>Ga0265313_10002183_pt1 | contig 17328 bp, 13 predicted proteins | sample 4123metaG_FD_203122 | JGI IMG/M metagenome (GOLD analysis project Ga0265313, IMG submission 203122) | Rhizosphere microbial communities from Carex aquatilis grown in University of Washington, Seatle, WA, United States - 4-1-23 metaG | ecosystem: Host-associated > Plants > Roots > Rhizosphere >...
AAAAGCGGCCCACGGCTTCGGCCGCATGGCGGCGGATCAGGCGATAGGTGCCGACCACTTCACCCTCGGCGAACACCAGCAGGTGGTCGCAATGCTTGTCGTAATCGTCGTAATCCAGCTCCAGCGCCTGCATGGCGGCGGATGGCTTGGCCCCCATCTCCTCATAAAAGACACGGTAGCGGATGCGCTGGGCGGCGGCCACTTCGGCCGGGCTCCGGGCCAGACGAACCTCGATGCCTTCCGGCGAGATCGGAATCAGGGATTGAACGGCCGTCGTCTGGTGAGTCACGGCGTACCTCGTCGGATGGAGTTCGGGGAAGGGGGACGAATGGCCGAAGGCAATCGATTGGTCTTCCCCCGGCGATGGACAGGATTTCCCGACCGCGCCAGCGTTGAACCCGAGCCTTCGATTAGGCGGATGTCATTGCCATTCATGGATTGTCATATATCTTGAAGACTTGTTGGGGCGGGGTGAAAAAATTATTACACTTGGTCTCGTGACGTCGGCTGAGTATTGCTGGTGGCGGATTAGGGGCGAAGGGGAGATGGGTATGGCCGAGACGCGGATCGCTTCCGTCGAGGGGTTTCAGTTTTCATTCCAGCGTGAGGAGGCCGAGCGGCCGATTCGCAAGGTCAAGGACCGCTGGGTGCTGCAGGATTGGGTTTGCCAGGTGGAGTACAAGGGCGAGTGGTCGCGCTTTACCCTGCACGAGTTCAATGACGGGGTGTTCGAGCCCTCGGCCACCCAGGGCGTATTCAGCGACTTCGCTGGTGCCGCCGCCGCCGAGGTCTCCGTTCGCTGGCTGCTTCGCCGCATTGAGGAGAAGGATCAGCGTAACCGGCGCCAACGCGATCTCTTCCTCGTCGCGCTCGCGGTGATGACCGCCCTGGCGCTGGCCGCCATCTCGCTTCGCTGAGTCCGCCTCCCCATATGAATCGAGACGGCAAACCAACGGAGGAGGCGGCCATGGGCCTATGGGGTCCCAGCAAGACGGTAATGGTGACGGTGGCCGAAGCGCTGCCCGGACGCTCCGAGGCACTGCCGGTTCCCGAGCGCCACGAGGTTCTGGGCACGGCGATGACCCCACCCTTTCCGATGGGAGTGGAGGTGGCCATCTTCGGTCTGGGCTGTTTTTGGGGGGCCGAACGGCTGTTCTGGACGGCCCCCGGTATCTATTCCACCGCGGTGGGCTATGCCGGTGGCTTCACCCCCAATCCGCTTTATGAGGAAGTGTGTAGTGCCCGGACTGGCCATGCCGAGGTGGTGCTGGTGGCCTATCTCACCGACGAGACCGATTTCTCCGCCCTGCTGCGGCTGTTCTGGGAGGGGCATAATCCCACTCAGGGCATGCGGCAGGGCAACGACATCGGGACCCAGTACCGTTCAGCCATCCTATGGAGCGGCGAAGCTCAGCGCGATCTGGCCCTGGCCAGCCGCGACGCCTATCAAGCCCAATTGCGGGCCAAGGGATTCGGCGCCATTACCACCGAAATTGCCGAGGCGGGGCCGTTCTATTGGGCCGAGCCCCATCATCAGCAATATCTGGCCAAGAATCCCGGTGGCTATTGCGGTCTTGGCGGCACCGGGGTGCGCTGCGCCGGCGTATAGGGTGTACAGCTTAATACCGATGTAACCATTGAGGGATGCCGCGGTGCGGTTTAGTCTCCCCTTTCGATGCTCGCGATGGCCGTGGGCGTAATCAGGGGGGCGATAATGGCGATCAAGCGCGCGATTTGTCTGGCTGGCGGTGGTCCGGCGGTGGGACTGTCCATTGGTGCGCTGGAGCGTATCCAGAAGGAAGGCGACATAACGTTCGACGTCTGGAGTCTGGCCTGCATCGGCGCCTGGCTCGGCATCGCTTGGAATCAGGCGGAGCCGGGGCAGGAGGTGGAGTTCACCCGCTCGTTCTTTCGCGGCATCTTCCGTCCTGACGATGTCTACGACCGCTTTCCTATCGCTGGCGCCTTCGCGCCGGATTTCGAAAGCTGCGCCGTCAATGCGCTGGATTTCATGCTCGATTCCAGCAACTACCGCAATCTGGTCATTCCGGAGGCGATCAAGCAGGCCACCGAGGATCTTATCGGCTTCATGGGCACCCCCAGCCGTTGGTCACAGGCCAATTTCAACGACGTGATCCTCAACGACGTCCTGGCGGTCAATCCAGTCAGTCGCTTCATGACCAGCTTGATGTATCAGAACAATACCAAGGGGCTGTCGCGTATTTTCTATCCCGACAGCGCCTTCTTGCAGCAGTTGGATTTCGCTAAGCTAAGCCAGCCCCGGCGGCCGGTGATCTATCACAATGCCTACAACCTGACCGACCAGACGTTGGAATTGTTCAGCAACAAGGACGATAAGTACCAGTCTATCACCGCCCATAGCCTATGCGCGTGTTCGGCTCTCCCGTATATCGAGGAACCGGTGACCATGAACGGCAAGGTCTATTGCGAGGGTGCCACAATAGACACCGTCAATTTCGAGCACCTGATCGCCAACCATCCCGACCTGGATGAGGTCTGGGTCAGCCGGATTCTTGACCGGAAGCAAATTCGCCAGCCTAAGAACCTGTATGACGCCCTGAACAATCTGGTGATGCTGTTCGCCTCCACCACCAGCGAGGACGACGTTAAGTTGTTCAAATATCACCTGATGGAAGTAGGGTCGAAGGTGAAAGTGGTCGAGATCCCAGTCAACCATAATATCAATTACGACTGGAGCTACTCCAACCTCGACCGCTCTATCGTCGACGGCCGTGCCGCTGCCGCCGAGACCATCCGGCGCTATCGCGAAGGCAGGGTATGGAGTGCTGAGGAAATCTGCTCCAGGTTCCAGTCGGCGGGCAACGATGTTGGCGAAAAGGGCGCCCGTACGCCGGCTCGGGTGCGTGGCTGACTTCGGGCATACGCTTTGGCATTTCGCACCCCTGGCGAAGGGTATATTTGAGTCGCCGCGTCTTGATGCGCATGCTATCAAATCAATGCTAGCGTGCAGCGCTCGCGCCAAAATGGCGGTATTGGCGCATCGCCTCCTCGACGGGAGATCGAGGGGGCGGCTGTGAGCGAAAAGCGGGCGGGGCCGGGGGGAACCGCCGACATAACCCGCGGGGAGGGGTATATGCGTTTTCTCGATAACATGAAGATTTGGGCCAAGATTGCCATCGTGCCGTTGGTGGCGACCGTCGGCTTGGTGATTATTGCCATCGTTGGCGCCCAGGGCTTGGCGAGCCAGAAGCGGGCGCTGGATCAGATCGCTGAGGTTTCGTTCGCCAAATCGGTGAAGATTTCCAATTTCGCCGATATCCTTCAGGATTCCCATTCCGACCTTTACCGGCTGCTGACCTGGAACGCCGCCGGGGTCGATGCGGGCAAGATCGGCAAGATTGAAACCTCCTTCGCCGATGGCCTCAATGGCGCAGCCAAGACCTTGGCCGATTTCCGTGCCAGTTTCCCGCTGAACAGCGATGAAGAGGAACTGGTCAAAAAGATCGAGGACGCGCTTCGCGCCTACAAGAATTCGACCGATCAGGTCATCTCCATGCAGAAAATGGACTTCACCGCTGCCGTGTCGTTCATGTGGACCGCCCAGGACGGCTTTCAGGCCCTGATGGGGGAGACTCAGCGGATCGTCGCGCTGGAGGCCAAGCTGGTCGACGCCAACCGCAAGGACGCCCATGAAGCGGCGGCGACCACTACCACGCTTTTTACCACCATCACCATGGTGGTGCTGGGCCTGCTGGCCGGCATATCCTTTCTGCTGGTTCGAGCCATCGCCAGCGGTGTTGGCGGTATGACCCATGCCATGCAGCGTCTGGCTCACGGGGACCTTGAGGTCCAGGTCCCGGCCATCGGCCGCAAGGACGAGATCGGCGCTATGGCGGCCACGGTCCAGGTATTCAAGGAGAATGCGCAGCGGGTCAAGCGCCTGACCGACGAGCAGGAGGCCATGCAGCGTCAGGCGGCGGAATCCAAGCGTCAGGCCATGACCGAACTGGCGGGCGAGATCGAGACCACCGTGCGTACCGCCGTGGACGCCGCCTCGCGCGCAGCCGATTCCATCCGGGGTGAAGCCGAAGTGTTGGCTTCCAATGCCGAGACAGCCATTTCCCAGACAGCCCAAGTGGCGCAGTCCTCGGAACTGGCCAACGGCAATGTGGAGACGGTGGCCCAGGCGGCAGAGCGTCTGGTGGGATCGATCACTGAGATCAATCGCCAGATTTCCGAGTCCTCGCGGATTGCCGGCGAGGCGGTAGCCGAGGCGGCGCGGACCGACGAAACCGTCAAGACCCTGACCGTCGCTTCGGGAAAAATCGGTGAGGTGGTCAATCTGATCAATGATATCGCCAGCCAGACCAATCTGCTGGCACTGAACGCCACCATCGAGGCGGCCCGGGCCGGTGACGCCGGCAAGGGCTTCGCCGTGGTGGCCAACGAGGTCAAGAATCTGGCCAATCAGACCGCACGTGCCACTGACGAGATCACCAGCGAAATCACATCCATGAAGGCCGCCACCGATCAGGCGGTGCGGGCCATCGACGGAATCGTCGTCACCATCGGGCGGGTCAATCAGGCGCTGGAGGCCATTACCGGCGCGGTGGCGGAGCAAGGCCGCGCGACCGGCGAGATTTCGACTTCGGTGAGCCAGGCCGCCGACGGCACCCGCACGGTGGCCAGCGGCATCGAAGAGGTTCGTCAGGTCGCCGGTCAGGTCGGCAATGCCGCCGCCAGCGTGCACGTCACCACCGAGACCCTTGTGGGTGAATTCGCCCGCCTGCAATCGCAAGTCGACGGATTGGTGTCGCGACTCAAATCGTCCTGATGCCGCTCATAAGAACCCAACAGAGGAGGACTGCCCGTGAGGAAGATCGTTACCCTGGCCCTGGCGGCCATCGTCATCACTTTCATGGCTACCGCGCAGGCCCGTGCTGCGGATGAATGCGCGGCCGCGCCCGGGTTGGTGGACAAGGCCATCGATCACTTCAAGGCGGTTGGCAAGGAGAAGTCCTTCGCCGATTTTATGGACAAATCCAATAAGGAATGGGTTAACGGCGAGATTTACGTCATCGTTTCGTCCATGGACGGCATCTTCAAGGCCCACGCCATCAACCCGAAGCTGATCGACAATCCCGATCTGCCTGGGCTCAAGGATGTGAATGGCGTATTGATCATCCAGGAGATGATCAAGGCCGGAAAGTCCAATCCTGCGGGAGGCTGGGCTAAGTATACCTGGACTCATCCCGAGACCAAGAAGCTGGCCCCCAAGCAGACTTGGGTGAAGGCCAACGGCGACCTGCTGTTCATGGTCGGCTGCTACCCCGCCAGCTGATCATCCCGCTGGGCCCATTTCCCGATGGTCGGGTATGGGGTTGGAGGGTACATCCCTGACGCCGCCCGCAGCTCATGTGGGCGGCGTCTTGATTCCTGGCCAACGGCGTGGCTTCGAGTTAATGAAACCTGGACGGATGGCGGGGGTAGGCCAGGACAGCACAGATTTACCGCGTCTTTCGTTGCAAGCGGAGTCCGTCTATGCTTAAGCTGTTCGTATATGGCGGTGGAGGCGCAAGGCTGGGGACGAAGGGGGAGAGCCGAGACTTTCGCTGGGAAATACACCCGAAGGGGGGATGTTTTTGAAATGGGCGTGAAATATTTGAATATCGGCGCGTTAATCTTCATGGACGAATTGCGGACATGAGACCCTATATCGTTGCCATATTCAACCAGAAGGGGGGGATTTCCAAGACCACCACCAGTACTAATCTTGCTGTCAGTTTAGCTGCATTCGGCAAGACCGTATTGGTGATCGATCTGGATTCGCAAGGAGATTCCACCAAGAGTCTGGGAATCGACCCCAAGGTCAAGCAGGGCATCTTTGACCTGTTCATCGGTCAGGCTGCGGTGGCCGATGTAATGCTGCCTACCGTCTTCGAGGGTGTCCACGTTCTGCCGTCTACCTACAGTCTGGCTGGAATTGAGATCAAGCTGTCGGAGATGCAAAACTCCCAGCGGACGCTGAGTACCATCCTGGCCCATACCGAGCTGGATTTCGATTACGTGGTGATCGACTGCCCACCGGCACTGGGCATTCTGCCCATCAATGCCCTGGCCTCGGCCCATGCCGTGATCATTCCGGTCACCGCCACGCCCTATGCCAATGACGGTCTGCTGCGCACGCTGCCCTCCATCAAATATGTCCAGGAGGGGCTGAACAAAAATCTGCTGCTGCAAGGCGTTCTGTTCACGATCAATGATCGCAACAAGACGACCCGCAAGATCAATGAGCTGATCCGCTCGCGCCTTGGCGGCACTGTCTATCGCGCCGAGATTCCCCGCGACAACACGGTGATCGAGGCTGCGACTTCGCGCCTGCCGGTCTGCGTCTACGCTCCCAAATCGCCGGCAGCCCAAGCCCACCTGGACTTTACCGAGGAATTTATCGGCCGCCATGTCTCCATTGCCGCCAAGGCTGGCGAAACGGTAGCCGAGCGTCTTCCCCGCGAGCAGGCGATCGAGCGGCTGGCCCGCTGGCGGTCACAGAATTCCGTCGCCGACCATCAGCCGGCCGCGGAGGATCGCCTGCGGCAGAAAAAGGATCAGCTGGATCGCATGCTGTACGGTGACCGTTCGCTGGCCGAGCGCTGGCATTTGGCACTGGTTCATTTCTTCATCGACAACCGGCTTTCGCTGGTAGCGTTCCTGCTGATGGTACTGGCTGGGGTCATCGCCCTGGTCGGGGCAGGCTTTTCCGGCGTCCGCTGGTTGGCGGCTTCGGTCGGATTGAGTTAGTCTTTCCCTCGGGCTTATGCGAAAGGATGCGAGCCGGTGAGCGGAGACGGCGCTACGGAATCCCTGGGAGTCATCGTCTTTCGTCTGTGCGGCCAAATATTCGGCCTGCCGGTTGGGTCGGTGCGCGAGGTGGTGCCCATCGTATGGCTGGAGACTCCCCCCAGAATGCCCGCCATGGTTCGCGGTATTCTCAATCTCGGTGGTCGCGCGGTGCCGATCTTGCGACTTGATCGTCTGCTCGGCCTTGGCGACGGCTGCTACGGATTGGACGCCTCGATCCTGATCATGCGCGGCGGCGAGGCGCAGGCGACGCTGGGGTTGCTGGTCGAGCATGTGGACGGCGTGCGGGCCGACGAGGACTTCACCTCCCTCGGCCTCCAATCCGGGCAATCCTTCAATGATTGCCTCAGCGATCAGCTGGATCGGGCGGGCCAGCGGCTCAGCCTGTTGTCATGGAGGCATATCCTTCTGGCGGAAGAGCGCGTCCGGCTGGCGGAGTTTCAGGCTGAGGCACAGGCCCGTCTCGCCGGGTTCGACGGGGCCATGCGGTGATCGCGGCCGGAGTTGCGTCTTCCCCCGGGGTTCAAGCGGTTCTGGACGATCCCTCTTTCCCCCGACTCAAGGCCCTGGTGATCGAAACCACCGGCATGGCCTTCTACAAGGATAAGAGCGAGGACCTGGCCCATATCCTGGCCGAGCGCATGGCCCAGGTGGGGTGTCCCGATTGCGGCAGCTACCTGGACCGGCTGCAGATTCGCTCCGCCATCGATGACGAGATGGATGCGCTGATCGCCGAACTGACCATCGGCGAAACCTATTTTTTTCGTCACAAGGAACAGTTCGACGCATTGCGCGAGGTGATCCTGCCCGACATCATCGCCCGCAATGCGCCGTTTCGCCGCTTGCGCATCTGGAGCGCTGGCTGCGCCACCGGCCCCGAGCCCTATACCATCGCCATCTTGCTGCGGCGCGAATTCGGCGCCCAGATCGCCGACTGGCATGTCACCGTTCTCGGCACCGACATCAATCAGAAATTCCTCGCTCGCGCCCGGGAGGGCCGTTACGACGAATGGGCCTTTCGGACCATGCCAGATTCGATCCGGGCGGCGTGCTTTTCCAAGCCTGGCCATCAGTGGCAGATCAATCAGGAATACCGGGACATCGTGAAGTTCCAGTACCATAACCTGATCAAGAGCCGCTTTCCCTCCATCATCGACAATATCGCCGGCTTCGATCTCATCATTTGCCGCAACGTGATCATCTATTTCAGCCCGGAGACGGTGGAAACGCTGGTTCCGTGCTTCCACGAAGCCCTGACCAATGGCGGGTGGCTGGTGATGGGGCATGCCGAGCCTAACCAGCATCTGTTTCGTGATTTCAGGACAGTTATCCGTCCCGGCGCCATCCTCTATAAGCGCGAGGACGGCATCCGTGTTCCCGAGTTGGTTTCCGCGCCACCACGGAATCTGGCGCCGCCTTCGACATTGCTGCCCCGTCTCGCCACGTTAGGCATGGGGGAGCAGGTCTCAATCCGGCATTTTCCGCCCCGGCCCCGGCCCCGGCCCCGTCCACCCCAGCTGCCAGCGCCTGCCCCGGCGGCACCGGTTGTGGTCCGCCCGGCCGAGGCTGGCCTGGGTGTGGCCGCCATTCGCGAACTGGCCGATGGCGGGCAGTGGGAAGCTGCGGCAGCAGCCTGCGACGCCTTGCTCGCCCAGACGCCATTGGATGCCTGGGCTCATTTCTACCGGGCGATGATCCATGAGCAGGTGGGGCAAACCGAGGACTGCGAGGCGGAATTACGGCGGACCATTTACCTCGACCGGCGTCTGGTTCTCCCGCATTATCACCTCGGCCTGTTCCTGACGCGACGCGACGACGTCAAGGGGGCTACGCGCTCCTTTCGCAACGTGTTGGCCCTGCTTGATGGCATGCCTGACGATCAACCGGTGGCGGATATGGACAAGATCACGGCTGGGCAGATGCGGGATGCCGTCGGCATGCATCTCAAGCTGATCGGAGGCGGGCCGTGAGCGACAATCCCGAGCGGAGAGGCGGCGATAGCTTGGCGGACAGACTGCATGCTCGTCTGATGCGCGGTGGTGTCGACTTCGAAGCCGACCTGGGCGAGGCGCTGTTGCGGTCCAGGGCACGCCGGCTGGCGATTCCCCGGGAGGTGGTCGCCGAGGCTTCGGCGAACGAGACGCTGAACGTGCTGTGTTTCGCTATCGGCACCGAACGTTACGCGGTCCGGCTCGACCAATTGTCGGAGGTCAAGATACTGGGCAAGTGGACGCCGGTGCCGGGACAGCCGCAATACCTGCTGGGGGTGACCAATCTGCGGGGCGAAATCCGGCCGGTTCTCAATCTCCACTCTATGCTGGGGCTGGGGGAAGTCTCGGCTGACCAGCGATTCTGGGTCGCTTTTCTTCGCCATGACGACATCGAGATCGGACTGCGTATCGATCGGCTGGAGCGGGTCTGGACCGTCGATTCCGCTGCGCTGACACTGCCGCACGAATCCGGCAACGGCTTGCCACAACGCTTCATTCACGGCATCACCGCCGATGCCCTCATCATCCTCGATACTCACCAGATATTTGCCCTGGATGTCCTCAAGGACCCCATGGGCAACGTCCGACAGGCCTCGTAAAGGAAGCCAAGATGACTCCTGCTGCCCAATTTTCCCTGTGGAAGAGCCTGAAGCTGCGCCGGAAATTCTTTGCCGTCGCCCTGGCTTTCACCGCCGTACTTGCCGGCCTGATCGCCTTCAATATCTGGGCTTTGCGCAATCAGGCACAGCAATCGCTCGCCAGCGATATCGCCGGACGCCAGCGCATGCTGTCGCAGAAAGTGGTCAAGGAGGCCCTGCTGAGCGGGAGCGGTCTGGCCGGCTCCTATCAGGGCACCATGAAGATGCTGCGCGACAGCCTGGGCGTGCTGACCGATGGCGGCGAGATCGCGGGTAGTCTGGAGACCGGTGCCTCTGGACACCTTTCCGGGGCATCCAACGGTGAAATCCGGGAGAAGCTGACGGAGCAGGCGGCCCTGTTGCAGCAGTACGAGGCCGCTGCGGCAGTCTTTACCGCAACCGGCGCCAACGATCCCAAACGGGTGGAGCGGCTCAAGGATTTTCTGGGCCTGCAGGCCCAGGTGAGCGAGTCCGCCGAGTCCGCGGTCAAGCTTATGGGCGATCATGGGGCCAACACTGTCCAGTCGGCGGTGGCGCTCCAGATTTTGGTGGGCATGCTCTGCGCCTTGGTTGGGCTGGTGATCAGCAGCCTGATCGGGCGCCAGATCGCCGACCCGCTGGCCGCCTGTGCCGATGCGGCGCGCAAGGTGGCCGAGGGCGATCTCAGCATCGAGCCTCTGCCGGTCAGCTCGGCCGACGAGATCGGTGTGCTGCAGACCGCCTTCAACGACATGGTCAAGAGCCAGCGCGATATCACCGTTCATCTCCGGACCGTCTGCGACGCCTTGACCGGTGCGGCCACCGCCATCCTGTCCTCGGCCCAGCAGCAAGCCGCCGGCACCAAGCAGCAGGCAGCCGCCGTTCAGGAGATTACGACTACGGTCGAGGAAATCAGCCTGTCGGGCAAACAGGTGGCCGAGCGCTCGCGGCAGGTCGCCGGCACCGCCGAGGCAGTGGCCACTTCGGGTACTGCCGGGCTTCAGGCGGTGCGCGATGCCTCGGCCGGGATGGAAGCTATCCGCGAGCAAACCGAGACCGTGGCCGAGAATATCATCACCCTGTCGGAACGGACCCAGGCGGTGGGCGAGATTATCGCTACCGTCAACGAGATCGCCGAGCAGTCCAATCTGGTGGCGCTCAACGCTGCCATCGAGGCCGCCGACGCCCGCGAGCAAGGTCGCCGTTTCTCGGTGGTGGCCAATGAGATCAAGAATCTGGCCGATCAGGCCAAGGAAGCCACCTCCCAGGTTCGCGGCATCCTGGAACAGACCCAGAAGGGCATCAATACCTCGGTGATGCTGACCGAGGAAGCGCTGAAGCGCGTGGAATCGGGCCGCGAGAAGTCCACGGTCTCCGAGCATGCCATCCGCCAGATGTCCGACAATATCCAGGAAAGCGTCCACGCCTTCCAGCAGATCGTCGGCGCCACTAATCAGCAACAGATCGGCTTGGAGCAGGTGACGCAGGCACTGCATGAAATCCGTCAGGCCAGCCAGCAGACGGCGGTGACCACCGCCCAGTTGGAGAAAGCCTCTATAGACTTGAGCCAGCTTGGACAGAAGCTGGCGCAGACCCTGGAGAAGTTCCGGCTTTGATCAACATTCGCGAAAGGCTGCTTCAGGCCTTTCAGATCGAATATCGCGAGCATCTGGAAGCCATCCGTAGCCTGCTCAATGATTTGGGCCGGCGGACGGAAGGCAGCGGCATCGCCCAGCTGGACGAAATCTTCCGTCGCGCCCATTCGCTTAAAGGTGCCGCCCGAGCCGTGGACCTGCCACCGGTGGAGCAGATTGCCCACCGGCTGGAAACCCTGTTCGTCCGGGTCCGCGACGGCAAAATTCCCCTTGATGGCGCCGTGGCCGCCATGATCAATCGGGCGCTGGACGCGGTCGAGGACTGGGTGGCGGCCAGTGGTGCCGCCAAGGCCTTGCCGGATATGGCTCCGGCCATGGAGGAGATCGAGGCGGTGCTGGAGGGGCGTGAGGTGTCGCCCACCACCGCCGCCGTGACCGCTCCCCCGCCGCCGCCGCCCGCCGCCGCTCCCCCTTTGGCGGCCGAGGTGGTTCCGGCGGTGCAGGAAGAGGTGGTCGAGCGGCCGCTTTCCACCACGAAGGTGGAGGAGACCGTCCGGGTGAAGGCGGTGCACCTGGACCGGCTGTTGCGTTCGTCCAACGAACTGATGACCGAGACCATGATTCAGCGCCAGCTGACCCGCGAGCTGGTGGAGATCGACCGCAGTCTGGCCGAGTTTGACAAGCATTGGCGCACGGTGCGCAAGCAGGCCTCCGCCGCCATTCGCGAGATGGGCGACCATGACCGCTCGGCGACCCTTGATCGCCAGTTCGAGGCTCTGGAGCAGTCGCTGCGGATGCTTACCCGCGAGGCCCGCTCCTCACGCCGGACCCAGCAGCGGACTGGATGGGCGCTCCGCCAACTGGGCCAGGAGCTGCAGCAGGAGATTCGTCAGGTCCGCATGGTTCCCGCCGAAAGCATCTTCGGCGGCTTTCGCAAGATGGTCCGCGATCTGGCCCGCGACGTCGGTAAGCAGGTGGAGGTCCAGGTTTCCGGCCTGGAGGTCGAGGCCGACCGCATGGTGCTGCAGGGGCTGAAGGACCCGGTGATGCATCTGCTGCGCAATGCCCTGTCCCATGGGGTGGAATTCCCCGAAGACCGGGCCGCCGCCAGCAAGCCTCCGTCGGCGATGGTCGCGCTGCGCTTCGATATCGCCGAGGGGCGGTTGCAGGTTCGGGTAGAGGATGACGGGAAGGGTGTTGATTTCGATGCTATCCGGCACAAGGCTGTGGAACGCGGCCTGTTCGAGGCCGATGAGGCCGCCGATCTGGCGCACCAGACCTTGCTCGATCTCATTTTCGATCCCGGCTTTTCCACCGCCGGGGCCATCGACGATTTATCGGGGCGGGGAATGGGACTTTCGGTGGTCCGCGAGGCCGCCGCCATGATGAACGGCACCATCGATGTCCAGCGGCGCGAGCCGGTGGGGACCTGTTTCCGGCTGTCGGTGCCCCTGTCGGTCTCGACCCAGCGGTTGTTCCTGGTGGAGAGCCAGGGCCATGTCTACGCCCTTCCTACCGAGGGGGTGGACCGGCTCTACCGGGTCAAGGCCGACGACGTGGCCACGGTCGAGGGCAAGTCCATCGTCTATCTCGGCCGGGAGCAATTGCCGCTGCTGTCGCTGGCCCATCTGCTGGCGCTGGGTGAAAGCTCCGTCCGGGTCACCCGCAATGTGGTGCCGCTGGTGGTCCTGCGCAACGGCGAACGCCGGGTGGCCATCGCGGTGGATGGCTTCCTGTCCATCCGCGAGGGTATGGTCAAGGATATTGGCGTGCCTGCCTCGCGCGGGACCATGGTGGCCGGCGGCATGTTGCTGGAAGACGGTGACATCGCCCTGGTGCTCAACCCGTTCGAGATCGTCGAGACCTTCCGCAAATCCGGTTCCATCCGAGTGCTGACCACGGTAGAGAAGCCGGTGGAAAGCCGGGTTCCGGTGATCCTGGTGGTGGACGACTCGCTGACCACCCGGACACTGGAAAAGAGCATTCTCGAAGCCCATGGCTATCAGGTGCGGCTGGCCTTCGACGGTCTGGAGGCTCTGGGGCGGCTGCGGGCCGAGCAGATCGACCTGATCATCTCCGACATCCAGATGCCGCGTCTGGACGGCTTCGGGCTGCTTCAGGCGGTTAAAGCCGATCTGGCGTTGAAGGCGATTCCTGTGATCCTGGTCAGCTCCCTGGAGGCGAGGGAAGACCGTGAACGTGGTCTGGCGCTGGGCGCCGATGCCTATGTGGTCAAACGAAAGTTCGACCAGAAGGAACTTCTTGAGACGATCGGACAGTTCCTATGAAAGACAAGATCAAAGTCCTGATCGTCGAGGACTCGCTGGTGGTGCGCGAACTGCTCAAGCACATCGTCGGCAGTGACGATCGGTTCGAGATCATGGCGGCGGTGGACAGCGCGGAGCACTGCCTGCGGATACTCGAAACCGAGGCCCCCGATGTCATCTCGCTCGACATCCGCCTGCCGGGGATGAACGGTCTGGACGCCACCCTGCAGATCATGACCAAGCGTCCAACCCCCATCGTGGTCGTGGCCGCGCAGGTGGACGACGATGAACTCAACATCGCCATGAATGCGCTGCGGGCCGGCGCCCTTTCGGTGGTGGAGAAGCCGGTGGGCGTCACCAACGTGGCTTTCGAGGCCATGGCGGCCAAGCTGTGCACTCAGCTGGCGATCATGAGCCAGGTCAAGGTGGTGCGGCAGGGCATTGACCGCGGCCTGCGCTTTGGGACTCAGGAAGAAGCAACCAGGCCCCCTGATCCCTCTATCCGTTACTCCATGTTGGGGGTGGTGGCTTCGACCGGCGGGCCGCAAGCCCTGGTGCAGATGTTCAACGGCCTGGGACCGAACTTCCGCCTGCCGATCCTCCTGGTCCAACACATCACCTCGAGCTTTCTCGAAGGCTTCGTCTCCTGGCTGAGTGGGACGACACCTTTCCAGGCCCGGATCGCCCAGGAGGATGAATTGCCGGTCCCCGGCCGAATCTATGTCGCGCCCATTGATCACCATCTCGCTCTGATCCACGGCCGGCTGGCGCTGCTTAACTCCGCGCCGGTCTGCAATCAGAAGCCGTCGGGGACGGTATTGTTTGATTCCCTGGCCCGCGAGGTCGGACGCCAGGGGATCGGCGTGGTGCTTACCGGCATGGGAGCCGACGGTTCGGAGGGGCTGCGCAAGATGCACGATACCGGCGCCTATACCATCGCCGAGGATGCCTCGACCTGTGTGGTGTTCGGAATGCCGGCGGCGGCGGCTAAGCTGGGTGCGGTGCGCGAAATGCTGCCTTTGCCTGACATCGCGCCCAGACTGAAGAATCTTGCTGTAGGGGAGGGGAGCGGTGAGCGTTGATCAGCTGATTCTCATCGTCGAAGATTCGGCGACACAGGCGATCCGGCTGCAGATGCTGCTGGAGCAGGAAGGCTTCAAGACCGTCACCGCCGCCTCGGGCGAGGCTGCATTGGAAGAGATCAATCGGGAATTACCGAGTCTGATCGTCGTCGATTACCATCTGCCGGGCATTCAGGGCGACGAGTTGTGCCGCCAGATTCACATGGATATCAATACCCGTGGTATCCCGCTGCTGATGTTGACGGCGGACGAGACCTCGGCGGCGGAACTGCACGGCCTGGAAAGCGGCGCCGACGACTTTGTTGCCAAGTCGGAAAATTCGGAAATACTCCTCCTGCGCGTGCACAACCTTCTGCGTAAATCTCGCAGAGATAGCGTTAATGTGGAGGTGGGGCGTTCGCTGTTCCGCCGCGCCAGGGTGCTGATTATCGATGACAGCGCCACCTATCGGGAAAGTCTGGCCCAAGAACTGCTGGACGAGGGCTGCGAGGTGACCCAGGTCACCACCGGTGTCGAGGGGCTGGCGGCATTGGATCGGGATGACTTCGACTGCGTTATGGTCGACATGGTCATGCCCGGCATGGACGGCATCGCTGTGTGCAAGGCCTTGTCCGAGCGTCGGGCCGAAGCGGAGGCGCCGCTGGTGGTGCTCATGCTCTCGGCCTATGAGAGTAAGGAGAACGTTGCCCGCGCGCTGGAGGCCGGGGCCGATGACTTTGTCGGCAAGTCTATCGAGATGAGCCTGCTGCGCGCCCGCCTGCGCGCGCTGTTGCGCCGCAAGTTCCTGTTGGAGCAGAACCAGCGCATCATCGAGGAAATTCGCCTGCGCGAGATGGAAACGTTGCGGGCCAAGGCGGAAAAGGAAGCGGCGGAGGCCCGCGCAGCCCTGGCCGAGGGGCTAGCCAAGGCAAATCGTGAGTTGGAGGAGGCCAACACTAAATTGCGCGAGACCCAGGTGCATCTGATCCAGTCGGAAAAGATGGCCTCGCTCGGCCAACTTGTGGCCGGCATCGCCCACGAGATCAATAACCCGCTTTCCTTCGCCCTTTCCAATGTCTTCACCATCGAATCCTGGCTGGCCGGCGTCCTGGGCGAGGCCCGGGGCGCACTGACCGAGCCCCAGGCGTTCAAGCTGGAAAAAGCCCGCTCGCGCATTGTCGACACCGGCCAAGGGCTGGAGCGTGTGCGCGAACTGGTGGTTAAGCTCAGAACATTTTCTCGCTTAGACGAAGGCGAGTTCAAGACCATCGATGTGACTGACGCCATCGAATCTGTGTTGATGTTCCTGCGCCACAAGATGAGCGACAGAATCGAGGTCGAACGGCAGTTCCAGCCCGACAACATGCTGGCCTGCTATGCCGGTCAGCTCAATCAGGTGCTGATGAACATCATCGCCAATGCAGTGGACGCCATCGAGGACAGGGGGCGGATTCTGGTTCGCACCACCACATGCGACGGCATGTTCGTCGTGGCGGTGTCCGATACCGGTTGCGGCATTCCGCCAGAGATCGTCGAACGGATTTTTGATCCGTTCTTTACCACCAAGCCGGTGGGGCAGGGAACAGGGCTTGGCTTGTCCATCTCTTATGGCATCATCAAGAATCACAAGGGTCGGATCGAGGTCTCCAGCACTCCGGGCGAGGGCACCGAAGTGCGGATTTTGATCCCCCTCGACCTCAAGGAAGGGTGAAGTATGAGAGTTGGAGGACGGTTTGCCCCATCCGCCCGTTAAGGAATGCGTGCTGGTCGTTGACGACGAGCCGCAGATTCTGACAGCCATTACCGATTTGCTGGAGGACGAATTCACCGTCCTGACCGCCAAGGACGGCCCGACGGCGCTGGACCTCCTGGCCGGGCATGAGGTGTCGGTGATCCTGTCCGATCAGCGGATGCCAGGCATGAGCGGAGCCGAGTTTCTCGGCCGTGCTCGCATGCTGTCCGATGCCACCCGGGTCCTGGTCACCGGCTATTCCGATCTCGACGCCCTGGTGAGCGCGGTCAATCTCGGCCAGATTCATGCCTATCTGTCCAAGCCATGGAATCCCCTGGAACTCAAGGTGGTGGTCCGCACCGCCGGCGACCGCTGGCGGCTGGGGCGTACCTTGGAGCAGGAGCGCAATCTGCTTCAGGCGCTGATGGTCAACGTTCCCGACGCCATCTTCTTCAAAGATCGCGACCTCAACTTTACCCGGGTCAACGCCGCCCAGGCAGCCATGCTCGGCTGTAAAGAGCCCTCTGAAGTGGTGGGCATGCGGCTCGGTGAACTGGTCGGGTTCGATCACGCCGTTCGGATCGAGGACCAGGAACGCGCCATCATCGAGAAGGCGGCGGCGGTGACCGACCGCGTCGAGGAGGTCGCCGACGGCCAGGGGGGTGTCCAGTGGTATTCCATCACCAAGGTTCCCATTCGGCAAGGCCAGGAGGTGGTGGGGTTGGCCGGCATCGCCCGTGACGTGACCAAGCGAAAGCAGGCGGAAGACTACCTTCGCCATGCCCATGACGAGTTGCAGAAGGCGGTGGACGAGCGGACCCAGACTCTGCGCGAGGAGGTTCTCCGGCGCGCCCAGGCGGAGGACGTGGCCCAAAACGCCCGAGAGGCTGCCGAGGCCGCCAACCGGGCCAAGACGGTGTTTTTGGCCAATATGAGCCACGAATTGCGCACGCCGCTCAACGCAATCATCGGATTTTCCGAGTTGGCCACAAGCGTGATGGAGCCCCTTGATCTCGAGCGCTACGGCAACTTTCTCGACAATATTTCCGAATCTGCCCATCACCTGCTGCGGGTGATCAGTGATATTCTTGACGTGTCCCGGGTCGAGGTTGGTAAGGTCGTGTTGCGCGAAACGGAGGTGGACGTGGTCGAGGTGATCCGCGCGGTCAGCCGCTTGATCGATCACGCCGTCGCCAACAAGCGCCAGACGTTGTCCGTCGATCTG
>Ga0265313_10002185_pt1 | contig 17304 bp, 15 predicted proteins | sample 4123metaG_FD_203122 | JGI IMG/M metagenome (GOLD analysis project Ga0265313, IMG submission 203122) | Rhizosphere microbial communities from Carex aquatilis grown in University of Washington, Seatle, WA, United States - 4-1-23 metaG | ecosystem: Host-associated > Plants > Roots > Rhizosphere >...
CGCCGCTTTTGTTCTCGCTGTTCTCCCGGCGCTTTATTTGATTGCGCCGGTCCCGGCGCGGGCAGCAGATATAAAGAACATCGATCTCGGCAAGCAGGCGCAGGTCTGGTTTGCCGAAGACCACACTGTTCCCATTATTTCCTTCAACATCTCGCTGCCGGCCGGCGCGGCCTATGATCCGGGCGCCAAGCCGGGCCTGGCAAGCTTCGCCGCCTCGATGATGGACGAGGGGGCGGGCAATCTTGATTCCGCCGCCTTCCATCGCGCCGTGGCGGCGCGGGCAATCCAGTTCTCCGCCCGCGCCGAGCGCGACTACACCGTCATCAGCATCACGGCGCAGTCGGCCGATGCTGGCGAGGCGCTGCGGCTGCTGCAGTTGGCGTTGCACCAGCCGCGCTTCGATGCCGAACCGCTGGCGCGGGTGCGCACCCAGATCCTGCAATCGCTGGACCAGGAAAGCGCCCAGCCCGAGCAGGTCGCCGCCAAGGGCTTCATGCGCGCTTTCTTCAACGGCCACACCTATGGCCATCCCACTGATGGTGAGCCGCAGGGCATCGCCGCCATCACCCAGGGCGACCTCAAGACTTTCGCCCGCAGCCATTGGGTGAAGAACGGCCTCAAGATCGCGGTGGCCGGCGACATCAGCCAGGATGCTATCACCAAGCTGCTGGGCCAGACCTTCGCGCCGCTGCCCGGAACCGCGCCGCAGCCGCCGCCCGATGTCGGGCGGCTGGGTTCGCCCGGCACCCATCTGGCGCCGATGGCGGTGCCGCAGCCCAACGCCGTTTTCGGGTTGCCGGGCGTGATGCGCGCCGATCCCGATTTTCTTGCCGCCTATGTCGCCAACTATATCCTGGGTGGCGGCGGCTTCTCCTCGCGGCTGATGACCGAAGTGCGCGAGAAACGCGGCCTCACCTATGGCATCAACACCGGCATCAATCCGTTCAACAAGGCCAGCGTCTGGGTCGGGCAGGTCGCCACCCGCGCCGACGCCATCAACCAGACCATGGATGTGGTGCGCCAGACCATGCGCGACTTCGCGGCCAAGGGCCCGACCCAGGCCGAGCTGGACGACGCCAAGACCTTTCTCACCGGCTCCTTCCCGCTGGCCTTCGATTCCAATGCCGGGACCGCGGCGCAGCTCGGCACCTATCAGCGCCAGGGACTGGATGCGGGCTATGTCGCGCACCGCAACGCCCTGATCCAGGCGGTGACGCTGGCCGATGTGCGGCGGGTGGCCAAGCGCGTGTTCGATCCGGCGCGGCTGACGGTGCTGGTGGCGGGCAGTCCGGCGGGGACGCCGCCGCCCGCGCCAAAGCCGGTGGATAAGCCCGCGCCGCCTGCCAAGCCGTAAGCATTCGCCGACCCGCCCGGCTAGAGTGTGCGCATGAGCAGAATCCGCCGTCTTTCCGAAGGAACCGTCAACCGCATCGCCGCCGGCGAAGTGGTCGAGCGTCCCGCCGCCGCCGTCAAGGAACTGGTGGAAAACGCGATGGACGCGGGGGCGACGCGCATCGCCATCGCCACATCGAATGGCGGCGCCGACCTGTTGCTGGTCGAGGATGATGGCAGCGGAATGAGCGCGCAGGAGCTTCGGCTGGCGATTGAGCGCCACGCCACCTCCAAGCTGCCGGTTGCGGGTGGCGAGGATGATCTTTCGCATATCGTCACCATGGGCTTTCGCGGCGAGGCGCTGCCTTCGATCGGCGCGGTGGCGCGGCTGACCATCGCCAGCCGCACAGTGGACGGCGAGGCGGCGGAAATTCGCGTCGATGGCGGCGCGGTCAGCGGGCCGTCGCCTGCCGGATTCCTGGCGCGCGGCCAGCACGGCACCCGCGCCGAGGTGCGCGAGCTGTTCTACGCCACCCCGGCGCGATTGAAGTTCCTGAAGTCGGCGCGCTCGGAAGATTTGGCGATCATCGACACGGTGAAGCGGCTGGCGATGGCGCGGCCCGATATCGGCTTCACTCTGACGATGGACGGCAGGCTGGCGCTGGACCTGCCGGTGGCGGGCGATCTGCTGGACGGGCGCTTGCCGCGCTTGGCTCGGATCATGGGCCGCGAGTTCGGCGACAACGCGGTGAAGATCGACGCCCTGCGTGAGGGCGTGGCGCTGTCGGGCTATGCCGGGTTGCCGACCTACAACCGCGCCAACGCCGCGATGCAATTTCTTTTCGTCAATGGCCGGCCGGTGCGCGACAAGCTGCTGGTCGGCGCGGTGCGTGGCGCCTATGCCGATTTCCTGGCGCGCGACCGCCATCCGGCGCTGGCGCTGTTCCTGGAATGCGATCCGGCCTTTGTCGATGTGAACGTCCATCCCGCCAAGACCGAAGTGCGCTTCCGCGACGCCGGGCTGGTGCGCGGGCTGATCGTCGGGGCGCTGAAGCACGCGCTGGGCGCGGCGGGCCATCGCGCTTCAACCACCGTGGCGGCGGACGCGCTGGCGGCGTTTTCGCGGGAACCATCCAACTTTCAGTCGCCCAATATCTTCTCCGCTCTCGGCACGGCGCGCGAGGCCGCGCCGAGCTATGCTTCATCGGTGCCGATGTCGGTGCGGATGGAAGAGGCCGCGCCGCCTGCCGCCGATTATCCCTTGGCCCACTTCCCTTTAGGAGTTGCACGGGCGCAGTTGCACGAAACCTATGTCGTGGCCCAGACGGCGGACGGCATTATCATTGTCGACCAGCATGCCGCGCATGAGCGGCTGGTCTATGAGAAAATGAAAAAGGCGCTGGCCAATGGCGGCATCGCACGACAGCCCTTGTTGATCCCGGAAGTGGTGGACCTCGATCCCGCCGAAGTGACGCGGGTGACCAGCCGCGCCGCGGAACTGGCGGAACTGGGGCTGGTGATCGAAAGCTTCGGCCCCGACGCGGTGGTGGTGCGCGAAGTCCCCGCCATGCTGGGTGACATGGACGTCAAGGCGATGGTGCGCGACCTGGCCGACGAAATTGCCGAAACCGGCAACGCGCTGGCGCTGAAGGAGAAGCTGGAGGAGGTTTCCGGCACCCTGGCCTGCCACATGAGCGTGCGCGCCGGGCGGCGGCTGTTGCCTGAGGAAATGAACCAGCTGTTGCGCGAGATGGAAACCACGCCCCATAGCGGCCAGTGCAATCACGGCCGGCCGACTTATGTGGAACTGAAGCTGGCGGATATCGAGAAGCTATTCGGCCGCCGCTAGCAGCGTCACCCGCGTCTCGCCATAGTCGCGCTCGTCCAGTTTGGTGAAGCCTTCCGCGTCCAGCGTTTCATCTATCGCGGTTTCCACCACGATCACCGCGTCATTCGCCAGCCAGCCGCCCGCTTTCAGCGAGGTGAGGCATTTCTCCGCCAGCCCCATGCGATAGGGAGGATCGAGAAAGGCGAGATTGAACGGCCCGCCGCTGCCGGTGTTGAGCGGGCCAAGATCGGTGGCGTCGCGCCGCCATATTTTCGAGATGCCGGTGAGGCCCAGCGTCTCGACATTCTGCCTTTGCAGCGCCCGGCTGTCGGCATCCTCATCCACGAACAGGCAGAATTTCGCGCCGCGCGACAGCGCCTCGATCCCCAGCGCGCCGGTGCCGGCGAACAGGTCAATCACGGCGGCGCCTTCGAGGGCGAAACCGTTTGCGAAATCGCGATGTTCCAGAATGTTGAAGATCGCCTGACGCACCTTGTCGCTGGTGGGCCGTATGCGCATGTCTTCGGGCGCAACCAGTGTCCGGCCGCCGAACTTTCCCGCCGTTATCCGCATGGATTGTCGCTATTGCGCCGCGTCATTGACCCTCTCTACCCCCCTAGCTAACGTGCCTGCCAATCAAGAACAACCGCCCGGGAGACGATGCATGAACAGGTCCAGGGTCCGCGTCGTCCTCACCATCGGCATTTTCCTGCTGGCGGCGATCTCCTATCTCGACCGCACCAACATCTCCATCGCCGGGGTGCTGCTGATGCCGGAGTTTGGCCTCAACAACCAGGAGCTGGGCTATATCATCAGCGCCTTCCTGGCCGGTTACGGCCTGTTCCAGATTCCCGGCGGCTGGCTGGCCAAGCGTTTCGGCCCGCGCAAGGTGCTGACCGGCGGCCTGATGTGGTGGGCGGTGTTCACCGTCGCTGTCACCCTGGTGACGCCCAGCCTGGCGGGCGCCTTCTGGGCCATCATCGCCCTGCGCTTCCTGCTCGGCATGGGCGAAGCGGTGATGTATCCGTCTTCCAACCAGTTCACCTCGACCTGGATCCCGACCCAGGAGCGCGGCAAGGCCAATGGCCTGATCTTCGCCGGCACCGGCACTGGCGCGGCGATCACCGCGCCTTTCATCACCTGGCTGATGGTGAGCTATGGCTGGCGCACCTCCTTCTGGGTCGCCGCCGCCATCGGGCTTGGCGCCGCCGTGATCTGGTACTGGTATGGCCGCGACACGCCGGAAGAGCATAAAAGCGTCAACGCCGGGGAACTGGCTTATATCAAGGCCGGCCTGACCGGCGGGCGCAAGGAAGCGGCGAAGATTCCCGTGCCCTGGGGCCGCATCCTCACCAGCAAGGACGTGCTGTTCAACTGCTTCTCCTATTTCTGCTTCTGCTGGGTCGCCTTCATTTTCCTCACCTGGTTCTTCATCTATGTGAAGAACGCCTTCGGCCTCGATCTCAAGAAAAGCGCGATCTACACCATGCTGCCGCCGGCCATGATGGTGGTGGGCTCGATCTCCGGGGGCGCCATCGCCGACCGCATCTGCCGCAACAAGAGCATACGCGCCGGGCGCTGCACCTTCTCCGCCGTGACCCTGGTGCTGACCGCCATGCTGCTGGCCGTGGGTTCGCAGATCGCCGACGCGACGCTGGCCGTCAGTGTGCTGGCGCTGGGCGCGGGCGCGCTCTATCTGTCGCAAAGCGCCTATTGGGCGCTGGCGGCGGATTTCGGCGGTCCCCATGCGGGTGTGGTTTCCGGCCTGGTCAACACCTCCGGCATGCTGGCCGCCACGCTGACCGCCAGCGCCACGCCCTGGCTGGGCGAACATTATGGCTGGTCCTCGGCCTTCCTGGTCGGTGGGGGGTTCGCCCTGGCGGGGGCAGCGGCCTGGCTGCTGGTGGACCCTGCCGCGCGGACCCATCAGGAAGGACTGGCGCAGGTTGAGGCTTGATTGAGAGCCAGTTGAGCATTGCTTGAGAAAGGCCGCCTGACTTTTGTCGGGGAATTGGGCTAAAGGAGCGGGGATGAAGCGCCTGTTCCTTGCCCTGTCTCTGCTGTTCTGCGCCGCGCCCGCTTTCGCGCAGGAAACCGACCATAGCCTCAGGGTGACGGCGCGGTTGGTGGCGGAAGGCCAGGCCGCGCCCGGCGGCAGCGTCTGGATCGCGCTGGAAGAGAAGATCCGCCCGGGCTGGCACACCTATTGGATCAATCCCGGCGAGGTCGGCGGCCTGCCCACCGAGATCGACTGGACTTTGCCTCCCAAGTGGAAGGCGGACGATATCGTCTGGCCGTACCCCAAGCGCCTGCCGGTCGAAGCGTTGAAGCAGATGGATTACGGCTATGAGAACAAGGTCTGGCTGCTGAACAAAATCTCGCTGCCGGCCGATGCGAAGCCGGGCACAAATGTGACGCTGAAGGCGCATGTCAGCTATCTGGTCTGCCAGAACATCTGCATTCCCGAGGAGCAGGCCCTGGCCGTGACGATGAAGATCGGCGCCGGCGGCGCCGATGCGGCGGTGGGACACGACTTCGCGGCGGCGCGGGCGCTGCTGCCGACAGACTCGCCCTGGCCGCTGCAATTCGCGGTGCAGAAGCAGACTTGCCCCGGCAAGGCCGATCCCGATACCGGCAAGCGCGAGGCCGCGCCCTGTCTGGACCTTTATCTCGCGGCGCCCACGCTGGCGGCGGCGCATCCCAAAACGGTGGATTTCTTCCCGCTGGATTCCGGCCTGGTGGTCGGCGATGCGCCGGAGCGCATCGGATTTTCCAAGGACGGGTTGGTGCTGCGCGCCACCGCCGGAACCAAGGCCGCTGCCGCCAAGGCACTGTCCGGTGTGCTGGTGCTGACCGGCAGCGATGGGACGGTGCAGGCGCTGAATGTGAAAGCCTCGCCCGGCGCGGTTCCGGTGGCGGATTTTGCCGCGCCCGCTGGCGGCGCGGCGGGGCCCGACACGCTGCCGCCCAACAGCCTGTCAATATGGCTGATGCTGCTGTTCGCCGCCTTGGGCGGGCTGATCCTCAATGTCATGCCCTGTGTGCTGCCGATCCTGGCGATGAAGGCGCTGGCACTGGCGCGCCATGCCGGCAGCGAACGCCGGGTGGTGGTGACGGAGACGCTTTCCTACACGGCAGGGGCGGTCGTCAGCTTCCTCATTCTCGGGCTGGCTCTGCTGCTGCTGCGGGCGGGCGGCGAAGCGGTGGGCTGGGGCTTCCAGATGCAGTCGCCCATCGCCGTGGCGGGCTTTGCGCTGCTGGTCTTCGCCGTGGGGCTCAATCTTTCCGGTGTCTTCGAAGTCGGCTCGATCACCGCCGGAGAAAATCTGACGCACAAGAGCGGGGCAACGGGCGCCTTCTTCACCGGCGTGCTGGCGGTGGCGGTGGGCGCGCCCTGCACCATGCCGGTCGGCGCGACGGCGCTGGGCTTTGCCCTGACGCAGAGCGCGGCGACGGCCATGCTGGTCTTCCTGGCGCTGGGTATCGGCTTCGCGCTGCCGTTCCTGATCCTGGGTCTGGTGCCCGGCGCGCTGGCCTTTGTGCCCAAGCCCGGCACCTGGATGCTGCGTTTCAAGCAGTTGCTGGCTTTCCCCATGTATGGCGCGGCGGCATGGCTCGCCTGGACGCTGGCGGTGGAGGCGGGGGTCAACAGCCTGATCCTGCTCTTCGCCGCCCTGATCGTGGTGGCGCTGGCGGGCTGGCTGTGGAGCGTGACGCGTGAGCTTTCCACGCGCGGGCGCCTGACCGGCACCGTGGCTGTGATCCTTCTGCTGCTGGGGGCGGGCGCCGCCGTGGCGCAACTGAGGAACGCCGCGCAGCAGACCGCATCGGTTTCCGGCTCGCTGAAAAACACCGAGCCCTATACGGCGGCGCGGCTGGCGGCGTTGCGGGCAGAGGGCCGCCCGGTCTTTGTTGATGCCACCGCTGCCTGGTGCATCTCCTGCCTGGTGAATGAGCAAACCTCGCTGTCGCGCGAAGCGGTGCAGAAGGCTTTCGCGGACAGGAAGATCGCCTATCTGGTGGCCGACTTCACCAATCGCAACGCGGAAGGCGCCGCGCTGCTGAGCGCCCATGATCGTGCCGGGCCGCCGCTCTATCTTTATTATGCGCCAAAAGCGTCAACACCTGCGGTGCTGCCGCAGGTGCTGACTCCGTCAATCGTGCTGGACGCGATACGCTAGCGCGGGTCTTTTGCCCCCTGAGTTCGTCGCTCGTCGCTCATGGGCGTCTTGCCCACATCGCTCCTTGCTCCTGCTCAGGTGACAAGATCCCTCGCGCTAGAGTTTTCGGCTTTTAGTATTTGTGCGGCGTGACCTTGCCGTCCTTGACCTGCTTTTCCGCTTCCTTCACCGCGTGGGTGTCGGGCGTGGGCGACTCGCTTTCGCGGTTCACCGGCGCGCCGATGGCGTGATTGCCGCCGGAATAGGACGGCGGATCGGAAGCGGGAAAGCTTTGCTCGACCTGGCGGTCGATCTTTTCTTCCCTGCTCAGGACAGGCTTCTGTCGGAGCGCAGGGTCCGGCATTTTGGGCGCGGGCGTTTCGTGCAGAGGGGTAGCCATTGTCGTCTCCATTCAATGTCCGGGGATGGAAAGAAGGTTGGGAAACAGGCCGACAAGCCCGACGAAGATCAGATAGACCGCGATCAGATAATTAAGCAGGCGCGGCAGGATCAGGATCAGAATCCCGATCAGCAGCGCCGCCAGCGGCTGAATCACGACCCAGCTAAACATCGAAGAGCTCCTTCGGCGGTTCCGGGAGATAACGCGCAAGTCCCATGGCCGGTGGCAGCCCATGGAACTCCGCAAAAGAAAAGGGAACCCGGCGGGCGCCGGGTTCCCGTTCTCTGAGCCGATATTACTTCTCCGAACGCCCGGAACCCTCGCCGTCCTGGCTGCCCTGGTCGCCCTTGTTGTCGCTATCCTTCTGCTGCGCGGGCTGGCGCTGCTGCTGGCCGCCCTGCTTGCCGGCCTGCGGCTGGTTCTGCTGCTTCTGGGAGCCCGGATTCTGCTGTTTGTTGCTCATGGAGTGATCCTTTGTGGGGAGGGTTGTGCCCGCCAGTCCCGTGGGATGAACCCGCCGAAACGGAAGCCGTTCCGGAGAAACTCCGGCCTCTCATTACGTGGTCTCGCGCTTGCAGCAATTCGCGCCATGCCTGCAAAACAGGCTTTGGTGGTTGTTTCAAAGCCCGCTACCGTCAGGCAAACGGGAGGGGTGCATGAAAGCTCTGGTGACGGCCGCGCTGCTGGCGTCGGCCTTGGTCCCATTGGCAGTGACGGCCCAGCCGATCGGCATGACGCTGCCGGAGGATCCCTATACCGCGTCGAGCCCGCTCAGCCGGGTGCATGTGCCGCTGGCCGAGCGCATCGCCCATACCGATCCGGCCAAGATGCGGCCCATGCCGTCGGTGCATAACGGCTCCGGCCCGATGAACTATTACCCGCTGTTCAGCGATGTCGGTCCCAGCGACGGCAAGTTCAACCTTGGCGTCAATCTGCACTTCCTCCATCGCGGCTTCCTGCCGCCGGGCGGCGGCATCGGCGAGCATTTCCACAATTTCTGCGAAGAGATGTTCGTGATCTTCAATGGCGAGGCGGAATATTCCATCGACAGCCGCGCCTCGGTGCTGAAGACCGATACCGCCACGGGCGCGGTGGCGCGGCTGGGCCACAGCCACGCCATCACCAACCAGTCGAAGGAAAATGTGCAGTGGATGAACATCAATATCGATCTGCTGCCCAGGCATTATGACGCCACCAACATGGATGACGGACGGGTCGGCGCCCAGAAGGACGCCATCCCACAATTCATCCATATGGATTTGTCGCGCAGCCTTGACCGGCCGGTGGACGCTTTCATGGGCGGCAAGGGCACTGTGATGTTCCATCGCGGCCTCAACCCGGCGGAGTTCTATTCCACCTGGTCCTATGTCGATCATTTGCTGCTGCCGCCGGGCACCAGCGTTGGGCCTGAGGCCAAGAAGGACATGGCCGAGATCTATTACGTGCTGAACGGCGACGGCACCGCCACCATCGGCGGCGAGTCTCTGCCGATCCACAAGGGCGACGCCATTCCGGCGGCGCTGGAGGAAAGCCGCGCCTTCGCCCAGACAGGAACCGCTCCGCTGGAATTTATGATCATCGGCATCGCCCGCAGCCAGAACGCCAAGCGCGATTACATGCTGTCGCCGACGGGCATGGCGGGCGTGGCGCGCGGCCCTGGCGGCGGGGGTGGCCGTGGCGCGGCGGGACGCGGCGCGCAGCCGGGACGCTAATTTTCAAAAAGGAATGAGCAGTTGAGCAAGGACGAGAAAAAGATCAGCCTGTCACGGCGTGGTCTGATGGGACTTGGCGCTGCTTTGGGCGCGGCCATCGCCGCCGTGGTAACGTTCGCCGCTCTCTGCCCGATGTTCGAGGATTCGGTGCATCCGTTGCTGCGCTCTAGCTACCATCCAGTGGGGGCGGATTTCGCCAGCCGGGGACCGGAAACCGCCAGCCATCCGCCGGGCAGCAATTTGACCGGCTGGGTCCAGACCGCCGAGCGCAGCCCGGTCGTCTATATCCAGCACGGCCATGACAACACCGCCTGGAGCAATCCAGCCTGGCAGAAGCTGGTGCTGAATACGATCAAATGGGCGGCGTCGCCGGAATCCAAGACCTGGGCGCATGCCAATGCCAAGCGGATTTTCGTTTAAGATGCGGATCGCCGCCGCCAGTGTCGGACTGCTGATGCTGGCGGCAACGCCGGTCTTCGCCGCCAACATCACAGCGAAAGACTGGGGCACCACCCAGAAGGGCGAGACGGTGCAGCTTTTCACCCTGAAGGGGGCGAAAGGTCTGGAAGCGCATATCACCAATTTCGGCGGCGTGATCGTCGACCTGCTGGTGCCTGCCAAGGGCGGCAGGAAGCCCGACGTCATGCTGGGCTATGACGATTTCAAAGCCTATGAGCGCGGCGGAGTCTATGGCGCCATCATCGGCCGCTATGTCGGGCGCATCGGCCATGGCGGCACCTTTCCCTTCGAGGGCCGCACGGTGCAATTGCAGAAGCCCAATGCCAACGCCAAGTTCGTCATTCATGGCGGCACAGCCAGCTTCCAGAAAAAGCTCTGGCATGCCGAGATGGTGGATGGGCGCGAGCCCAGCCTGATCCTCACTATCGCCAGTCCCGACGGCGATGGCGGCTATCCGGGGATGCTGGTCACCACCGTCACCTATACCGTGACGCGCAACAACGAGTTGAAGCTGGACTACAGCGCGGTCTCGACCGGCCCCAGCATCGCCAATCTCACCAACCATGCCTATTTCGCGCTGCAGGGCGAGGGCAATGGCGACATCTCCAACCAGACCATGCAGGTCTTCGCCGACCGCTTCCTGCCGCAGGATGCCGACAATCTGGTCACCGGCGAGATCACAAAGGTTGACGGCACGCCGTTCGATTTCCGCGAAGCCCGGAAGCTGGGCCCGCCAATGGCGTCCACCCATCCGCAGGTGACGATGCGCGGCGGCCTGGACATCGCCATGCTGATCAACGGCAAGGTGGGCACGCTGCGTCCGGCGGCCAAGCTTTCGGATCCGGGCACCGGCATCGTGATGGACGTGCTGACCACCCAGCCGGCGCTGCAGCTTTACAGCGACAATGTCGGGCGCCCTTCCACCGGCAAGGGCGGCAAGAGCTATGGCAACCATTTTTCCATGAGCCTGGAGACCGAGGGCTATCTCGACGCCGTCAATCATCCGGACTTCCCCACCACCGAAGTGCGGCCGGGAAAGCCGCTTCATGAAATAACGGTTTTCCGCTTTTCCCAGGCGAAATAGGCGCCCCGAAATGTCGAAAAGCCTTTGTAGCGCAAGGGCTTGCGTAGGACAGCCGTCGGGCGCGGCAAATTAAGCAAGAAAGCCACCCACCCTTGATCCGTGCCCGGAAAGATTTACCGTTGTTGCTGGGTTAAGCATGCGCGAGGCAAAAGCCCGCGCCCGGTGGGAAGAAAAACATGAGCATGGACAAAGTGACGGACAAGGGTTCCGAAGGCGCGCTTTTCATTGGCGCGGGTGTTGAGCTGAAGGGCGATGTCGAAGTGCCCGGTTCCGCCTCGGTGGACGGCAAGTTCGAAGGCACGCTCAAGGCCAAGACCCTGATCGTCGGCCAGACCGGTCATGTCTCCGGCCAGATCAGCGTCGAGACCGCCGAGATTCGCGGCATGGTCGAGGACCATCTCACCGTCAAGAACCGCCTGGTGCTGCGCTCCAGCGGCAGCATCGCCGGCACGATCTCCTATTCCAAGATCATGGTCGAGGAAGGCGGTTCGATCAGCGGCAGCATCGAGATGATGGCCCGCAGCGGCGCCGCCCCGGTTGAGACCGAAGCCAAGGTCCTGCAGCTGCACCAGAGCGCCGAATAGGCGCGGCCGGCATGAGCCGGCGCGAGGCGGGGATGAAGCTCGATTTCTCCACCCTCAGGGTGCCCGAGAATGAGGAAGAGGTGGAGGCCTTCGACTGGAAGGCGTTTCCGCCCGCCATCGCCAACCGTAAGAGCAATTTCTTCCTGATCGTCGACGCCGCCACCGGCCTGTCCGGCAAGCTGGTGACCTGGACCACTTTCGTCCATGGCCAGGTCGAAGGCCTGATCTTCGCCGAGCATGTCACGGTGGAGGAATCCGGCTTCGTCAAGGGCCTGATCTTCTGCCGCACCCTGACCGTGCTGGGTATGGTGCAGGCCGATGTGATCTGCGACACGCTGCATGTCCGCGGCCAGGGCGTCCTGACCGGCGTGGTCAAGCACAAGCAGGTGAAGATCGAAGGCGAAGGCCTGGTCACCGGCAAGTTCGCCCGCCGCGGCAGCGGCATCGGCGGCCGCGCCGCGCTGGCGCAGGGTTAGCGGAACTTTCCGCAGGCGCAACAGGAGTTTGCCTTCAGGGTTGCAGGGCAATAGTTTCGCCGCCATGACCAACATCCGCATCCTGGCGGCCTTTTTCGGGGTGCTGGCGCTTGCCGGCGCCGTTTCGCGGGCACAGGAACAGCCTCCCAGCAATGTGGTCGAGGCGCTGCAGCAGCAACTCGATGCCGGCACCGCGACGCTGCCTTTCGCCGATGACGGCCATGGCTATGTCCCCGGCCTGCTGGCGGCGCTGCACATCCCGCGCGACTCGCAATTGCTGATCTTTTCCGCCAGCAGTCTGCAATTCGACCGCATCGGGCCGAAAACGCCACGCGCGATCTATTACCAGGACGATGCCGCCTTAGGGACAGTGCTGGACGGCAAGCTGATCGAGGTGATGGCGGCGGACCGCGACAGCGGCGTCGCCTTCTATACATTGGACACCGCCAAGGTCGACAAGCCGCGCTTCGAGCGGCAGGGCGCCGAATGCATCATCTGCCACGGCTTCGCCAGCCGCTGGGCCGCAGGGATGATGGTGGCCAACATGGACACCGGCCCGGACGGCAAGCCCTTCAATATCGATCCGGCCCACGTCTTTCGTCTCACCGATGACCGCACCCCGTTCGAGGACCGCTATGGCGGCTGGTACGTCACCGGCCAGACCGGTACCATGCATCACCGCGGCAACGTCACCTTCGATCCCAGCGATCCGCTGACCGTCCCGCCGGGCGGTCTCAATCTCGCCAGCGTCTCGGACCGTATTGTGGCGGCGCGCTATCTTGAGCCCGACAGCGACATCGTCTCGCTGCTGACGTTGGAGCACCAGTCCGGCTTCGTGAATCTGGTGACGCGGATCAACGCGCAGCTTCACGGCCTTAACAACCCGCAGGTGAAACCGGAGCTGCGCGCTACCCAGGAGGATATCGACTTCTCGGTCGGGGAATTGGCGGATTACATGACCTTCAAAGACGAAGTGGCGCTGCCCTCGCCGGTAACGGGCAGCTCCGATTTCACCAGGGCGTTCGAAAGCCGGGGGCCGCGCGACGCACAGGGAAGAAACCTGCGCCAGTTCGATCTCAAAACGCGCCTGTTCCGCTATCCGCTCAGCTACATGCTCACCAGCCAGAGCTTCGACAATCTGAGTCCGGAGACCAGGGAAAAATTATTGCGGCAAATTTACGGCATCCTGTCCGCAAAGGGCGCGGTGGGCGCCGCCGCCATTAACATCGCGGCGGCGACAGCGAAGGACCTGCCGGATTTCTGGAAGTCCGTGCCCGAAAAATAGGCCGCCTCTCGACAGAGGACGCAATCCCTGAGAGGGTTCCCTTAAGGGAACAAGGGAGCCGGGAATGATCGGGAATTATCTCGTCACGGCGTGGCGCAATCTGGTGCGGCACAAGCTCTACGGCTTCATCAATATTGCCGGCCTGACAGTGGGCTTGGCCTGCGCCATCTTCATTCTGCTCTATCTGCGCGACGAGCTGTCCTGGGACACCTGGATTCCCGACAGCGAGAATCTCTACCGCGTCGAATCCACCTATCACATGCCGGGGCGCGATCACGACTTCTTTACTCTCACGCCCTTTCCCGTCACCACCACCATGCGTGCCCAAATTCCGGAAGTGGTGGCTCAGATGCACATCATGCCGCAAACCATGACAGCCCAGATCGGAGACCGCCAGTTTCCGGTGACGGTGAATGCGGTGGAACCCAATTTCTTCCAGATGATCAAACTGCCGCTGGTCAAGGGCGATCCCGTCACGGCCCTGTCCAAGCCGGCATCCCTGGTGGTGTCGGAAGCGACCGCCAAGAAATTCTTCGGCGCCGCCAATCCCATCGGCAGGAACGTGCTGCTGGCCGGGAAATCTACCCTGGTGGTGACCGGCGTGCTGCGCGACCTGCCGCACAATACCCATCTGGTCGTGCCCGGAATGGACCTGATGATGCCCATCGGCTCCCCGGCGGATCAGATGCCGCCGCAGGCGCGCAACGCCTGGCTGAATATCGGGGGCACCGGCTATGTCAAGCTTTCGCCCAAGGCCGACCTGGCGGCGGTGCAGGCCAAGCTGATCCCGATCCTGGACAAGAATATCGACGTCAAGAAGCAGATGAACATGGACATGCGCGGCAGCCAGATCCTGGATCTGCACATCACGCCGTTCCGCGGCATCCACCTGCTACCCTTCGGCCAGACCGAGAAGGGCAGCATGAACACGATCTATACATTTTCCGCCGTCGCGGTGCTGATCCTGCTGATCGCCTGCTTCAACTACATGAACCTGGCGACGGCGCGCGCGGCGGTGCGGGCGCGCGAGATCGCGCTGCGCAAGGTGATGGGCGCCCGGCGTTCGCAGCTGATGGTGCAGTTCCTCGGCGAATCGCTGCTGACGGCGCTGGTCTCTCTTGCGCTGGCCATCGGCATCGTCGAAGCGCTGCTGCCGGCCTATGACTCTTTCCTCGCCCGGCCCATCACCTTTAACGTGCTGACCGATTGGCAACTGACCCTGACCATTCTCGGCATTGCCGTGGGAGCGGGGGTTCTGGGCGGCCTTTATCCGGCCCTGCTGCTGTCGGGCTTCCGCCCCGCCGCCAGGCTGGGCACCGCCGTTTCCGGCATTGGCGGTTCCGGCCTGCTGCGCACCACACTGGTGGTGCTGCAATTCGCCATCTCGATCGGGCTGGGCATCACCATGATCGTGATGTTCGCCCAGATCCGCTACGCAAGGCAGGTCGATCTCGGCTTTGACCGCCACAACCTCATCGTACTGAACGGCAACGGGCCGATCGCGCCCCCCAGTGTCGAAAGCTTGGCTCAGACCCTAGCGGCCGACCCGGCGATTGAAGGCGTGGGCAGGTCCAGCGCGACGCCGTTCGACGGCAGCATCAATGTGGCGAGCGTCAGCCTGCCCGAAAAGACGGAGAAGTTCGTCCTCCGCAATGTCCTCATCAATGCCGATTTCCTCAAGGTCTATGGCATCAAGGTGCTGGCCGGGCGCAATTTCTCTCGTGAGCGGGGCCTGGATGCGCCGCCCCCGCCGCCGCCGCCCGATCCGACCAAGCCCCCGCCGCCGCCGCCAACGCCGCCCGCCAACCGCAATATCCTGATCAGTGGCGCCGCGGCGCGGCAGTTCGGCTTCACCCCGCAACAGGCAGTCGGTCACGTCCTCACCCTGGAAGGACAGGGCCACATCACCGTCGTCGGCGTGGTCGGCGACACCAATTTCGACGGCATGCAGAGCGCCATGCAGCCCTTCATGTTCTTCTACAATCCCAACGCCACGCGTTCCATCACCGTGCGGGCCAAGACCGGCCAGACCCAGGCAGCGCTGGCCGCCATTGACCGGGTTTGGCGCCGCTTCGTGCCGACCACTTCGATCCAGCGCCGCTTCCAGGACGAAAGTTTCGACAAGCTGTTCGCCGCCGACGAGCGGGAAAATACCATCTTCGCCCTCTTTGTCGGCATCGCCATCTTCATCGCCTGCTTGGGCCTGTTCGGCCTGGCCAGCTTCACGGCCGAGCGGCGGACACGCGAGATCGGCGTCCGCAAGGTCTTCGGCGCCATGACCCGCAACATTGTGCGGCTGCTGCTGTGGCAGTTCTCCATTCCGGTGCTGGTGGCCAATGTCATCGCCTGGCCGCTGGCCTGGTACTATCTGCGCCACTGGCTGGAGGGCTATGCCTACCGGATAACGCTGAACCCGCTCTATTTCCTGACGGCCGGCCTGATCGCGCTGGCGATCGCCTGGGCGACGGTGATCGTCCACACCGTGCTCACCGCCCGCGCCAACCCGATCAAGGCCCTGCGCTACGAGTGATTGCAGGCTGCCATCAGCAGCGCATCAAGGCCCGCTACTGTTCAGCAGCCGCAGGGGCTTTCGGCTTGAGCATGGCGGCTTCCCTGGCGAGGGCGCGATAGTTCTCGGCAGCCGTGGTGAACATGTCGTAATAGACAACGGTCCAGGCTTCTCTTGCGAACCGCTCCATGTCAGCGGCTTTCTGCAAATAATATTCTTCGGATTCCACATGCGTCCCCAAATCAGGCGGAAATTCTAACGCGCGGCCGAGGAGTTTTCTCCGTGACATACCTGCATGTTGAATCTTTTCGCGCCCATATTGCGCGCGTAAAGCGTGCGCAATCTGCAGCGTGATGGCTTGCGCCGGCGATGGCGGGCTATTCGGCGGCGGGGACCGGCGCCGACGCATTTTGGCCGATCAGCGCGCCGTAATAGCGATTCCATGTCCGCATGCACCAGACGCCGAAGCCGTCGAGATAGAGATAGATCACCGGCGTGGTGTAGAGGGTGAGGATCTGGCTGATGAACAGTCCGCCCAGGATCGAGATGCCCAGTGGCTGGCGCAGCTCATAGCCCTCGCCAATGCCGATGGCCAGCGGCAGCGCGCCCAGAATGGCGCTCATGGTGGTCATCATGATGGGGCGGAAGCGCAGCAGCGAGGCGTGATAGATGGCGTCGCGCGGCGTCATGTTGTCCTGGCGCTGCGCCACCACGGCGAAGTCGATCATCATGATGGCGTTCTTCTTGACCACGCCTATCAGCAGCATGACGCCGATAAAGGCGATCAGGCTGAATTCGATATGGAAGACCAGCAGCGCCATCAGGGCGCCGACGCCTGCCGAAGGCAGGGTCGAGAGGATGGTGAGGGGGTGGATATAGCTTTCGTACAGGATGCCCAGCACGATGTAGATCACCACCATCGCCTCCAGCACCAGAGTCGGCAGGCTGCTGGTGGTGGAGTTGGCCAGCGCGGCGGTGCCGGCGAAGTCGCCATGCACCGAGATCGGGACATGGATATCCGCCATGGTGCGGTTGATGGCGTCAGTGGCCTGGCCGAGCGAAACCCCCTCCGGCACGTTGTAGGAGAAGGTGCCGGCGACGAAGACGCCCTGATGGTTGACCGACAGCGCCGTGGTGCCCGGCGCCATGCTGACAAAGGCCGAGAGCGGCACCATGGTTTCGACCTTGGTCGAGACCGCGGCGCTGGTCGAGCCGGTGCCGCGTCCGGTGCTGGTCAGGGCGTTGGTTTGCTGGTTGCGCACGGCGTCGGCTGCCGCCTGGGCCGTGGCGTCGGCGGCCCCGCCGCCCGCGCCGGCTGCCGGGGCGATGGTGACGCTGCCGGCGGTGGCCTGGGTGGCGGAGACGTTGCCCGAGGTCGAGACATAGACCTTCGCCAGCGACTGCGGGCTTTCCCAGAAGCTGGGGTCCACCTCCATGATGACGCGGTACTGATTCTTGTCCTTGTAGATGGTCGA
>Ga0265313_10002186_pt1 | contig 17300 bp, 10 predicted proteins | sample 4123metaG_FD_203122 | JGI IMG/M metagenome (GOLD analysis project Ga0265313, IMG submission 203122) | Rhizosphere microbial communities from Carex aquatilis grown in University of Washington, Seatle, WA, United States - 4-1-23 metaG | ecosystem: Host-associated > Plants > Roots > Rhizosphere >...
ATTCCGATAAAACGTATGGAGTTGATGGGACAAGCTCGCGCAGCCCAAGGCCCCCCGGAAGGAGACGCGGTCGGTCATGGCGCGGTCCCCGGCGGCTGTGTCAAAAGGGTGGTTTCTTGAGAATCCTGAAATACGGATGAGATTCCGGGAAATCTTCGTCGGCTGCAACTTGAATGAGCCATTCTCGCTCGACAGCGGAAGACTGACATGTACGTCAACCGGAGGCATGCAAGCCCGTGAGCGTGCCTGTGCTGGAACCGAACTTGTCGGCCTCGATGTCCATCCGTTGCAGCATGCTTACGAACAGATTGCACAGCGGCGGGTGGTTGTTTTCGTCGAAGGCCAGATACTGGCCGTGCTTGAAGCCGCCGCCGGCCAACAGGACCGGCATGTTTTTCACGCTGTGCTTGCCGGCGTCGCCCAGGTTGCTACTGAAGAAGACCATCGTTCGGTTAAGCAAGCTTTCCCCTCCCTCCTTCGTTTCCCGCAGCTTTGCCAGGAAGCCGTGCAGGGTCTTCATCTTTTCGAGTTCCAGAATCTTGAGTTGGGCGATCTTGGCCGGATCCTGGCCGTGGTGCGACAGATCGTGATGACCCTCGCTTACACCCTGAATTGGCGGCACGCCGCTGGTGCCCAGAAGTTGCAGCGTGACCAGCCGTGAGGAGTCGGTCTGCAAGGCCAAGTGGATCAGATCGAACCAGAGCCGAGTCTTGCCGACGAGGTCGGTGCTGTTCTGGATATCGACAAAAGGCTGGGCATCGACCTTGGGCTTGGGTTTCTTCGACCAGGCGTCAGCCTGTGCCAGCCGCTGCTCCAACTCGCGGACGCTGGTGAAGTACTCGTCGAGCTTTTCGCGGTCGCCTACACCCAGGTCTTGCTTCAACTTCCTGGCTTGATCACGGACCGCGTCGAGGATGCTCTGCCCGTCAGCCAGTCGGCGGGCCTGGGCCTGCACCTCATCCGGACGACCTTCCAGAAACAGCCTGGCGAACACGCCCGACGTCCAAGAATCCGTAGGCACGGGCGCACCGCTCCTGGTCCAGGAAAGTCCGTAACCTTCGCATGACAAAGTCAGCGTGGGGAATCGCGTCTGGCCGATGATGCGCTCGGCCGCGAACTGGTCCAGCGAGATGCTGTTCTTGAATCCGGCCCGCTGCTCCGGATGCGGGGCGGCGGTCAGGAAGCTCTGGTTGGAATCGTGGCTGGGGCCTACGTCCGGATGCGACAGCCCGGAGATGACCGTAAAGTCGTCTCGGAAATCTTTCAGCACCTCCAGGTACGGAGACAGCTCATAACTCCGACCAGCTGTCGTAGGAAAGAAATAAGGCGGATGCACGCCCAGCGGCGTATTGATGCAGACCATCCGCCGGGGAACGCTTTCAGCCCCAGCGGCACGGACGCGCCTGGGAACCAGCGCGTCGAAAAGAGGCAGCGCCATCGCCACACCGGCAGCGCGGAGGAAAGTGCGACGGTGAAGATTCATGACAAGTTCCTTGTTACTTATTCCGAAACATCTCGCTCTGCACAATCTCATGGACAAGCGACCGCAAACCATACTCCCTACGTTCGATCTTCGCGACAATCGTATTCACCGCATCTCGATCGGTTGCCTGCGGCGCTCGCCCTGTGGCGTAGGTAATCAGCTTCGCAGTCAGCGCCCTTGCGAGCTGCGGCTTGTCCCGCAAGAGAATCTGTTTGAATTGGTCGACATTTTCGAACCGCTGGCCGTCGGGCATCACATCGGACGGATCGACCTTCAGATCGAGATAGAGTTTCCGGCCGTTGATCGTGAGTTCCTCGGCGTCCCGCCTCCAACTGGCGAAGCGATACTTCTCGCGCCAGCCCCCGATGCAGTCGAAACTCTCCAAGGCAAACCCGGGAGGGTCAATCTGGCGGTGGCAAGCGCCGCACGATTCAGTCGTGCGATGCTTGGCCAGTTGTTCGCGAATCGTCGTTGCGCCGCGAATATCCGGGTCGAGCGCCGACACGTTGTCAGGCGGGGGCGCGGCGGGCGTCCCCAAAATGCGATCCAACACCCAGGCCCCACGCAGCACCGGTGAGGTCGTGGTGCCGTTGGCCGTCACCTTCAACACGCCGGCCATCGTCAAGACTCCACCCCGATGGCTCCCTGGCGGCAGCGGCTTCTTGTGAAACTCCCAGCCCTCCAAGCCGGGAATACCGTAGTGTTTGGCCAGTCGGCCATTGAGCATCGTGAAGTCGGACGCCACGAAATTGGTCAAGCTCAGGTCGTCTTTGAGGATTTCGTCGAAGAACAGCTCCGGCTCACGAATCATCGACACTTTCAGCAGGTGGTCGAATTCCGGATACACGATTTGGCTGGGTTCCGTCGTGTCGATTTCGCGCAGGCCAAGCCACTGGCCGACGAAATTCTCGGTGAAGGCTGCCGCCCTGGGGTGCGCCAGCAGGCGCTCGACCTGTTGGCGGAGCACGTCGGGCTGGCTCAGCGTCTGCTGCTCGGCCAGTTTGAACAGCTCGTCATCAGGCATTGTGCTCCAGAGAAAGTAGGACAACCGGCAGGCCAGGGCAAAGTCGTCGAGCTTGCCCGGCCGCTCACGGAGGAACAGGAACTCGGGCGCGATCAGCACGCCTTTCAGGGCGGCCCGCATCGCCGGCTCGAAGGTATATCCGTTCTCCAACTTGGCCTGGACGATGGCGACGAAGGGCGCCACGTCATCAGCCGTCACAGTCCGTCGAAACGCCCGGCGCGTGAACGTCTTGAGGATTCGTTCGGCATCGACGAGGGGCTGGTCTGAGACGACTTCCACGCGGTCGGCGAAGTTGAAAATCCCAAACGTCTTTTGCGCCAGGTCTCCGAAAATGCGGCGATGACTTTCAGGCGGCCACGTCTCGTTGAGTGGTCCTTCAACCTCGACATATTGGATCGCCAGCCCAGGTCCGTCCCACGTTTCACCACCGACCAGCTTCACCGTGTTCGCGCCGGCCAATCCGTAGGGGAGCATCGTGATGGTGGTTCGCGGCTCCATGTACCGGACGAACTCGAACACGGTCGGTTTGTCGGCCGGGGCGTCGAAGTAGCTGATCAGCCCGGTCTTGCCGGTCAACTGCGTACCACTCGCCGTCACTCGAAAAGTGACGGGCTCGCCGGCACTTTGAAAGCCGGAAGCGGAGATGCGGAAACGATAGTTGCCGGCGTCCGGCGGGTAGAATGTGTAGAGATGAACATTGTGCCATTCCGAAGAGCAGAAGCACACCACCTCGCCATCTTTCAGAAAGCGATACACGCTCTCGGTGGTCGACTTGACCCCGTGTTGGTCCTTGAGGCTGTACCGCTGGTCGATCACCGGTGGCGGCTGGGGCCGGTTGGCAATCGCCATGTTCAAGGCCGTGTCGGCCGCTTCGAGATACTTCTCCATCAGGAAAGACGACGTGTGAAGCGCCGCGCCGGCATTGTCGAAGCCGTCGGCTGAGCCATCTTGGGGCAATTGCTCTTTCAGACTGACCTTGATTCCCAGCAGGTCGCACACGGTATTCTCGTACTCGACCCGATTCAACCGGCGAAGGACCACGCGTCCCTGAGCGGCCCGAGCGGCGGCATCAGCAGCGGCCACGCGGGGGGCCAGCCAGTCGATCAGAGCCCGAACTTCCTTCTCCGGCGGACGGGGCTTTTCCTTGGGAGGCATTTCCTCCGCCTGCAGTCGCTCGACCACAGCAGACCAACGCTTGCGAGTGGCGGCATCCGCAAAGTCCATCGTCAGGTTGTCCAGCCTGAGATTCCCCTTGGGCGTGTCTCCGCGATGACAATCCACGCAATGATGAGCCAATAGAGGCCGGAATTGATCCTCGAATTGCTTGGCATCGGCCGCCTGACCGGTGTTAGGCGGCGGAGCTGCGACCGACACCAAACCTAGCAGCGTTAGTCCGACACCGGCCCACAACCTGACCCACGCGCGCCAACCGGGCATACCATTTCTCCGCCCCACCGACATGCGACCTATTCAATACAAATCAACGGCCACTTGTGGATTGATTGTCGACGATCAGGCCGAGCAACGCAAGGAGATTAAAGCGATGTCCGTCGCGGCTTTGCGGTGCCACCCGCGTGGCAACCTCCAGAACTGGCAACGGAGTGGCAAAATACGTTCCTTTGATAGGGCGCGCCGACGGGACCGAGCGCCGAGCTCGACTGGGCAGAGCCAATTTTGAACCACAGCATGGCGGCAGAAAAACGCACAATTTCAAGCAATACCGGCACGTAGGGCCTCGGGAAGTATCGGCCAGACGGCCACGACGGCGGCCAGTTCGGTGTCGGTCGGGCCGACTTCGAGGGCCGATTGACCGGCGGAAAGCGCCCCTGCACGCAATCCCGCATGGGGCGCACGTGGCGAGTGGAATTTGGCACGGGTATTGCACGCTTTATCTTTTGAATCCCCGGCCCAGACAGGCTGGGACGGAGACTGGTCGCTGGCCGACCGGGGAGGATTATTTCCAATCAGATCTCGGCAAAGCGAAAGGAGAAATGCGATGTTCAACAAATACTCAATCTGTTCGGCCGTCTTGGTTTTGTCGCTGATGGCGACTGCGGGGAGTGTGTTGGCACGAGGAGGCGGCGGAGGCCGCGGCGGCGGGGGCGGTCGTGTGGGTGCCGCTCGCGTAGGTGCTAACGTCGGCACTCGTGTGGGTACTGGTGCTCGTGTGGGCACTAACGCCGGCGCTCGTGTGGGTGCTGGTGCTCGTGTGGGTGCTGGTGCTCGTGTGGGTACCGGCGCTCGTGTGGGAACTAACGCCGGCGCTCGCGTGGGTGCTGGTGCTCGTGCGGGTACCGGCGCTCGTGTAGGTGCCAACGTTGGCGCTCGTGTGGGAACTAACTCCGGCGCTCGCGTGGGTGCTGGTGCTCGTGTGGGTACTGGTGCTCGTGTGGGTACTGGCGCTCGTGTAGGTGCCAACGTCGGCGCTCCTGCACCGCAATGACGAATCTCACGATTTCGGGGGTTCGGTTGGCTGTAGACTTGTAGACGGGCAACGAGAGCCCATCGGCCTACTGGCTCACGCTGGCGGCCTTGACCATTGCCACGATTCCCGTACGCAGGGCATTGGGTAACATCGGCCAGCCCGCCACAACGGTGGCCAGTTCGGGGTCGGCGGGGCAGGGTTCCGGGGCCTGTTGGTCGGCGGAAAGCGCCGCGGTTGCTCTTCAAGCGGCTCGAACGAGCTTACGATTACTGCCCACTCGGGAGAAGGATCAGTGCGATGCGTGAATTCATTAGCCCTGACTTCGGTTCGGAACCCACGCGCCGTAGTCGAGAGCTGGGGCAGACACGCCGCTGTGGCGGAGCATGTTGATGAGTTGCGCGCGGTGGTGGGTGCCGTGGACGCAAATCTGCAACAGCGATTCGATGATCTGAAACCTGATAGGTGGCCCGCCGAAAGTCACGGCGACGATGCGTTTCGCCGCGGCCTCATCCACCGTAGCGAGGAACTCATCGCGCTGTCGAGCTGCTTGCGTCCACGAGGTTCGCAGTTCGCTGATGGAGGGGCGCGGGTCTGATTGCCCAAATGTGCCCGAACCTTCGATCCAAATCTTGAGCCAGCTCGGCTCGACGTTGCGCAAATGAGCGAGCGTCTTGCGGATCGAGCCCATTCCCAAATCGAACTCGCGGTCAAGAGCCGCATCGTCCAGACTCAAGGTCGATTGCAAAACCCGCTCATTGGCCCAATCGTGGTACGCGAAGTACCGCCGCACTCGCTCGGCCTCCCAAGCGACTTCGACGCCGGCGGCCGATGCAACTTCAAGCCCGTATCCGCGCAACGACGCGGCGGTCGCTTCGTCCTGAACGACGCTCGGACGCGCGAGCCGATAAAACAGATAATCGAGACCGACCGGCACCGTGCGGCCAAAGGTCTTGAGGTAATTCAGGGCTTGCGCTCGATGATGAACGCCATGATTGGCGACGTGCAGCAGCAACTCATCGAGCGGTTTGAGGTACTCGGCCCCCTGGCTGTCCTTGTAGGTGACGATCCGCCGCCAGCCGGTCGAACGTTCGCGGTTCATTAGCTGTCGCCGCTCGCCGGCGACACGCTTCAATTCAGCGGCGATCTCAGCGAGCGAAGTCCCCTTGGGATCGGTCGGGAGGGGTCGCCACGCCACGTCGGTCCAGCGCTCCAGCCAAATTTGTTCCGCCGCAAGAATGTGAAACAGAGTCGCCCGCAGCGACCCAAAGCCCATCGCGCGTGGAGTATCCAGTTGCTCGTCGCCAAGTCCGTCGCACAGTTGAAACAACCGCTGCCAAGCCCACTCATTGGCCGAGTACAGATCTTCGATGATCGTCGCATCGCTCATGTCACAGTGGCTCCAGGTACTTCAATTCTTGACTTGGGTGGTGCGTCAGTGGTTCGACCGCGCTCCATTCTCCAGCGGCACGACCGGCCGAGTCAACGGCTTGCCCCAGGCGCACCGAGGTTCGGCCCGGCGCAACTCGCTCGTGGCGGGGCACTTCATTTTTCGTCCGTGCGGCGCGGGACCATTTCCAAGCGGAACAGCACGTCGCCGTCGGCCGTTCCTCCGGGAGATTTTTTCTGGGCCTGATCGTCCTTGCCATCCGGGCCGACCGAATAAATGACGGACTCGCCTGCAAGGATCTTGGCATCGTTCCCGAACGGGCTCTGAATGTCGGTATCGACTGGGATCTTGCCAAACAGTCATGCTTCGGTCAATAACGCAGCGATTTGGATATTGGCTATTTCCCGCATCTGGTTTTCGGACAAGGCTTCGTTGTTTCGCCCACGGAACGCTGCGCCTTCGCCGGGCGAGTTGGGCCAACCCCAATTCGTCGTGCAGGAAGTTCAACTACCCAAAGACCACCACGAGCCCGCGAAGCGTGTGTGTTCTTACCGGAGTTCTCGAAACCTGACGAATTCTTAAGCATTCGCGAGACATTGGACGATACTCAGCATGCCAGGAGACACGAACACTCAAAGTTCCATGATGCGAGCACTTTGCAGGGAGAATCGGCATGAATGCAATGCGACAATTCGAGCTTATGGAAGATTTGCGACCTGGCGGGAGTGCCAAGGCGATCCTGCTGAAGTGGAATGGCCAGCGCTACGTCGTTACGAACGAACAGACCACTGTGTTTGAGTTCGTAGGCACACATGGCCATCGGGGCGACCGCGGTTATGCGTGCTATTCACCCGAATCCGAGCGATGGGAAGCTACGAGCGGTTTGTTTGAACAGGTTGCGGGTTGGTTGCCGGCCTGAATGTTCGTGAATTTTTGCGAATGTCAGCCAGCTCATCCGCCTGAAACCCGGAATAGCCAGATTCCCGTGCGTCCCGGAACTCGAGCGGTCATTCTTCGCCGTCGGCGCTCTCCTCGAAGTAGGGCTCCTCAGAGCAGCGGGCAAGCTGCGCGAGCGCGTGCTTGAATTCGATGCATTGGTCGTCGGCGCGTGGCTGGGCAAAGCTCGCGCCGATGTCCGCCACCACTTGTCGCGGAAAACAGATCTTGCAGGTCTTTCCCGTCGTGATCAGCGACAGGGGATGTCGGGGCCGCGTTTGCCGGGCCTCGGCCGCGGCGGCCAAATCGGCGATCATGGCCCCGCGCCGTTGCGCGCTTGTCTCACGGGTGAAACAAGTTTCCTGCGCCACTGCCATGGTGGTTGCCGCTCGCTCGGCCTCGGTTTCACCATGCTGGTAGAGCGCCAGGAAGGCCTTGGCCTGGCCGCACTTGTCGATGGACTTGAAAAACCTGTGCCGCATCACATAGCCGCGTGCCTCGGCCGAAAACACCATCCAATCGCCGCGCCACTCTTTCGGTACGGCGAAACGGAACGAAAGCGGTTTGATCCCCTCGAATGCGGTCGTGGTGGAAGCCCGCATCTTGAAAAACACGCCATGCTCGTTGTCGATCGTGCCGCTGGCCACGACAACCCTGCCCGGCGGCAACCGTTTGGTGGTTTCCGTCGTCGCCTTGCGATGCGTCGCGCTGGCACTGCCTGGTTGGGCATTGAGGGTCACATGCGAATTCGAACCACCGCCGAGCGAAAGCCCCACGCCCGCATTGGCCCCCAGTGTCTGGGTGTTCTCGGTCGTCTTGACCACTTCGACGGCTTCCGAAGGACTGTTTTGCACCTGCGTCCGGGGGAGGAAATCGACGACCCGCAGCCGTTTGTCGGGGCTGGTAATCTCAAACGTCAATTGGTCGAGATCCTGTTCGCTCCCATTGGCGATCAGCACTGAAACACGAAGGTCGGCCTCCATGAGCTTCTCGTCGGGGTGGAGCTTGACAAAGTCGGGCTCGCCGACGTCGCGGCATTCGATCGTATAAGCCAGGTCGAACGTGACCTTGGGATCGACAGCGAAGGCTTCGGCCGACGACAACCAAAAAACCACGAGAGCAAACCAAGGGGCTGCCGCCGGCTGTGAAGTCGCGACGAACGATCGATTGCGCATGGGATCCTTCCCTTCGATCAAAAACATGCCTCTACGGGCCTATTTTTTTAGCCGTGCGTCGCCCCTAAGTCTACCCGAGAACTGATTCAGCGGACTGAAAACGGCCCTCGGCAGCCGCGCATGACTGGGAAGAATGGGCGGCTCGCGGTGTTTACATTGGGGTCGCCGGCGGTTATGCGTCGGATGGTGAGGAAGCGATTCAGCCTTCCCCTCACCCATTCATTTGGGTGTGTATCAGGGCGGGTTTTCACGCCAGCGGCCGCGGAGCCGCGGTTACTTGCCGCACAAGACACGAAAGCTGTAGCGGGGGAGGCGCGCGTAGATGCGGTCCATCGACCCGCCGGCCGATGCGTATCCTCGAACCACGCGCCAATCGATGTCCAGGCGACCGATCGGGTCGATGATCGGCTCGGTGGAGTCGGCGCGCTTCGCATCCCAGCACCAGTCGAATAGGTTTCCGTGCATGTCGAACAGCCCCCAGGCATTGGGGAGCTTCAGCCTGCCCGGCCAGATCCGGCCTTCACTTGAAGTTTCACTCCACATCCATTGCACGTAGTGCGGCAGGAGGTCGGCGTTGTCGCCGAAGCACCACTTCGATGAAGTGCCCGCCCTGGCGGCGTACTCCCATTCCGCGTCGGTCGGGAGTCGGTAGCCGTCGGCCGTGAAGTCGCACTGCCAAACGTCCAACTCGAATTCTTTTTTGCCCAGGCTGGCCGTCATTTTCGTGCTGTCCTTGTGGTAGCAGGCCCGCCGGCCTTCGCGGGCGCTAAGCCAGTTGCAGTACAGGACCGCATCGAACCAGTTCACGCTGAACACGGGGCAGCCCGCCAGCGGCGCATAGTTGATGCTTCGATTGAACTCGGCGTAGTCGAAGTCGGACGCAACGTCGGGCCCGTAGGGTACCTGGTCGTCACGCGATCGCTGGAACTCGTCGTACGTCACCTGCCGGTCGGCGAGAAAAAAACCCCGCGACAAGGTCACCGCCGGCGGCGCGCTTTTTTGCTCGGCATCGGTTCTCGCCGCGGCGCCCATCGGGAATTCTCCGGCGGGGACCTCGATCATCGTCATCCCCTCGCCGTTAACGAACCAATGGCGGTTGCCGTCGGGCGATTTTGTTGGCGCGACGTTTGGCACGGGCGCCTTCCACTGGCGCAGCGCCCAGCCGGCAGCGCTGTGCGTGCCGCCGTCGGGCGCATCGGCGTAAAGCCTTGCAAGCGTTTCGACCGCCGAGCGGTGTTCGTTCGGCTCGAGCATTTCAACCGCGATTGTGCCCAGTGCCGCCGAAAGCCCCGAACGAAACGCCGCATCTTCCGTCGCCTCGAGCAAGCGCGCCACCCCTTCAAGATTACCGTGCCAATCAGCGTAGCTGTGGATGAACCCCGTGCGGGCGGTTGGGTCGCTTTGTAATTCAAGGGCGTCGAGCGCCGGCTGCGCGTCGCCCAGGTGCAAGGCGACGATGGCAAAACGCGACTTGTGGCCGGCGACGTCGACGGCATTTGCCTGCCGCCGCAGCCAGGTCACGGCCTCGTCTTTGCTGTGCTCAAGCGCCGCGACCAGATTGGCGCACTCGGCGCTGGGAGCGACCGGGATGCTGTCGAGCAGGAATTCGCTCGGAACCTCATCCAACTCGGCCAGACCGTACGCGGCGTGCAAGCGCTCGTCGAGCGAGGCATTGGGGTCGTCGAAATGCTCGCGCAGCCGGGGCAATGCGGCCCTACCTAGCAGCCGCAGGTTCGCCAGCACGTATGGTACCGCTTCGGCTTTGGCCGTCGCAAGCGAGTCGGCAGTCACCGCCGCGCGGGTGCGCCCGACCTCGGCTCGCCGTTCGGCTTCGCGCCGTTTGGCTTCGCCCAGGCGAGCGACGGCCGCGACGGCGGTTTTTTCGCTGGCCTGTGCGATCTTGCGCTGATCGGCTTCGGCCTTGCGGGCGTGCTGTGCCCGCACCATGCCCCAGGTCGTCCCCGCCAGCCCGCCCACCAGGGTCAGGATCAATAGTACGGCTACCAGCGCCGCCTGCTTATTTCGCCGCACGAGCTTGCGGAACCTGTAGGCCGCCGAGGGCGGGCAGGCTTCGACGGGTTCATCGCGCAGGAAGTGCTCGATATCGCGGGCCAGGGCGTCGACCGTGTCGTACCGCCGCGTACGATCTTTCTCCAGAGTTTTCATCACGATCCAGTCGAGCTCGCCCTCGACGGCTCGTGCTAGGGCATCTGCTTGCGAACGCCGCCGCGACGCGAGTGCGGCAAGCGATTCGTTGGAATCCGCCAGCCGGGTGCTCGGCTTCGGCGGCTCGACTTCTCGAATGACGCGGAGCATTTCCAGGTAGGCGGCCTGCGTGAGGAACTTGCGGTCCAGCGGCGGACTGCCTGTGAGCAGTTCGTAGAGCAACGCGCCCAGGGCGTACACGTCGGCGCGGGTGTCGATATCGAGCGCCCTCAGCTCGGCCTGTTCGGGACTCATATAGGGCAAGGTGCCGATGACCTGACCGATTTCCGTGTGGACCGAGTCGTTGCTCAACTGCTGGTTGAGGGCCTTGGCCACGCCGAAGTCGATGACCTTGGGGACAGGCTTGCCGTCTTCCAAGGCGACCAACACGTTCGAAGGCTTGATGTCACGGTGAATGATCCCCTTGGTGTGCGCGTGCTGGATGGCCCGGCAAACCGGCACGAAAATCGCCAGGCGTTCGTCGAGCGGCAAATTCCGTGCGTCACAGTAACTGGTAATCGAGACACCCTCGACCAATTCCATCACGAAGTACAGGCGTAGGTTAGGCTTTCCAGCCTGACTCATCTTCGTTGGTGCAGGCGTGCGATGTTGATCGGCCGCGGCACCGCCAGGCTGGAAGGCCTGACCTACGATTCCGGCGTCGAACACCTTGGCGATATTCGGATGGTCCATCATCGCCAGGGCCTGCCGCTCTTGCTCGAAGCGGCGGACGACCGGCGCGGAATCCATGCCCGCCTTGATGAGTTTGAGCGCCACGCGGCGCCTGATGGGCGCGGTCTGCTCGGCCGCCCAGACGGTGGCCATGCCCCCCTCGCCAAGCTTTTCCAATAAGGTGTACGGGCCAATGACCGTGCCGCGAGATTCAGTGACAAAATCGTTCATGGCAATCCTACTTTCCACACACCACGCGAAAGCCATAAGCGTAGGGCGACATTTGATCCAAGAGATACGAGAAACGGCAGAGATCGGCGGGATAGATGAAATTGCCGCCGCGAAGCGAGCCGAGATACCCCTTGGGATGAAGCTGGCACCATTCCGTGACATTTCCGTGCATGTCGAACAACCCCCATGCATTGGGAAGCTTCAGCCCGCCCGGCCAGATGCGCGACTTCGAAATCTCACCACACCAGGCGTATTGCGGCACCAGTTCGACATTGTTACCGAAGCAGTACTTTGCATGGCTTCCTGCCCGTGCGGCGTACTCCCATTCCTCAGGGGTTGGCAACCGATAGCCGTCGGCCGTAAGATCGCAGCGTCCCTCCTCCAATCGGTACTGGTAGGGGTCGAACTCCGAGCCCGACCTGGTTTCCATTCCGGTCAACTGGTAACACGCGCGGCGGCCTTCGCGGGCGCTAAGCCAATTGCAGTACAGTACTGCGTCGAACCAGCTCACCCAACCGGCGGCGCATTCGGGCGACGGCGAGAATTGAGTCCACTCTTTGCGATGCATGACTTTGGGTCTGGACGGCTCGGGGCGCTCTTCGTCGTTGGCCGACCGTTCGAACTCGTCGATCGTGATTTCGCGGTCGGAGATAAAAAACGCGCTGGGCATTGCAATCTCACGGGGGTGCTGGCCGAGTTCGCCGCCGAGACCCGTCGTGTAACGACCCGCGGGAATTTCGAGCATCGTCAGCCCCTCGCCGTTGACGAACCAGCGCCGGCCTTCCGGTGGCCGTGAACCGGGCTCGATTTGCGGTAACGGGTGCTTCCACCGCCGCAGCGCCCAGCCGGCCGCGCTGTGCGTGCCGCCATCGGAGGCATTCGTGAACAACTCGGCCAGCGCTCGTGTCAGGGCGCGGCGCTCGCCCGGCCCGACCATTTCCACAGCGATGCGTCCGATGGCGGCCGACAAGCCCGAGCGAAATGCCGGCTCGTTCGTTTCGCTCAGCAGGCGGGCTACGCCCTCAAGATTAGCGTGCCAATCAGCATAGGTCTGAATGAACGTGGTCCGCTCGATGGGATCGTTGCGGTTGGCAAGCCCCTCGAGCGCCGGCTCGATGTCGCCAAGGTGCAAGGCTACGATAATCGAGCGACTTTTCTGGCTCGAGTCTACGGCCGAGTTGATCCTGGCGTGCAGCTCCGGCAGCACGTCGCCCTTGACTGAGGTCAGTGCCGCGACCAGGTTGGAGCATTCGCTGTTTGGGGCCGCGGTCACGCTATCGACCAGGAACCCCCGTGGCGCCTCGCCCAGCTCGGCCAGGCCGTAAGCCGCGTGCAAGCGCTCGGCTGGCGGAGCCAGAGGCTCGTTGAAACGTTCCCACAAGGGCGGCAGGGCGTCGCGACCGATAACGTGGAGACCTTCAAGAACGTAGGGGACGACATCGGCCTTGGCCACAACGAGCGAATCGGCCGTCAGCGCCGCGCGTGTTCGCGCCACTTCGGCTTGCTGGTCGGCTTCGCGCTGATCGGCTTGCCGCGCTTCGTCGACGGCCTTGTGTGCGATCTTCTCGTTCTTTTGCGCCTGCCGGCGTTGTTCAGATTCGGCTTGCGTGGCGCGTTTTGCCCGCAGCATGCCCCAGGTCGTACCAACCAGGCCGGCGACGAGCGCCAAGAAAACCGCCGTGGCCGCCAGCGCCAGCCGCCGCTTTCGCTTGGCGAACTTTCGCACGTGATAGGCGACCGACGGCGGGCAGGCTTCGACCGGTTCGTCGGCCAGGTGCCGCTCGATGTCGCGGGCCAGCCCGTCAGCCGTATCGTAGCGCCGTGTACGATCTTTCTCCAGGGCCTTCATCACGATCAAGTCGAGGTCTCCCCGAACCGATTTCAGCAGCTCGACCGGCTCCATCCGCCGCCGGGCCGCCAGGCGGGTCAAGGCTTCGTTCGATTCTGAGATCCTCGCGCTTGGCCGCGGCGGTTGCTGGTCGCGAATTATGCGCAGAACTTCGCCCAGGGCCGCCTGGTTGAGCCTTTTTCGATCGATCGGCGTGCTGCCGGCCAGCAGCTCGTAGAGCAACACACCCAGAGCGTAGACGTCGGCTCGGGTGTCGATGTCGAGCGCGCTCAACTCGGCCTGTTCCGGGCTCATGTATTCCAGGGTTCCGACGAGCTGTCCAACGGCCGTGTGCAGCGATCTTTCGGCGAAATTAGCGTAGAGCGCCTTCGCCACGCCAAAATCGATGACCTTCACCACGGGCCGCTTGTCGGCGATTGCCACCAGCACATTCGAGGGCTTAATGTCGCGATGGATGATGCCTTTCTGGTGGGCATGCTGGATCGCCCGGCAGACTTGCACGAACAGCTCCAGACGCTCGCCGAGCGACAAGTTGAGCTCGTCGCAGTATTTAGTGATGGGAACGCCCTTGACCAGCTCCATCACGAAGTACGGTCGTAGCTCAGGCTTTCCAGCCTGACTCACGTTCATTGACTCAGGCGTCCGATTTTGATCGCCGGCAGGGACGCCGGGCTCGAAAGCCGGATCTACGCTCCCCGCGTCGAGCACCTTGGCGATATTCCTGTGGTCCATCATCGCCAGTGCCTGGAGTTCGGACTCGAATCGACGCAAGACCTCGACCGAGTCCATACCGGGCTTGATCACCTTCAAGGCGACATGCCGTTTGAAGGGGACAGTCTGCTCCGCCACCCAGACAGTACCCATGCCTCCCTCGCCCAGTTTCTCCAGCAACCGATAGGGTCCGAGCGATACGCCAGGGCCTTCGCTGGCCTGGTCGAGCGTAGCGGCAGGTTCGAGGCCATCGGGGGCCAGATGCGGCTTCTCCAGGAAGTCGCCCGCACGGTTGTGGGCCGCCAGCAATTGCTCGACGCGTTGCCGAAGTGCCGTATCACCGACACAGGCCCGATCAAGATAGGCCGCTCGTTCGCCGGCGGTCTGGATCGCCACGGCGGCGACAAAGATTTCAAGTTCTTTCATGGCGGTTTGCCGGAAGGTTCGGTGCTTGCCTCCAATATCTTAATGCGAATTCCGGCGGACAATCGCGCAGCGAGTTGGCCGATTTTTTTAACTTGCCGATCTAAGTGACGGGCAATCATGGACGGGAATCCAACTCGGCCAACAACCAGGCTCGAGCAAAGGCCCAATAGGAGTCGGCCGTGCGCGGCGAAACGCCCAACGCCTCGGCTGCCTCGGGGATGGTCAATCCGGCAAAGTAGCGAAGCTTGACGAGTTTGCCGACCTTGGGATGCGCGGCGGCGAGCTTCTCGAGGGCCTGGTCCAGGTCGAGCAAGTTGTCGCCATCGTCGGGGGCGGCCAAGCGATCGAGATCGAGTATCTGGCGCGACCAATCGGCACCCCGTTTCAGGCTTTGCTTCCGTCGGGCGCTCTCGACAAGTATCCGCCGCATCGCCTCGGCCGCAGCGGCGAAAAAATGGCCGCGGTTTTCCCATTGCGTCGCGTCAGCCGGGCGGACGATCCGCAGGTATGCCTCGTGGACCAGTCCTGTGGCGTCGAGGGTCTGGCCGGGGGGTTCGTGGGCCAGTTTTCTCGCCGCCAGGCGGCGCAACTCCGTGTAAACGAGAGGCAGCAACTCATCGGCCGCTTGTGCCTGGCCGGACCTGATAGCGTCGAATATACGAGTGACATCGGACATCGCCCATCAAGATACAGGCGCGGCAAGCCAAACGCAAAAATCGGAAGGAGGGCTGAATGGATGGAGCCGCAATCGCGAGCGGAAAAGGCTCGATTCAGGTGCTTGTCCATGCCTCATCGGTTACAATTTGCGGCCAGTGACTTCCGCACGAGTGCCGACTTCTTTATCGAATGGGTGTACACGATCGTTCGCCATCCTTCCCGCTGAGTGAACCGGGCCGACCACATCGCCCGGCCGACGACATGACGTCCCCTGGCCACGATCGTAGTGCCTGACCAAAGGCCATCCGGCCCCGACATTGCTCAAGCATGCTCGACTTTTTTGAGTTCAGTAACGAAATGCTTTGCGTGGCCGATAGCCGAGGCTACTTCGTTCGGCTCAATCAGGCTTGGACCAAGATTCTGGGATGGTCCGTGGAGGAATTGGTCAGCCGCCCGTATGTGGAATTCGTGCATCCCGACGACACTCAAGCCACGCGTCGAGAGGCGGAGTTGCTTCTGAGCGGCACCCATGAAACCATCTCGTTTGAAAATCGCTACCGTTCAAAGGATGGCTCATATCGATGGTTGGCGTGGTATGCAAAGCTCGACTCCGGTTCGAACCAACTGGTGGCGGCGGCACGCGACATTACCGAACAGAAGCTGCAGGCGGAGGCACTGCGAGAATCTGAAGAGCGCTTTGTGGCGTTCATGAACAATAGTCCGGCCATCGCCTGGGCAAAGGACGAGCAAGGCCGGATCGTCTATTTCAACAAGGCGTATGAGGACCGCTTCCAAATTCGGCTCGCGGAGTGGCGGGGAAAAACAGATTGTGACCTGTGGCCCGTGGAGATCGCCCGGCAATTCCGAGAGACCGACATCAAGGTGCTGGCGAGCGGAGTTCCCGTCGCTGCATTGCAAGACAGCCAAATGGCCGACGGCCGACACGCCTCTTGGATGAGCGTGAAATTCCCCTACCGCGACAGGTATGGCAATCATTACGTTGGCGGGATCGGCATCGACATCACGGACCTGAAACGAGTGGAAGCCGAGTTGACATCCGAGCGACAACTGCTGCGTAATCTCATCGAGGTCCAAGAGAACGAAAAGCAGTTCCTCTGTCACGAATTTCACGACGGTCTGATCCAATACGCAGTGGGATCACTCATGTTGCTGGAAAGCTGCCGCCGTCATCATTTGCCTTCGGAAGACCTGGCGGTAATCGAGAAAGCCATCGACAACTTACGCAAGGGGATTGAAGACGGCAGGCGAACCATTCGTGGCATTCGTCCCGCCGTGCTTGATGACGATTCGAGTTTGCAAGCCGCGATCGAAGACCTGATCCAGCACCTGGCGCCATCGGAGATGCTGGTCACATGCAAGTGCGATTCCGAGATCGGGCAATTACCCGAAATGATCCAAACGACCGTTTACCGGGTCATTCAAGAGGCGCTGAACAACGCCAGGAAGCACAGCGGCACCGACGTTGTGAGGATCAAGGTACGGAAGGATGGCGGCAATTTGCACCTTGAGATTCAAGATTTTGGCCGTGGATTCGACGTGGCTTCTGCCCGCCAGCGTGGCTTTGGCTTGCGTGGGATGTCCGAACGAGTGCGACTGCTGGGGGGCGAATGTGTGATCGAGAGCCAACTGGATGAGGGCACTCGCATTGTCGTCCGATTACCGATAACTGCGACGGACAACGAGTCGTAACCGGGTCGGTGATCCTGAGGCGGAAAGCTCGTTTCCGCTCGCGATGGCCGAATGCTCAAATGGTGACTGGTGGAGAACGACGGGGGTTTGCCAAGTAGGGTGGTAGGCTTTTTGCAAGCCAACGCCGGGTGGCGGATTTTGTCTTACCTCGATCCACGAATTCCACGATAAACCACCAAGCCGACGGGTGAAAATAAAAAAGCCGCCGTCATCGGACAGCGGCTCTTGGAGGCGACCAGGCCCGTAGCACTTGGCCGTCACGTTCGGTCCCCTACAGACCGAACGTGACGGTTCACCCCTTTATTCGGCAAGAATCTGATCCGCAAATAAGGTAATCGTTCGCAGGCCGCCCACAGCCTTTCCTCAACTTCCCCAGGTTGCCGTCGCATCGTTGGAAAGATTGAAGAAA
>Ga0265313_10002187_pt1 | contig 17295 bp, 18 predicted proteins | sample 4123metaG_FD_203122 | JGI IMG/M metagenome (GOLD analysis project Ga0265313, IMG submission 203122) | Rhizosphere microbial communities from Carex aquatilis grown in University of Washington, Seatle, WA, United States - 4-1-23 metaG | ecosystem: Host-associated > Plants > Roots > Rhizosphere >...
TCGCCTACAGAAGTAGGCTCCGCGCGCTCGCCACCGGCCTCGCTCGCTCTGAGCGAAAATCGCCGGGCTTCTACACCCGATGATGCCGCAAGCGGGAGCGCCGTCACCTCAGTCACGCTCGCGCTGAGCGAAAATCGCCGGGCTTCTACACCCCTTCTGACAGGAAGGATGGCGGGCGGCGAGGCGCACGCGCCAATCTGGGCCTAGCCCCGGCGGCGCGTCAGTAAGACCAAGAACACGGGGCCTCCCAGGAGCGAGGTCACGGCCCCGACGGGTAGCTCGGTGTGCAGGCGCTGCGCGAGGACCCGCACGAGTAGGTCGCAGCCGACCAGAGTGGCACCGCCGACCATCGCGGACGCGGGCAACACCACGCGCAAGTCGGGGCCGAGCACGCGCCGCATGGCCTGCGGGACGACCAGGCCCACGAAGCCGATGAGCCCTGTCACGCTCACCACGGCGCCCACGACCGCCGCGCACGCGAAGAAGGTGCGGCGCTCGAGCGAGCGCACGTCGACCCCGAGGGTCGCCGCGGGCTCGTCCCCGAGCGACAGAAGGTTCATCTGCCCGGCATCGACGAGGAGCACGGCCAGTCCACACGCGACGTAGCCGCTCACGAAGGCGAGCTGACCCCAGGACGGGACGTCGAGGTAGCCCATGAGCCACCAGACGACCGGCTGGACCCGGGTCGGCGCGAGCGCTTCGATCAACATGATGCCCGCGCCCGAGATCGAATTGACGACATAACCCGCAAGCAGGATCGACGAGCCCCCCGAGCGCCCGGCGCGCACGAGCGCCCACACGATCGCGGTCGCCGCTGCGCCCCCGGCGAACGCGACCGCCGGCACCCCAGCCGCTCCGAGCACGCCCAAGCCGCCAAGGCCGAGCGCCATGGCCATCGTGGCTCCGAGAGCCGAGCCGCCGCTGACGCCGAGGACGTACGGTTCCGCGAGGGGGTTTCGAAGAACGGTCTGAAAGGCGGCGCCGACGGCGGCGAGCCCGGCGCCGGTGACCACACCGAGCAGCACGCGCGGCAGGCGATAGCCGACGATGACGTCGTGCGCGCGCGTGGCCCCGTCGAATAGATCCACAAGTCTGGCGCCCCCGCTTCCGAACGCGACGCCGAGCGCGACGGCGAACAGCAGGGCGAGAGCGCAGACGGCGAGCGCGATGGATCTGTGCACGCCCTCACCCGCCGGACTCCCCTCTCCACGAGCGCTACGCATGGATCTTGTCTCTCGAAGAGTGTGCGCCGCCGGGGAAAGATGGCGTTAGCCGCTGTTGCGTTCGTAGAGGATGCGAAGCCCGACAAGCGTCAGCACGTCGTCGATCTCCGCGATGGTCTTCGAGAGAGGCGCAATGAGCGGCGCAAGGCCGCCCGTGGCGATGACGGCGCAGGGAAAATCGAGCTCGGCCTTCAGGCGTTCCACGATGCCGTCTACGAGGCCCACGTAGCCGTAGACGATCCCGGACTGCATGGCGTGGATCGTGTTCTTCCCGAGTACCTTCGGCGGCTTGGCGATCTCCACGCGCGGCAGCTTGGCCGCTCGGGCGAAGAGGGCGTCGGCGCTGATCTGCAAGCCCGGGGCGAGCACGCCCCCCAGGTATTCGCCTTTCGGCGTCACGCAATCGAAGTTCGTCGAAGTCCCGAAGTCGACCACGATGACGCCCCCCTTTGCTCGGTCGTAGCCGGCCACCGCGTCGGCAATTCGGTCGGCGCCGACTTCGCGCGGGTTTTCGATGAGGATGGCCATCCCGGTCCGGATCCCCGGCCCGACGATCATCGCATCGCGGCCAAACGCGCGTTTGACGAGTCCGATCATCGGTTCGGTCAGCGAGGGGACCACGCAGGCGATGATCGCGGCCTGGACGCTGCCGCGGTCTACCGAGTGCATGTCGAGCAGGGCCCGAAGCTGCACGGCGTACTCGTCCGCCGTGCGGCCGCGGGCGCTCTCGACACGAAACTGGTGACGCAAGCGGCTCTCTTGAAAGAGGCCATAGACGATGTTCGTGTTGCCCACGTCGATCGTGAGGAGCATGGCTCCTTCTTACTCCTCCACGCGGACCGCGTGCACGATGTCGCCCTCCGCGACCGCGTTCCAATCGCCGTCGGCGCGCCCCACCCACGTGTATTGGCCGTCCAGGGTAGGGCGGCGCGCGAGCGCGACGAAAATCTGGCTCGACCCCGTGTCCCGCCCAGTGAGGGCTACCCCGACGTCGAGCGGGGCGAACGGCACGGGTGATGTTTCGCATCGCAAGAGCCGACCGCTTCCTCCGTACCCGTCGCCCTCTCGGTCTCCCAACTGCACCACGAAGCCCGGCACAACGCGATGGACCGCGATGCCCGTGTAGAAGCCCGACCGGGCGAGGGCGACGAAGCGCGTGGCGGCCACGGGAGCGAGGCCAGGATCGAAACGAACACCCAGGACCCCCGCGTCGGTGTCGAACACGACGCGCGTGGGTCGCGCGAGAGCATGGCCGATTTCGGGCGCCGGTGGTCCGCCTGAATCGGGTGCGGCGCATCGCGACCCCGCTCCCGTCGCGGCGAGGGCCCGCGCCGCGCGCGCACGCACGGTTTGATTGGCATCCGCGCAAGCCGCCTCGGCAAAAGCCCGTCCCGATTCCCCCCCCCCCGCGGCCAGCGCTGCTTCGACCAACGCGGCGCGGGTCTCCACCTGATCCTCGGTCCAGACGTGCTCGATCGCGGCCGCCAAAGCGCTTTCCACGCGCGGATCGGAAAAACGCTGGGGACGGGCCGAGATGACCTTTGCCGCCGCGGCGACCATGCCAGGCCTGCCCGACCGGAGGGCCTCGGCGATGACCCTTCGGCCCGCGTCGTCGAGCTCCGGGTGGCTCCGGATGGCTTCGATGGCCGCCTCGCGGGCTCGTGGTTGATCCGTCCGGTGGAACAGATCGAGCCACGCCGCCCGCCTCGCCTTCACCAAAGGACCGCGGTCGAGCGCCGCCAGGCGCGCGCGCTGCCCTGCCTGGCCGTCGCCGATGTCGCAGGCGACCAGGAGATCGGAGTCCCAGGCACCGCGCGCCAATTTTTCCGCCGCGGCGCACCGCAAAGCAGAGGCCCGGCGGGCCGTGGGCGCGCCGCGCGGGAGCGGTTCCTCGATGCGAGCGAGCGCCCCGAGCGCTGCGTTCGCGCTGCTCGGCGGGTCCTGGCCCAGCGCCCCGACGGCCGCCATGACGACGCCGAAGCGATCGCCTTGGACTGGCGTCGGAGTCGCTTCCAGCATCGATGGGATCGCGGCGGCGAGCGCGGCTTCTCCGGCTTCGCCGAGGCGTCCCAGTTCACGAGCGGCTTCCGCGCGCTCGGCGGGAGTGAAATCGTTCGACGACAGCACCTGAGCCAGCGACCGAGCCCCCTGCGCGGAACGCCCGATCGGGCGAAGGGCAAAGATGCGCGATTGTCCTGGACGGCCGAGCGCCGCGCGCGCCGCGGCCGTGACCCGCGGCTCGAGGTCGCCTCGGGACGGCACGTCCGAGCGTCCGAGCGCGTAGAGCGCCGCGGTGAGGGGCGGCACGCGCTCGGCCGCCTCGATCAGCGCGACGGTCGAATCGACCGCGAGCGACCCCCGCTGATCGGCGATGTCGCCGAGGGCGAAGGCGGCAGCCTCGTCCTCGTCGAGATCACGGAGGGACCCGTGGGCACCGCCGCGGCCCAGCCAGGCGCCGAGCGTCTTTTCCGCGGCGTCGCTCCCGCAGCGGCCGAGTGCACGGAGGATGGCCGCGCCCGGATTCGGCTTGGTTGAGCTCGAGCCCGGCCGGAGAGAAGCCAAACGGACCGCGAGCGCCCGTACGTGGCTCTCCTGGCGGCCGACGCATGACTCGCCCAGGCCGTAGGCGCCCCATGCGACCGTCTCGCCGTCTTCGTCCTCCAAGGCCCTGAAGAGCGCGCCGTCGTCGTCATCGAGGATTCGGGCGACCGCGCGAGCGGCGCCGCGGCGGACGGCGGGGTCTCGGCTCTTCTGCACATCGAGCGGCAGATCTTTCGCGCGCCGGAGATCCTCGGCTTTCGCGATTTCGACCTCCAAGACGCTCGAACCAGCGGTGGAGGTGGCGTCGGGCGGGACGGCCGTGACGGCCGGACCCTTCTTGCACGCCCCCGCGACCATGGCGAGTGCGAGGGCTCGTGCCGCGCCCCCGGCAGCCTGTTTGCCGTGTAAGCCAGGCACCGTCACCGCGACTGTACCCAGGTCAAGACGCGCTCGAGCTCGCGGCGCCACTTGCGCTTCAGCCAACGGGAGTCCGATTCGCGGGCTGCGACACCCTCGGCCCGCACGCCTGCGCGCCGAAAGAGTGCCAGCGCGCGCGGCAGGTGCCACTCGCAACTGACAACGAAGGCCGAATGGATGCCTCTTCGGGCGAGCGCCTCCGCGGCGAAGCGGGCATTGTCGCGGGTCGTCAGCGAGCAGCGCTCGCGCACGATCGCTCCCATCGGCACGCCGCGTCGCTCGAGCTCGCGCGCCATCACGTCCGCCTCGACGAGGCCGCCCCAGCTCCGCCCTCCGCTCGCGACGACGACCCTGACCTCGGCCTCACGCTGCGCGTATGCCATGGCCGCGGCTTCCAGCCGGCGTGCGAGCGCACCCGGGCGGAGTTGGCCCCGATCGTCGAGGCGCACCGGGCACCCAAGAACGACGATGGCATCGATCGTTCGGACCATGGGACTCCGACTGCAGGCGGACAAGGAATACCTTTCCTTTGCCCGGCGAGGTACGCTCGAACGACCGATAGCGCCCGCAGCCAGACTGAGGAGCGACCGACGAGGATGCAGATCACCTTTTGGGGAGTCCGCGGCAGTATCCCCACTCCAGGGCCGGACACCGTCGAGGTCGGAGGCAATACGAGCTGCGTCGAAGTTCGGGCCGGCCAAGCGATCCTCATTTTCGACGGCGGAACAGGGCTGCGCCTCCTCGGCAAGAAACTGCTCGAAGAGATGCCCCTCGACGCGCACATGTTCTTCAGCCACGTGCACTGGGATCACATCCAGGGTTTTCCGTTCTTCGAGCCCGCATTCGTCGCCGGTAACGTGTTTCATCTGTACGGGGGCAACAACGTTTCGCGAACGCTCGGAGAAACCCTCGCGGGCCAGATGGACCATCCGAACTTTCCGGTTCACCTTAAGACGATGGCCGCGAAGATGGTCTTTCGCGATTTGGTGGAGGGGGAAACCGTCGAGATCGACGACGGCCTCGGTGGTCGGGTGTCGGTGCGCAACGCCCGCGGCAACCACCCGCAAGGTGTGTTTGCGTTTCGCGTGGAGCACGGAGGCAAGGCCGTCGTATACGCGACCGACACCGAGCATTACGAAGGTCGCGTGGACGACAAGCTCCTGCAGCTCGCCCGTGGGGCCGACGTGTTCATCTACGATTCACAGTATACGCCCGAGGAGTACGCGGGAGTCGACGGCGCGGGATCGAAGAAGGGCTGGGGGCACAGCACCTTCGAAGAAGGAAGCAAGCTCGCAAAGATGGCGGGCGTGCACCGCATGGTGCTGTTTCATCACGATCCGATCCAGAGCGACGACGCGGTGCGCGACAAGGAGCGGCGCGCCCGGATGCTCTTTCCGGACGTGATCGCCGCACGCGAGGGCCTGACGATCGCTGTCTGATGCGATGGTGGGCTCCGGCGCGCGTGCTAAGCGCAGCGCATGACCGACATTGCCGTCGTGACGGGCGCGGCCGGCGCCCTCGGCGCCGAAGTGGCGCGCGTTCTCTCCTCGCGCGGTTGCAAGCTCGTGCTCGTCGACGCCGACCGCGGCAAGCCCCGCCTCACAGAGCTCGCTGCAGCGCTCGGCGGCGCGAGCGTCGTCACCGGGGACGTCGCTCGAGCCGAAACGTGGAGCGACGCACTCCCGCGTGTGGCGCAAGAGCTCGGGGGTGCTCCTACGCTCGCTGCGCTCATCGCCGGCGCCTGGAGGGGGGGAAAACCACTCCATGAAGAGCAAGACGACGAGGTCTGGCGGGCGATGATGACCGCGAACCTCGAGACCGTGCATCGATCGCTTCGGGCGCTGCTTCCGGCGATGGTCGCGCAGCGCCGCGGAAGCGTCGTCGTGATTGGATCGCGCGCCGGCGAGCAGCCGTCCACGAGCGCCGGCGCCGCCACCTACGCCGCTTCGAAGGCCGGAGTCGTCGCGCTCGCGCGCGCCGTCGCCGCCGAGGTTCTCGGCCACGGCGTCCGCGTCAACGCGGTTCTGCCGAGCACCCTGGACACGCCCGCGAATCGGGCGGCGATGCCCCGCGCCGACGCGACCAAGTGGGTCACTCTTCCGTCCGCGGCGGGCGTCGTGGCTTTTCTCCTCAGCGAGGATGCGCGCGATGTTTCGGGAGCGGCCATTCCCGTGTACGGAAGAGCTTGAGTCATGATCCCCCGATATACGCCGTCCGATTTTGCCGATCTGTGGTCCCAGGCTCGCCGTTATCGCGTGTGGTTCGACGTGGAGCTGGCCGCGTGCGACGCAATGGAGGAAGCGGGATTCGTTCCGCGAGGAACGGCAGCAGCCATCCGCGACAAGGCGGTCGTGCTCGATCCGGCCCGCATCGACCAGATCGAGCGCACCACGAAACACGACGTCATTGCCTTCCTTGCGCACGTGGAAGAACTCGCAGGGGCCGACGCGAGATGGCTCCACCGCGGGATGACGTCGAGTGACGTGCTCGACACCTCGCTCGCCATTCTGATGCGCGACGCGTGCGACAAACTGCTCTCGCGCTGCGACCGGCTCCTCGGAGCACTGGCCGCTCGCGCCCGAGAGCACGCCAAGACGCCGATGATTGGTCGGAGCCATGGCATCTTCGCCGAGCCAATCACGTTCGGACTGGCCCTCGCCGGCCACCACGCCGAGATCGCGCGCGGTCGGGCGAGGCTGGAGGGCGCTCGCCGGGAGATCGCCGTCGGCAAGATCGCCGGGGCGGTCGGTTCGTACGCCCACCTCAACCCCGAGATCGAGAAGCGCGCTCTCGCCTCGCTCGGTCTCCAGCCCGAGACCGTCGCGACCCAGGTCGTCGCTCGCGATCGGCACGCCGCGTACGTCGCCGCGCTGGCGCTCGTCGCGGCAGGGATCGAGCGGCTCGCCACGAGCGTTCGGCATTGGCAGCGCAGCGAAGTCGCAGAGGCCGAGGAAGCGTTCACCCCCGGACAAAAGGGCTCGAGCGCGATGCCGCACAAGCGAAACCCGATCCTCAGCGAGAATCTGTGCGGATTGGCGCGAGTGGTCAGGGCGGCGGTCGTGCCCGCGCTGGAAGACGTCCCGCTATGGCACGAGCGCGACATTTCGCATTCGTCGGTCGAGCGCATGATCGTGCCGGACGCCACCGCAACGCTTGCGTTCATGCTGGACCGTAGCGCCGCCCTCGTCGACGGCCTCGTCGTGTATCCAGAGAACATGAAGAAGAACCTCGACCGCGCCGCCGAGCTCTATTTCAGCGAGGCCGTGCTCCTCGCGCTCGTGGAAGCTGGCATCCAGCGGCAAGACGCCTATCTCCTCGTGCAGCGCAACGCGATGCGCGCTTGGAGCGGCGAAGGGCGCTTTCGCGAGCTGCTCGAGGGCGATCCCGAAGTGAGCGAGAAGCTGAGCAAGCTCAAGCTGCACGAGCTCTTCAATCTCGATCACGCGCTCGCACACGTGCCGGCGATTCTCGAGCGCGCTCTCGGAAAGTGAGAGCTCGCGCCGCGCTACAGCGGTGGATACGCCAACATTCTCCGCATCCACGCGCGCGCAACGAGCCCTGCGACCAGGGGCACGTGTCGTGGCCTGAGGCGGCTCACTTCGTCGGCGTATACGGCGCGGACGGGCACTTCGGCGATGCGTAGCCTCCGCATCGTGAGCTGCGACAAGAGATCGTTCGGATAACCGTATCGAGGCCAAAGGGCTTCGAGATCGAGGCGATTGCAGGCTTCTCCGGCGATGGCCGTGTAGCCGCACTGGCTATCGGAGACCGGGACGCCGATCGCGCGTGACGTCGCCCACGAGAGTACGAGGCCGCCGAGGAGCCTGGCCGGTGGCATCTGGCGCGCGACGTCGCGCGTGCGAAAGCGAGTGCCTTTGACGTAGTCCGCCTCGCCCCGGGCGACCGGCGTCACGAGCGCCGGCAGGTCGCCGGGGTCCATCTGACCGTCGCCCGCCATCACCGCGAACACATCGCGAGCTTCCGGCGCAATCAAGCGGGCGCGCCTGTACCCGGTCGTGATCGCGGCCCCGACCCCGCGGTTGGAATCGTGACGCAAGACGTCGACACGGGGGTCCCCCGCGGCCCGTGCCGCTTCTGACGTTCCGTCGTCGCTCGCGTCGTCGACGACGACGATTGCGTCGACCCAAGCCGGAATGCCGCGGACGACCCGTCCGATTCGCGGCGCCTCGTCCCAAGCCGGCACCACCACGACGACACGCGAGCCCATCCACATGATATGTCCTTCCAATCGAGAATGCGTCGCGGGCCGCTCGTCCTCTTCGCGGTGGCCGCCGGTCTCGCCATCTGGGCCGGCCAGAAGCTGACCGCGCGCCGGCAGTTTCCCCCGGACACCACGCCCGAGGGCGCCTATGCGCGCATCGCCCTCAGCGTGGCCGAGCGGCAATTCCGCGAGATTTTCGCGTACCTGGAGACCGAGGCGCAATGGGCGGCGTACACGATACGCGACATGCGCAAGAGGGCCTGCACGCGCGTTCGAGAAAGTTATCCGCCGGCCGAGCGCGCGCGACTGCTCGAAGCCTGGCAGGGCGAGGCCGACGCGCCGGACGGCGCCGACGTCTTCGTCCTCTTGGCAGCCGCCCGCAAGTGGCCCGCCCGACTCGAGCGCGACCTGTCCGGCGTGGGACACGTGGACATCGAAGGCCAGCGGGCGACGGTGATCACCGCACGCGGTACGCGCTATCCGTTTCGAAGGCGTCAAAACGGGATTTGGGGATTGACGATTTTCACCGCGGAACTCGCGGCCGAAGCGGAGCGCGCTTCGCGAGACCTCGAAGTCGTGGAGCGCGATGCGGCGGACTATGATCGGGTGAACGCCGCAAAGTGAAACGCAAAGACGCGATGGGGAGACAACCGCCAGGACGCGAGGGACGCCAGGGTGAGAGAGCAATCGGCGATGAGGTGGCCGCGGCGTCCTGACCGTTCAACCTTTCCCGTTGCCTGCCCCGGAGGCCTTCTTCTTCATGTCTTGCCACGAGTGGCCGCTCGGCTGTCCGGTGCCAGCCGGCAGGCCGACGCGCGACCAGCCGGGTTCCAATTCGCCGAACGGGCTGCGCGCGCCGTCCCAGCCGGCGCGCTGATCGAGCACGTTCGAAAAGCCCTCCGCGAGCAGCATTTGCGCGGCGCGGAGCGAACGACCGCCCGCCTTGCACCCGACGACGATCTTCGCGTCTTTCGGGAACGCGGCGCTCATGACCGGGACGAAGTCGGCGTTCGGCGTCATTCCCGCGGGTCCCGCGTGCATGAGGGGAACGTTGACCGCACCCAGCGGGTGCCCTGATTCGAACTCTTCGGTGGTCCGGACGTCGACGTACGTCCAGCCTTCAGCGAGCTTTTCGCTCGCCTCTTTCGGAGAAATGCGCGTGGGGCCATTCATGCCCAATCGCATAGCATTGCTGGCCGCTGGCGGCCGACCGGCGGGGTTCCCGCTATAGTCGGATCATGGCCGATCCCGATGCCGCTTCCTTACTCGTGAGCGGGCTGCCGTTCCCGAAGCATGTCGGGATTCGACCCAACGAAGACGGCGCCCTCGTCCTCGCGGAAAACGAATCCCTGTACAACCACGTGGGCACGCTGCACGCGGGGGCGCTCTTCACGCTGGGCGAGAGTGCGTCCGGCGCGACGGTGCTGCGCTTGCTCCCTCCCGCGCTCGCCGGGGCAATGCCCGTCGCCAAGAGCGCCTCGATCGAATACCGCAAGCCCGCCCGGGGGCGAATCCGGGCCGCGGGCACGCTTGCCGAATCGGTCGAAAGCATCGCGGCGCGTCTCAAGCAGGACAAGAAGGCCACGTTCGACGTCCGCGTCTCGCTGCAAGACGACGCGGGCGTGGAAGTCGCGACGATGAACGTAACTTGGTACGTGCGGACCGACCGCTGATGCCCGACAGCGGAAGGGACTTCTCGAGCGCCGCCACCGCTCCATCACGTCGCGGTAACCGAGCGGAAACACGCGGGTGGTTAGCTCCGAAGGAGACACAGCCATGATCTCGCAGCTGCCTCTCAAGTTCGACGCAGACGGACTCGTCCCGGTGATCATGCAGGATCACATCACGGGCGAAATCCGAATGTTTGCCTTCGCCACGGAGGCCGCCGTCCGCAAGACGCTCGAGACCGGACATGCGACCTTCTGGAGCCGGTCGCGCCAAGAACTCTGGCAGAAGGGTCGCGCCAGCGGCCAGGAAACGGCGGTTGTCCGGGTGCTCGCGGACTGCGATGCCGACGTGCTCATTTACTCGAGCGACCCCGAATGCCCCTCCTGCCACTCGGGCGCGCAGAGTTGCTTCTTCCAGTCGGTCGAAGGCGCGCGCCTCGGACAGGCAAGCCAGCAGCCGCAAACGCTCCTGGCGGCCCTCGAGGCCGACATCGAGGCCTCCCGGCGATCGAGCATCAACGGGGTGACCAAAGGGCCGCTCGACGAAGGAATCCCCAGCATCGCCGCGAAGTTCCGTGAAGAGTCGGGAAAACTCGCGCAGGCTCTCGAGGGCGACGGCGAAGAGCGCGTCGTCTTTCTCGCGGCGGACACTTTGTACCAGCTCGTCGTCGGCCTGCGCTCCCGTTCCATCGGAATGCGCCGGGTGCTGGCCGAACTCTCGCGACGTCTCGCAAGCGCCGCGCGCGCCAAAGCCCGGCGCTGATACACTGCGGGCGTGCGTCCGCCGCTTCGCGCGATCTCCTTCGTTCTGTGTGCAGCGTGTGCGGGGCCCCGTGCGGGCCCCACCGTGCGCGCGCCCTCGGTTCAGACTACGCCCTCGCACCCGTTCGGCATTGGAAACGCCGCGTCGACCGCCAGGGGCCCGGAAGGGCCGTCCGCTTGTGGAGCGCCCTGGACCCTTGACCTCGCGGGCGGCGACGCGCGCGTCGTCGTCATTTGCGCGAACGACGTTCGCCGAGAAACGTTCGACGAATCCAGCGTCATCGCGCGATCGCTCTCTCCCGCGCTGATCCCAGCGCGGGAGCGCGTGTGCGCGTGCGCCGGGCGCGTGCGGCCGCCGCCGTTCGTCGATCTGGTGTTCACGGCCAACCCGGAAGACGGAAAGGTGACCGTACGCGCCGGCGACGAAGACCTCGACCCTGAGCTCGGGCCCGCGTTCGTCGCGTGCGTGGGGTCGCTCGTGGCGACGTTTGCGCCGCTTCCGTCTGGGGCGTGCCCCGAGGCGGGGAGGGCCTCGTTCGTGTTTCCGGTGAGGTTGGAGTTGGGGGACGGGGATGAGTAGGTCTTCTCGTCCGTCTGCCCTCACACCCCGCCCGCCCGCTCCCGCGCATAAAGCCTCTGATCCGCTTCGCGGAACCGATCCGCGAGCGCCCGTACGAAGCTTCCCATCCACGAGTTGAGGCCCACGGCTTTCGCGAGTACGTCGCCCGTCACGCGCAGCAGCACCGCATCGGTCCGTGCTTTCACGCTGGCAGTCCTGGGCTTGTCCGAAAACACCGCCGTTTCGCCGAACACCTCGCCCGGCCCCATGACGCGCAGCTCGATATCAGACTCGCCGTCGCGCCGGTGCGCGACGCAGTAACCCTCGAGAATGACGTACGCCGCGTCGCCGGCCTCGCCTTCGGTGACGATTTCGGAGCCAGCGGCCACCTCCGCCCGCGGCGCGTCCCACGCACCGCGCTGGAACAGCTCGATATCGCGCTTGAGATCCGCCACAGACAGATATCGATTCACGGGATCGAACGAGAGTGCTCGCATCGCGATGCGCGACAGCTCCGGGGGGACTCGACCCGGCGGCACTCGTTTCTCCGGCGCGAGGATGGGGGGCGGGCTCTTGTCCAACCAGAGGGCGCTCATGATGGCGGGGGTGAGCGGAGGCTGTCCGGCCAGCATCTCGTACAGCGTGGCGCCGAGCGCGAAGATGTCCGTCTGCGTGTCCTGCTGGTGATGGCGGCCCTCGAGTTGTTCGGGCGGCATGTAGCCCGGGGTTCCGACAGGAGTCCCCGCGGGATCGAGCTCCGAGTGGTGTGCCGATCCGGGCCGGACGCGGACGCGAGGGCCTTCGTGGCACGCATCATCGGGCAACACGCGAGCGATTCCCCAGTCCAAGACATAGACCTGGCCGAAATCGCTGATCATGACGTTCGTGGGCTTGAGGTCGCGGTGGATGACGCCGCGACTATGCGCGAAGTCGACGGCGTCGCAAATCTTGTGGAACACTTGGAGGAGTTCGCCGAGGTGGGCGGGTTCGAGGCGCGATTCGCCGAGCCGCAGCAGAGTCTCTTGAAGGTTCTGCCCCTGAACGAGCTTCATCGACAGAAACCGGCGCCCGACCCGGTCGCGCCCCAGCTCGTATACCGGGACGATGTTCGGATGTTCGAGCTGTCCGGTGATCCGAGCCTCTTCGGCAAACCGGTCGACCCGAGAGCCGTCGTCGCCGACTTCCGACTTGAGGATCTTGACGGCGACGCAGCGAAGAAAGTCGTTGTCGAATGCGCGAATGACGACGCTCGACCCGCCGTACCCGATCACCACTTGCTCGGTATACCGCTCACTGTCGAGCAGCGTCGGCGGCTTGCGCGCGATGGAGACGTGCCCCGCAGGCGCGGTCGGTTCGGACGGCGGTGGCGCTGCGGAGCGCATGGTCGGCCGCCGCCCGGATCGTACGTCCGCGTACTCGTCGTCTGCTCCGTCTTCCGGCGACAGCGCTGTATGGTCGGGATTCGCTGGCATGCTTCTTTCCTCGTGACGCGGTCAACGTCATTCTCGTGCCGTGAACGGGGTAACAATCTTCCGGAGCGCGTTCGTCCGCCAAACAAGAGTGGCTTGAGCACCTTTGATCCGTCACGCCGCGCCGAGAACGCGGCTTGCAGGGATTGACGAAACGAGTAGCGCTTTCGTTGTCACGCGGAGGTGCCGCGGGTTCCCTCGTAACGCGACCCTTCCAACGGCAAACGCGTCGGCACCCGTTCTTCGAGCGCCCTCCTCACCGGCTACCCTAGAGCGCCGTTCAACTCCGCGAGTATCGTCTCCGGCTCCTCCAGCCCACACGACATCCGAATCAACCCAGGCGATACCGCGTCCGCTCCCCAGCGGGCGCGCCGCTCGAGCGACGTCTCCACCCCGCCGAAGCTCGTCGCCTCCACGATGTGCTCGAGCCGCCCGCAAAAATCCTCCGCTCGCTCCTTCGTCTCCAGATCGAACGTCAGGACCGGCCCGAAGTGTCTCATCTGGCGCGCGGCGAGCGCGTGGTGTGGATGCTCGGCCAAACCTGGGTACCGGACGGGCAAACGCCCGGCCAGCGCGCGCGCAACCGCGAGCGCCGTCTCCGATACTCGCCGGATGCGCAGGTCGAGCGTGTGGATCCCCCGCAGGCAAAGCCACGCTTCGAGCACGCCGGGGATCGCGCCGCCGATCGTGCGCGCGGTCCGCAGTTTCTCCAGAATCCCCGCATCTTTCGCGGCGGCTAGGCCGATGACCGCGTCGCTATGGCCGCTCGTCGCCTTCGTCGCCGAGACGACGACCACGTCCGCCCCCAGCGCGAAGGGGTCTTGCCCCGCCGCGGTCGCAAGCGTGTTGTCGACCGCGAGCAGCGCCCCCGCGCGCCGGCATGCCTCGGCCGTCGCGCGCAGGTCGACGATGTCGAGGCCCGGGTTCGAGGGCGTCTCGACCCAGACGAGCGCCGCGTTCGCGGCTTGCTCGGCGAACGCGAGCGGCTCGGTGGAAGCGACCAGGCGCGCGTCGATTCTGCGGGCACCGAGGAGCGATCGCAGCGTGTAGTACCCGTCGCTGGGCGCCACGACGCGGTCGCCGGGCGCGACGAGCGCGTCGACGAGGGCAGCGCACGCCGCCATTCCGCTGGCGAACGCGAGGCAAGGGGCCCCGCCGACGGCTTCGTATTCCGCCTCGAGCGCCGACCAGGTGGGGTTCGCCGTGCGCCCGTACGAAAAAGGCGCCCCGGCCGGATCGCCACGGAGAACGTACGTGCTCGAAGGCACGAGCGGCGGCGCGAGCGGTTCGCCTGGTCGTCGTCGTATCGGGCGCACGAGTTCGGATCCTCCTAGCGCCGCGCGGGGCCGCTCGCTATACCCGCGCGCGTGTCGACGCCGCGCAAAGCCAGTTTTCGTATGCCCGCCGAGTGGGCACCGCACGCCGCGACGTGGGTCGCGTGGCCGAGCGATTCCAATCTTTGGGAGCAGAACCTCTGCCCCGCGCGCGCCGCCTTCGTCCGCCTGGTCGCGGCGATCGCCGAGGACGAAACGGCCGAGGTCCTCGTCCCGGACGGCGCCCAGGAAGAACGGGCGCGTGCGATGCTGCCGGAGAGGAACGTGCGGCTGCACAGAGTCCCGTTCGGCGACATCTGGCTGCGGGATACCGCGCCGATCTTTCTCTCCGGCGACGGGGAAGCTCCTGCCCTCGTGCGCTTCGCGTTCAACGGATGGGGTGGCAAGTATGTCCTGCCCCACGACGACCGAGTCGCCGAGCGCATCGCGGCGATCGCCGCGCTCCCGAGCTTCCACGAAGACTGGGTGCTCGAGGGAGGCGCCGTCGACGTCGACGGCGCGGGTAGCGTCTTGACGACGCGACAGTGCATGCTCAATCCCAATCGCAACGGCGCTGTCGAACAGCGCGACGTCGAGGCGGTGCTCCGCCGTTCGCTCGGGGTCGACAAAGTGCTCTGGCTCGGCGAGGGACTGGTAAACGACCACACCGACGGTCACGTCGACACCGTCGTGCGCTTCGTGCGTCCGGGAGTCGTCGTAGCGATGGAGGCCCGTTCGACCGACGACCCGAACCGCGACATCTTGCGCGCGCTCGTGCGCGAGGCCGAGGAGGTCGCCGACGCACGCGGACAAAGGCTCGATGTCGTGCGCATTCCATCGCCCGGACGAATCGTCGACTCCGCGGGTCGCGTCATGCCCGCGAGCTACGTGAACTTCTACGTGACCAACGCCAACGTCGTCGTTCCCACCTACGGCGCTCCGTGGGACGACGAGGCGGTCGAGACCATCGGCGCCCTCTTTCCAGGACGGCGAGCGATCGGGATCGACGCGCGCGCGATTCTCTCCGGAGGCGGCGCCCTCCATTGCATCACGCAGCAGCAGCCGAGGACGACGCCATGACCGCGCGAACGACGACCGTGGCCGCGATCCAGTGCGCGCTCGACGGGGCGCGCGCGGACAACATCGTGCGCGTCGAGAACCACGTGCGGTCCGCGGCGGCGCAGGGCGCGCAGGTAGTCCTGCCGCCGGAACTCTTCGAGGGGCCTTACTTCTGCCGCGAAGAGAGCGGCGACTGGTTCTCCGAGGCCCGATCGGTCGAGGACGACGAGGCCGTGGCTCGGATGCAAGACGTGGCGATGGAGCTCGGCGTGGTCGTGCCGGTCTCGTTCTTCGAACGCGCGGGGCAGGCGTATTACAACAGCGTTGCGATCGTCGACGCGGACGGGACAGTGCTCGGCGTCTACCGCAAGAGCCATATCCCCGACGGCCCGGGATACGAGGAAAAGTTCTATTTCCGTCCGGGCGACACCGGATTTCGCGTGTGGCGGACGCGCTTCGGTACCATCGGCGTCGGCATTTGCTGGGACCAGTGGTTTCCCGAGTCCGCGCGGGCGATGATGCTGCTCGGGGCGGAGATCCTGCTGTATCCGACGGCGATCGGCAGCGAGCCCCACGAGCCGCACCTCGACACACGTGACCCCTGGCAGCGGGCGATGGTCGGGCACGCGGTTTCGAACGTCGTTCCCGTGGTCGCGGCGAACCGCACGGGCAACGAGGACGGTCAGGTCTTCTACGGGTCGTCGTTCATCGCGGACCACCGCGGGGACAAAGTGGCCGAGCTGGGAAGGAATGACGACGGGGTGGCTATCGCCCGCTTCGACCTCGACGCGCTCGCCCGAACGCGCGCTTCTTGGGGGTTCTTCCGCGATCGCCGCCCGGAGCTCTACGATGTACTGTCGACGGCAGACGGCATTCGCCGGGTGTGAAATGTAGGACGAGTCGCTGCGAACGCTCTTGCGCACCGTCCGTGACCAAAACCTGATGTCCCACTGCGCACGGCGGGCGTAATCTCCCGCCCGTCAGAGGTAGCCCCGCATGCTCGTACGTCACAGCGCCGACTGGCGCACGCTGATCTGGGCCTTCATTTTCTTCCCGCTCGTCGGGTTCTCCCCCTACGTGTGGCCCGGCCTCGTGCCCTGGATCCTGCCCGTCAGCTTGTACTTCGGCTTCTGCGCAGGGGTATTCAGCCACAACCAGAATCACTGCCCGACGTTCAAGAGCCGGAAGGTGAACGCCTTCTACGCCGCTTGGCTGAGCGTCTTTTATCTCTTCCCCACGTACGTGTGGATCCCGTCGCACAACTTGAATCACCACAAGTACGTGAACAAGGCGGGCGACGCGACCATCACCTGGCGCTACTCGAAGAAGAACACGTGGCTCATTGCGAGCACGTACTACTTCGTGTCGGCCTACTGGCAAAAGCCCGTGCTCGACGAGTACGTGGCGAAGGCGAAGGCGGGCAATCCAGCGCTCTTCCGGCAAATCGTCCTTCAGTGGACCACAGTCGCCAGCGCGCACCTCGGACTCCTCGCTCTCGCGATGGCGCTGAGAGGCCCCAAGGTGGGAGCGATCGTCTATGGCTTCGGGTTCCTCGTTCCGGCCTTCTTCGCGAACTGGTCGATGATCTTCATCAACTACATCCAGCATGTGCACACCGACCCCTGGTCGGAGCACAACCACTCGCGCAACTTCGTGTCGAAGCTCGGCAACTGGCTGGTCTTCAACAACGGCTACCACACCGCCCACCATGAGAGCGCGGGTCTCCACTGGAGCAAGCTCGACGCGGCGCACGACAAGATCGCGCACCTCATCCACCCGGATCTGAAGCAGTCGAGCATCTTTGGCTACTGCATGAAGGCCTATCTCTTCGGCATCTTCGACGACCGCTACCGGACGAAACAGGTCGGGCGAGCTCCGTACGATCCGCCCGGCGGCGGCGAGGTGGTTCTCAAGACCGCCGCGGTTTCGGCGGTCGAAGCTGGAGTCAACGCCACCATGGCGTAGAAGCCGCGGCGCTTTTCGCAGATACCGGCGCGATGCCGGCGTCGAGCGTGCTCGCGTCGTAGAAGCTGGCGCTTTTCGCCGATACCGGCGCGATGCCG
>Ga0265313_10002188_pt1 | contig 17292 bp, 15 predicted proteins | sample 4123metaG_FD_203122 | JGI IMG/M metagenome (GOLD analysis project Ga0265313, IMG submission 203122) | Rhizosphere microbial communities from Carex aquatilis grown in University of Washington, Seatle, WA, United States - 4-1-23 metaG | ecosystem: Host-associated > Plants > Roots > Rhizosphere >...
CGCGAGCAGGGCGGCGAGCGTCGCAGAGTGCGTGCAGCCGGCGCCGTGCGTCGCGCCGACGTCGAGCCGCTCGACCGGGATCGCGACGTGCTCCATGCCGTCGAAGAGGTGGTCGACTGCGTCGTCGCCGTGTCCGCCCGTGACGAGCGCGGCCGGCGCCCCGAGCGCGACGAGCCGTTCGGCGAGCTCCGCGCGCGTGCCCTCGCCGGCGAGCGCGTGGGCCTCCATCAGGTTCGGCGTCACCACGGTCGCGAGCGGGAAGAGCAGCTGCACGAGCGCGTCGACCGCATCGTCCTCGAGCAGCTTCGCGCCCGACGACGCGACGAGCACCGGGTCGACGACAAGCGGCGTCCGGTGAGCGGCGAGGAACTCGGCAACGGCCTCGATCACGCGCCGCGAGAAGAGCATCCCAGTCTTCGCGGCGTCGACGCCGAGGTCCGAGTAGACGGCCTCGAGCTGCGCGACCACGAACTCCGCCGGCACCTCGTGCACAGCCATCACGCCGGTCGTGTTCTGGGCCGTCAGTGCGACGATCGCCGACATCCCGTGCGCGCCCGCGGCGGCGAACGCCTTCAGGTCGGCCTGGATGCCGGCCCCGCCCCCGCTGTCCGAGCCGGCGATCGTCAACGCTCTTGGAACCAACGCTCTCCCTTCGCCGGTACGAGCCGGATCAGGTTCAACGGGTGTGATCTCAGCCCCACGAGGGGCACCCCGGTACGCGCAAGGCTAGCCGACGAGCGGCGCGAAGCGTTCCCTTCGGACAGGGCTTGCCGAGACCCGTCCGGTGTCAGACACCGTCACGACACCGTCACGGACCATCCACAGGTGGCCCGGCACAAGCTCGACGGCTCCGCGAGTCGGCAGACTGAGGCGATGAGCGTCGACGTCCTGCGCTGGGAGGGCCTGCTGCAGGGCGAGGAGCTCGCGCACCTCGTCACCGAGCCCGAGCGCGAGGCGCGGTACGCGCCCCTGCCGGACGAGCTCGACCCACGCGTGCGCATCGCCGTCGGCGTGCCGCAGCTCTACGCCCACCAGCGCGCGGTCTGGGACGCGTCGCAGCGCGGCGAGCATGTGCTCGTGACCACGGGAACCGCGTCGGGGAAGACACTCGCGTTCAACCTGCCGGTGCTCGATTCGCTCGCCCGGCGGCCGAAGGACCGCGCGCTCTACCTCTACCCGACGAAAGCGCTCGCGCAGGATCAGTTCCGCGCGCTCTCCGCCTACCGCGTCCCGCGGCTCAAGCCGGCGATCTACGACGGCGACACGCCCACCGAGCAGCGTTGGCAGATTCGCAAGTGGGCGAACGTGATCCTCACAAACCCCGACATGATCCACGTCGGGTTGCTCCCGAACCACGATCGCTGGGGCGACGTGCTCTCCAACCTGCGCTACGTCGTGATCGACGAGGCGCACGTCTACCGCGGCGTCTTCGGCTCGCACGTCGCGAACGTCCTGCGCCGCTTGCGCCGGCTCGCCCGCATCTACGGCTCCGAGCCGCAGTTCGTCCTCGCGTCGGCGACGATCTCGAACCCCGGCGAGCTCGCGTCGTCGCTGCTCGGCGAGCCGGTGACCGTGATCGGCGATGACGCGGCGCCGCGCACCGAGCGCACGATCGTCCTCTGGAACCCGCCCCTGCTCGACGGCGAGCTCGGCCTGCGCGCATCGGCGCTCGCGGAGGCTGCACGGCTGCAGGCGATGTTCGTCGACCGCGGCCTGCGCACGCTGACGTTTGCGAAGAGCCGCAAGGCGGCGGAGCTGATCCACCGCTTCACCGCGGAGCGGCTCGGCGACGACACGCACCTCTCGCCCTACCGCGCGGGCTACACCGCGCCCGAGCGGCGCGAGATCGAGCGGCGGCTCGCGGCCGGCGAGCTGCTCGGCGTCTCCGCCACGAACGCGCTCGAGCTGGGAATCGACATCGGGCTGCTCGACGCGGTGATCTCCGTCGGTTTTCCCGGCACGATCGCGTCGCTCCGCCAGCAATGGGGACGCGCAGGGCGGCGCGGCAACGGGCTCGCCGTGCTCGTCGCCACCGAGGATGCCCTGGACCAGTTCTTCATGCGCGAACCCGACAAGCTGCTCGGCCGCCGTGTCGAGGCCGCGATCCTCGACCACACGAACCCGCGCGTGCTCGCGGGCCACGTTCGCGCGGCCGCCTACGAGGCGCCGATCACCGAGGACGACGCCGCGACACTCGGGCCGGAGGCGATCGACGCCGCCCGCGCCGATCTCGAGCTGAAGCAGACGCCCGCCGGCATCGTCTGGGCCGGCAAGGACCACCCCGCGGCCCGCGTACCGCTCCGCTCGACCGACCCGGACTCGTTCACCGTCGTCGACGGCTCGACCGGCTCGGTGCTCGGCCTCGTCGAGCGCAGCCGCGCCTACACGACCGTCCACGAAGGCGCCGTGTACCTGCACCGCGGCGAGTCGTTCCTCGTACGCGAGCTCGACCTGACGACACTGCACGCCGTCGTCGAGCCGTTCGCCGGCAACTGGTACACGCAGGCGAAGAAGGAGACGATGACCGAGATCGTCGAGCCGCGACGCGTCGAGTGGAGGCTCGGTCTCGAGCTGTCGTTCGGCGAGATCCGCGTTACCGAGCAGGTCGTCGGCTACGAGCGCAAGACGATCTCCGGGCAGGAGCGGATCGAGCTGGTCGCGCTCGAGCTGCCGCCGACCACGTTCGCCACCGAGGCCGTCTGGTTCCTGCCCGAGCCGCACCAGCTCGCGGAGCTCGACGAGATGCCGAAGCTGCTCGGGACGCTGCATGCCGCGGAGCACGCGCTGATCGCACTGCTGCCGCTCTGGGCGATGTGCGACCGCTGGGACATCGGCGGCCTCTCGACGAACATCCATCCGCAGACCGGGCGGCCGACCATCTTCGTCTACGACGGACACGCCGGCGGCGTCGGCATCACCGAGCGCGGCTTCGAGCAATTCGAAGGCTGGGCCCGGGACACGGCGGCTCTGCTCCGCGGCTGCCCGTGCCATGACGGCTGTCCGTCCTGCGTGCAGAGCCCCAAGTGCGGCAATCTCAACGACATGCTCGACAAGCACGGTGCGCTGACCTTCCTCGAGCGGCTGCGATGAGCGTGCACGACGCCGTTGTCGATTTTCACGCCGCCCGTTCGTCGTAGAAGCGACCACACCGACAGGAGGAGGCGAACATGAAGTACGCACTGCTGATCTATTCGAACGCCCACGCGTGGGACGGCCTTTCCGAGGAAGAGCGCAACGCGCAGATGGGCGAGTACATGGCGATCTCGAGCTCGCCCGGGATCCTCGGCGGCGAGGAGCTCGCCGGCACGGATACGGCCACGACCGTGCGCGTGCAGGACGGCAACACGCTGACGACGGACGGACCGTTCGTCGAGACGAAGGAGTCGCTCGGCGGCTTCTACCTGTTCGAGGCCGACGATCTCGACGCCGCGCTGGAGCTGGCGGCGCGCATCCCGGCCGCCCGCAACGGTGGTGGGGTCGAGGTGCGCCCGGTGGTGGAGCACTGACCGACCTCGAACGCGTCTTCCGCGACGAGTGGGGTCGCGTCCTCGCCTCGCTGATCGGCTCCCTCGGCGATTTCGACCGCGCCGAGGAAGCCGCGCAGGAGGCGTTCGCGATCGCGGCCGAGCGCTGGCCGCGTGACGGCGTCCCCGACAATCCGGGCGCCTGGCTGCAGACCACGGCGCGCAACCGCGCCATCGACCGCATCCGCCGCGACCGGACGCTCAACGCGAAGACACGCCTGCTCGAGGTTCCCGAAGCCGTGGAGGACGACGTGAGCGAACCGACATTCCCCGACGAGCGCCTGGAGCTGATCTTCACGTGCTGCCATCCCGCGCTTGCGCTCGACGCGCAGGTCGCTCTGACCCTGCGCACGCTCGGCGGGCTGACGACGGACGAGATCGCGCGTGCGTTTCTCGTGCCGGAGCCGACGATGGCGCAGCGGCTCGTCCGCGCGAAGCAGAAGATCCGTAGCGCGGGGATCCCGTTCCGCGTGCCGGCCGACCACCTGCTCCCGGACCGGCTGATCGCGGTGCTGGCCGTCGTCTACCTCGTGTTCAACGAGGGCTATGGCGGGAGGAGCGACCTGGGGGTCGAGGCGATCAGGCTCGGCCGGGCGCTCGCCGAGCTGATGCCCGACGAACCCGAGGTGCACGCGCTGCTCGCACTGATGCTGTTCGTCGAAGCCCGGCGCGAGGCGCGCTTGCGCGACGGCGAGCTCGTGCTGCTCGAGGACCAGGACCGCGAGCTCTGGGACGACGCGCAGATCGAACAGGGGCACGTCGAGCTCGACCGGGCGCTCGCGCTGCAGGGCCGTGGCCCGTACGTCGTGCAGGCGGCGATCGCGGCGCTGCACGCCGACGACCCGATCGACTGGCCCCAGATCGCGGCGCTCTACGGCGAGCTCGTCCGGCTGACGGAGTCGCCGATCGTCGAGCTGAACCGCGCGGTCGCGGTCGCCGAGGCGGAAGGGCCGGCTCATGGCCTCGCGCTCGTCGAGCGGCTCGAGCTCGATGACTATCGCTACTACCACTCGACCCGCGCCGAGCTGCTGCGCCGGCTCGACCGGCCCGATGAGGCGCGAACGGCCTACGCACGCGCCCTCGAGCTGACGATAACCGAACATGAGCGCCGCTTTCTGCAGAAGCGACTGGCGAAGCTCGCCGATCGCTGACATCAATTAGGGCATGCAGGCCCGCACGCTCCTTCTGCGCACGATCATCACGGCGGTCTGTGTCACGGGCGCGATCGCAATCGTTGAGCTGCTCGGCGGACATTTCGACGACACGTCCTGGCGGATCCTCGGCACCACGACGGCTGTCTCGTTCTTCGGGCTGCTGGCCGTGCCCGTTGGCATGCTCCTCGAGCGTGGCCGCGCGGTCGCGCTCGCGCGCACGAGCGCCGCGCTGACTCTCGCGAGCTTTTTGCTCACGGTCGCCGTGATCTGGCGCGACTGGTCGAACGGCGTCGGCAAGACCTGGGGCGTGCTCCTCACACTGGCGGTCGCGGCAGCGCAGGCCGCGGGCGTCGAGGCCAGGCGACGCGACAACGACACCGCGACGACCGCGCGGCTCGCCTCCGGGTCGATGCTCACCGGCGCCACGCTGGCCGTCCTGGGGACGGCCGCCATCCTCACGGAGATCGACAGCGGCACCTACTACCGCTTCATGGGCGCCATTGGCGTGGTCGACGTCCTCTTCGTCGTCGTTGCGGCAGTCCTTCGCCGCGGGGCCGGTCCGATCTCACAAACGCACCAGCTCCGCATCGACGGGCTGCTCGTCGAGGAACCCGGGAGGGACTTCGCGGCTGCCGTCGCGACCGCGATCCGGAAGGCAGAGCACGACGGCACGATCGTCCACCGGATCGAGCGGCCGTGATCGTGCAGATCGAAGGATTCCGGCGAGCGCTGGAGCTCGGCGCGGCCGAGCGGCGGGTACCGGCGACGCAGGGGGTGGGGCTCTTCTCCGACTCCGTGCCGAACGTCTACGACGCCAACTTCTTCTCGGTCGACGGACCGGGCGCCGTCCCCGACCGGATTGCCGCCGAGACCGAGAGCGTGATGGAGCGCTACCACCACCGCCGGGTGATCGTCGAGCGCGGCGAGGACGCGCTGGCGGCCGCATTGATGCGCCACGGCTACCAGCTCTCCACGCACCTCGTGCTCGCGCATGCGCGAGAGCCGGACCGTCGCGTCGACACCTCGATGGTGCGCGAAGTCGAGTTCGAACAGCTCGTGCCGGCGCGCACGGCGACCACGGTCGCAGAGCCGTGGGGCGACCACGAGATCGCCACACAGCTGAACGGCGCCAAGCGGCTGATCATGCGCGCCGTGCCGACGCGCTTCTTCGCCGCAACCGTCGACGGGCAGATCGCGTCGTACTGCGAGCTGCGCAGCGACGGCCACATCGCTCAGATCGAAGACGTCGAAGCGGTGCACGCGTATCGCGGCCGCGGCCTCGGGCGCGCGATCGTGCAGTACGCGCTCGACGAAGCACGCCGCGATCACGAGGTGGTGTTCCTCGAAGCGCTCGCCGACGACTGGCCGCGGCTCCTGTACGAGCGGCTCGGCTTCGACGTCGTCGGCCGCCGCGACTTCCTGACCAAGTTCCCCCACCCACTGACGCGGCTGCGGCTGCGAACGCCGCGACTCGAGCTGCGACTCGCGACGGTCGCGGAGTTGCGGCAGCTGTACGAGGTGGCGGCAAGCGGCATTCACGAGCCCAGCTTCATGCCGTTCGAGTTCGCGTGGACCGACGGACTGAACGAGCCCAACTTCCTCGCCTACCACGCCGAGAAGCTCGCGACGTTCGGGGCGGAGAGCTGGGAACTCCCTCTCGTGGCGTTCCTCGACGGCCGGCCGGTCGGGGTGCAGAGCGTGTCGGCGCAGGGGTTCGCGAGCGAGCACACCGTGTCGACGGGCTCGTGGCTCGGGCGGCCCTTCCAGGGGCAGGGCCTCGGCACGGAGATGCGCGCCGCGGTGCTGACGCTCGCGTTCGACGGCCTCGGCGCCGCCACCGCGCGCTCGGGCGCGATTCAGGGGAACGCACAGTCGCTCGGCGTGTCGCAGAAATTCGCCTACGAACACACAGGGATCTCAACCGTCAGCCCACGCAACATCCCGGTGGAGCACGCGAATCTCGAGTTGCTGCGCGAGCGCTTCCGCTCGCCGGTGCCGGTCGAGCTGGCCGGGCTCGCGGGCTTGCTCGAGCTCTTCGGCGCCTTGTAGGCTCGCGGCTCATCGACGGAGGAGGGCGCCATGACGATGCGGCTGCCCCGCCCGCGGCACGGGGATCCCTACGAGACGACGGCGGAGCTGCGCGAGCTCGCGGCGTCGATCCTGCGCGACGACGTACAAACGCTCGCGCGCACGACCGCGTATCTGCGGCGGTCGTACCGAGTGGTGTTCATCGGCTACGTCGCGATGATGGTGTTCGGCATTGCGGCGATCGCCGCGGCGTTCGTGAAGGGCCTGACCGCGAACAACATCGGCGAGGCGGCCGCGGCGATCGGGCTCGCCGGGCTGACCGTCGGGGTCTTCGTCGCGTTCTTCGTGCAGCGTCCGTCGGCGGCGCTGGAGCGAAACGCGATCTTCATGCCGTGGGTGTCGATCGTCCTGACCACGTTCTGGACCCGGCTTCTCTACCTCGACGACCCGGAGACGCTCGACGTGAAGCTCGGCCACGCTGCGAAGGAGGCCTCGGACGAGCTGAGCGCGATCGCGCTTCGCTACGCCGTGATCGACGGAAAGGAGCTGGCGGTCGCGAAGGAGGCCGCCCACACGCACCCGGTCAAGCCAACCGTTTGAGCGCCTGCGCGAGCGACTGCTTCGTCGTCAGCACGCCGGCGAAGAGATCGCCGCGCGCACGCACGCGTTCGAGCACCACCGGCATCGTGTAGATCGCCGGGTTCAGCTTGTCGTCGACCTCGTCCCAGGCGAGCGGGGTCGACACGGGCGCGCCCGGCTTCGGCCGAACCGAGTATGCCGACGCGATCGTCTTGCCCTCGCCGTTCTGGTTCGAGTCGATCAGCACGCCGCGGCGGCGCGCCTTCGACCACTGGGTGGTCGCGAGCTTCGGGTGCGTGCGCGCGATCGCTCCCGCAACGTGCTCGGCGAAGCCGCGCGTCTGGTCGTACGTCGAGCGCCGGTCGATCGGCACGAGCACGTGGAAGCCCTTGCCGCCACTCGTCTTCGGGAACGACGCGAGCCCGAGCGCGTCGAGCAGCTCCTTCAGGATCAGCGCAACCTCAATCGTCTGCGACCACGGCACCTCAGGGGTCGGGTCGAGATCGAAGAGCACGAAGTCCGGCCGGTCGGGCTTGTCGACGCGCGAGTACCACGTGTTCATGTCGATGCAGCCCATGTTGACCATCCAGAGGAGCGCGAGCTCGTCGTTCACGACAGGGAACGCGACCCACTTCTTCGCGCGTGAGCTCTCGCGGGTCGTGACGAGCGCGCGATGCGTCGGGATCCAGTCCGGCATGTGGCTCGGCGCGTCCTTCTGGAAGAACGCCTTGCCGTAGGCTCCGTCGGGGTAGCGGCGCATCGTGAACGGCCGGTTCTTCAGGTGCGGGACGAGCACCGGCGCGATCGCTTGGTAGTAGCCGAGCAGGTCGCCCTTCGTGATGGCTTCGTCCGGCCAGAACGGCTTGTCGAGATTCGAGAGCCGCAGCTCGCGCTTCCCCTTACGGATCACGTCGGGGAGCTGTGGCTCCTCGCGCCGCACCTCGCCGGCCGTCTTGTCCTCGCGGATCCCGAGGTACGCCGGATGGCGGAGATGCCCGTCGTGCGTCCACTCGCCGAACCGCACCTGTGCGACGAGCCGCGGCTCGACCCACTGCACGTCGCCCTTGCGCACGCGCGGCAGCTTCGGCTCGACCGCGAACGGTGACGTGTCGCGCCGCAGCGGCTCGAGCAACTTCAGCAGCTTGCGAATCTCCGCGTCGTCGAAGCCGGTGCCGACGTTCCCGACGTACCGGAGCTCGCCGTCCTCGTTCACCGCGAGCGCGAGCGAGCCAAACGTCCCCGCCCGCCGGCCGCTGCCGCGCGTGTACCCGGTGACGATGAACTCGTCGTTGTTCTCGGTCTTGACCTTCAGCCAGTCGCGCGTGCGCCTGCCTTCCCTGTAGGTGCTGTCCAGCCGCTTCGCGATCAGGCCTTCGAGCCGCCGCTCCTGCGCGACCTCGAAGAGCGCGTCGCCGTCGTCGAAGTCCTCGGAGTACGCGACGGTCTTCACGCGACCGTCGAGCAGCTTGCGCAACTGCTGCTTGCGTTCGCGCAGGGGCAGGTCGACCTGCGGCTTGCCGTCGAGCTCGAGCAGGTCGAAGGCGTAGAAGACGAGCGCGCCGGTCCCGCGCTGCAGCTCCGAGAAGCTCGTGCGGCCCGAGGGATCGACGCGTGCGAGCTCGCCGTCTACGACCGCGTTCGGGCTCTTCACCGCCTTCGCGATCGCCTTCGCGAGCTCCGAGAAGCGCGTGGTCAGGTTCTGATCGTTACGCGAGAGGAGCGTGCACTCGCTGCCGCGGATGTACGCGATCGCGCGGTAGCCGTCGAACTTCACCTCGTAGGTCCACTCGTCGCCGTGCGGGATCGCCGTCGCGAGGGTCGCGAGCATCGGCCGGTAGGTACGCCGCGGCGTCTCGTCCTCGTCGCCGTCGTGGCCCTTGATCAGCAGCCAGTTCTGCTCCTTGCCGTCGAGGTGGGCGGGCACGAGCGTCCAGCGCCCGTTCAGCCGCTTGCCGTGCAGCTCGAACGTCAGCTGGCCGTTTCGCTTCTCCTCGAGCAGCTCATAGGTGCCGTTGTCCCAGATCTCGACGGTGCCCGCGCCGTACTGGCCCTGCGGGATCTCACCGTGAAACGACCCGTACTCGAGCGGGTGGTCCTCGACGTGGACCGCAAGCGCCTTCTCACCCGGCTCGAGCGGCACGCCCTTCGGCACCGCCCAGGACGCGAGCGCGCCGTTTCGTTCGAGCCGAAAGTCGTAGTGGAGCCTGCGGGCGTCGTGCCGTTGCACGACAAAGGTCGGCGTCGAGCCGCTCTGGCCGCCGGAGAACGGCTCGGGCGTCTGCTTCGGGTCTCGCTTGCGGCGGTACTCGCTCAGGGACATCGCGGAAGCTTTGCGTTTTTCCACAGGCGGTGAGGTTTAGCCGTCCCTACCCCGGAAAAAACGATTTCGAATCACTCTTCCTGACGGGGGGTTAGGCGCACGGGGCCCGCTTTCGGCGGGCCTCGACGCGTTTCAGCAGGCGTTCGTGCCCGTTGAAAACCCTGTGGATGGTGTGGAAAGTCCCTGGATTACGTGGCAAACGTCACGCGAAGACACCCATGCCGCGGAACTTCGCCCGGCGTCGGCGGCGGAGCTCCTCGCCGGGGGTGTCCTCGAGCTCTTCCAGGCACTCCAGGAGCGCTGCGCGGAGCAGCCGGGCCGCTTCGTCGTGGTCGGTCTGGGCGCCCCCCTCCGGCTCTGCGACGACGCCGTCGATCACGCCGAGCTCCAGGCAGTGCAGGGCGTCCGGCTTGAAGGCGGCGGCGGCCTTCTTCGCCTCGCCGGCGTCGCGCCAGAGGATCGCCGCGCAGCCCTCGGGCGTGATCACCGAGTAGATCGCGTTCTCCTGCATCAGGACCCGGTCGGAGACGGCAATCGCGATCGCGCCGCCGGAGCCACCCTCGCCGATCACACAGGCGATCGTCGGGACGGTCAGCCGCGCCATCTCAGCCTGTGAGCGGGCGATCGCACCGCCCTGTCCGTGCTGCTCGGCCGCAACGCCCGGGTAGGCGCCGGGCGTGTCGACGAGCGAGATGACCGGGAAGCCGAACCGCTCGGCGATCTCCATCACCCGCATCGCCTTGCCATAGCCCTCGGGGTAGGCCATGCCGAACTGGCGGTCGAGCCGCTCCTTCACGTCCCGGCCCTTCTGGTGGCCGATCAGGACGATCGTCCGGCCCTCGAGCGAACCGAGGCCGGTGACGAGGGCGCCGTCGTCGGCACGGCCGCGGTCGCCGTGCAGCTCGACCCAGTCGTCGATGAAGCGCGCGACGTAATCCATCGTGTAGGGGCGGTCGGGATGCCGCGCGAGCTCGACCGAGCGCCAGATCGCCTCGTCGCTCGTGTCGGCCTTCAGCCGCTCCAGCTGCTTCTCGAGCCGCTCGGCCTCGCCCTCGACTCGGGTGCCGCGCAGGAGCGGCAGCCGCGAGAGGCCCGAGAGCCGGCGGCGGAGGTTCAGCTCCTGGTCCTTCTCGGTCACGCGAAGAGCCTCAGCAGCTTGACGAGCTGCTGGCGCTGCTCGGACCGCGGGACGATCGCGTCCAGGTGGCCGAAGCGCAGGTTCTGCTCGGCAAGACCGAAATCCTCGGGCAGCTTCTCGCGCGTCGTCTGCTGGACGACCCGTGGCCCGGTGAACGCGATCAGGGCGCCCGGCTCGGCGATCGTCACGTCGCCGAGAGACGCGAACGACGCAAGCACGCCGGCCGTGGTCGGGTGCGCCATCACCGTGAACATCGGGATGTGCGCGTCGTGCAGGTCCTCGACGGCACAAACCGTCTTCGGAAGCTGCATCAGCGAGAGGATCCCCTCCTGCATCCGGGCGCCGCCGGAGCTCGTCACCGAGACGAGCGGCACCCCTCGCTCGATCGCCGAGTCGCAGGCGCGCGAGAACTTCTCGCCGACCGCGCTCCCCATCGAGCCGCCCATGAAGGTGAAATCCATCACGGAGAGCTCGATCGGGTGCCCGTCCATCGTCGCGTGACCGATCACCGCCGCCTCGCCGAGCCCGGTGTTCAGCTCCGCCTCCGCGAGGCGCTCGGCGTACGGGCGCAGGTCGAAGAAATCGAGTGGATCCTCCGAGCGCACCTCCGCGGCCTCCTCGACGAACGAGCCGGGGTCGACGTACCAGTCGATCCGCGCCCGTGCCCGCATCGGGAAGTGATGGTCGCAGTGCCCGCACACCCAGAGCGCCGCCGCCAGCTCGTCGTCGCGATAGTGCGACCCGCATTTCGGGCAGGTATTCGGGTGCCTCTTCTGGTCGGCCGGTGGAGCGTGCTTGTGCTCGACCTGGACGTCGATCCGGGCCTCGGACATGTCGAGAGCTTAGACCCAAGGCCCTCACCAACCGGTTACAAACCGAGGGCGTGGGCCAGCCGGGTGACCGCGGCCACGTCGCCGAAGCCGATGAATCCTCCGCCTCGGGGCGATGGAATCGACGCCAGGAGAGCCTCCAGCGCGGCGAAGTCGGGCGGCTCTCCGTCGACGACGACGTAGGCGCCTGCGGGGAACGAGCCTGCGTGCTCACCGCGCTCGACCCAGACGATCGGCATGCCGCCCAGGCCGGCGGCGACACCCTCGTGCTCGGCGCGCGTGCCGCCGGAGACGAGCGGCCTGGGCGGCACGTCGCCCCCCGCGTCCGGCCACGGCAAGTCGAGACCGCCGTCGAGGCGGACCAGGCCCGCGGCGAACTCGCGGCCGCAGGAGTGGCACTGGTAGTCGGGCCCGATCGCGACGGCCGTCAGCGTCCGGCAGTCCGGGCACTTCGCGCGCAGGACGCTCACACGCTACGCAGGGACGAGCTCGTCGAGTGTCTCCGGCAACGCGAGCAGGTCGGTCAGCTCGCGGGTGGGTTGCACGGTTGCCGTCGCCGTCTCGCCGGTGCGGTTGATCCAGACACTGCGCAGGCCGAGCTCGTTCGCGGGCTCGATGTCGTGGAAGAGCGACGCTCCGACGTGCACGTGACCTGCTTGCGGAGCGTGCGTTCGCGAAAAGAACTCCTCCCAGTGACGGTGCGCAGGCTTGTACGAGCCGATCTCCTGGGCGACGACGACCTCGTCGAACGGCACCCCGATCTGCACCTGCGAGGCGGCGATGAAGTCGTCGTCGGTGTTCGAGAGAATCGCGAGCTTCCACCCGCGGCGGCGCAGCTCCTCGAGCGCGCCGTGCACCTCGGGGAACGCACGCCAGCCGGGCAGCGACTCGGCCAGGCCGTGCTCGGCACCCGCGGGAGCGCCGAGCCGGCGCATCGCCTCGGTCAGCACCTCGCGGTAGCTCAGCGTGCCGTCGCGTTGCAGCTCGGGCTCGACCTCGTGGTAGCGCGCGAGCAGCGCGTCGGCCTGTGCGTCGTCGAACACGCGCGCGAGCTCGGCGCGAACGCCGCCGTCCCAGTCGATCAGCGTGCCGTAGCAGTCGAAACTCGCCCAGCGCTCCACACAATCATCTTAGGCAGCGGCTTCGAGCGGCGGGCGGTACGCGAGCAGCTCCCAGCCGTGCGTGTCGAGCCAGTCCTTCGACTCGCGATACGCGGGGCGGCGGTGCGCGACGAGCTTCCAGAACGCGGGTCCGTGGTGATGCTCCGCAAGGTGACAGACCTCGTGCACGACGACGTAGTCGAGCACGTCGTGCGGTGCGAGCACGAGCCGCCAGTTGAAGCTGAGCGCCCCCTTGCTCGAGCACGAGCCCCAGCGGCTGCGCTGGTCGCGCAACGTGAGGCGCGTGTAGGCGACACCGAGCGCTGCAGCTTCGCTCTGCGCGATCAGCGAGATGCGCGCGTGCGCTTCGCGCCGCCCTTGCTCCTCGGTGAGGTGCAGGCGATCGAGCCCGAGACACGGCTCGGCGACGGTCGCGAGCTGCCGCTCGAGCCACGCCAGGTGCATGGCGATCGCGTCGTCGATGTAGGTCTCGGACGCGCGCGGACGCACGACGAGCTCGGGCGGAAGCCCCTGGCGCACGTAGAGGCGGTGCCCGTTCACGCGCTTCGATCGGCGTATGTGCAACTCGACCAGACGACCCCCGACGTCGACGAGGCGCATGGGCAGACGGTACGAGTCGCCTCGGACGACAACGCTTGTGCGGTCCATGCGCGTCTCATTCGCGCATGGACACAGGAATTCCTGTCGCTACTCCTCGAACGCGCGGACGACGATCGACGCATTGTGGCCGCCGAAACCGAACGAATTCGACACGGCGACGCGCAGGTCGGGAAGATCGCGCGCTACGTTCGGCACGTAGTCGAGATCGCAATCCGGGTCAGGCTCGTCGTAGTTGATCGTCGGCGGCGCCTTGTGGTCGACGACCGCCATCGTCGTGAACACAGCCTCGATCGCGCCGGCGGCGCCGAAGCAATGGCCCGTCGCTCCCTTCGTCGACGAGACCGCGAGACCATTCTTCGCGTACTCGGCACCGAACGCGTTCTTGATCACCTTCGTCTCCGCGGCGTCACCGAGCGGCGTCGACGTCGCGTGCGCGTTGACGTAACCGACCTCGGTCGGCTCGACACCTGCGTCGCTCAGCGCCATCGTCATCGCGCGGGCCGGGCTCTCACCGGTCGGGTCGGGCTCCGTCATGTGCGCAGCGTCGGACGAGATGCCGTACCCGATCAGCTCCGCGTAGATCTTTGCGCCGCGCGCCTTTGCGTGCTCGAGCTCCTCGAGCACGAGCACCGCAGCCGCTTCGCCCATCACGAGGCCGTCGCGCTCGTTGTCGAACGGTCGCGACGCACCCGCGGGATCGTCGTTGCGACGAGAGAGCGCGCGCATCGCGTCGAAGCCGGCAATCCCGACCTGCGTGATCGGCGCCTCGGTGCCGCCGGCAAACATCACGTCGGCGCGGCCGATGCGGATCTCGTCCATCGCGTCGCCGATCGCCATGTTCGACGCCGCGCACGCGGTGCACTCGCTCATCAGCGGCCCCTTCGTGCCGAGCTCGATCGACACCCAGCCTGCGCCCATGTTCGGGATGATCGACGGGATCGAGAACGGGCTCACGCGGTCCGGGCCGCGCGTGAGGAGCACGTGGTAGCACTCCTGATAGCTCTGCAGCCCGCCAATCCCGGTCGCGATCGACGCGCCGAACCGGTCGGGCGCGGTGGAGACGTCGACGCCGGAGTCGGCCTCCGCCTGGCGCGCCGCAGCGAGGATCATCTGGGCGAAGCGGTCCATCCGGCGCGACGCCTTGCGATCGACCCAGACCGTCGGGTCGAAGTCCTTCAGCTCACAGGCGAAGTGGACGTTGTAGTCCGTGTGGTCGAACGCCGTGATCTCGGCTGCGCCGGACTCGCCCGCGAGCAGACGCGACCACGACGTCTGCACGTCGTTGCCGAGCGGGCTCACCATGCCCAGACCTGTGATCACGACTCGCCTGCTCATCTTCCGCTACATCCCCAGTCCGCCGTCGACGAGGAGCACTTCACCGGTGATGAACGAGGCCTCGTCGGAGGCGAGGAAGCGTACCGCGCCGACGATCTCCTCCGGCTGGGCAACACGTCCGAGCGGTGTGTTGTGGATCATGGCCGCCGTCGCCTCCTCCGGCAGCACGTCCGTCAGCTGCGTCTTCACGTACCCGGGAGCGACGACATTCGCGCGGATGTTCCGGGAGCCGAGCTCGCGCGCGAGCGACTTCGTGAAGCCGATGATCCCCGCCTTGGACGCCGCGTAGTTCGTCTGGCCCCAGTTGCCGTGGACGCCGACGACCGAGCTGATGTTGACGATCGACCCGCCGCGCTTCTTCATCATCGGCCGCGTGACCGCGCGGCACGTATAGAAGACCGAGCTGAGGTTCGTGTCGATCACCGTGCGCCAGTCGTCGTCCGACATGCGCGCGAGCAGTCCGTCGCGCGTCAGCCCGGCGTTGTTGACGAGGACGTCGAGGTCGCCCGCCTCTTCGACGAGCCGCTTCGCGTCCTCCGCCGACGCGACGTCTGCCTGGACCGCGCGCCCGCCGATCTCCGCTGCGAGCTGCTCGGCCTCGTCCTTGCCGGAGCGATACCCGACGACGACCTCCGCACCGGCGGCCGCGAGCCCGATCGCGATCGCGCGGCCGATGCCGCGTGAAGCGCCGGTGACGAGCGCGAGCTTTCCCTCGAGGGTGGCGAACGGTGCGTTAGCGGACAAGTGCCTTTGATGCCTCGTCCAGCGACTTCAGGTCATTCACCGAGAAGGTGCGCACCGATCTGTCGATCCTCTTCAGTAAACCGCTGAGCACGTTGCCGGGCCCGACCTCCACGAACGTCGTGACGCCGCCGGCGATCAGCTCGCGCGCTGCCTGCGTGAACCTCACGGGCGCCGTCAGCTGATCGATCAGCAGCTCGCGATAGCGCTGTGCATCCTCAACCCTCGCAGTGACGGTCGACATGAACTCGGCGACGCCTTCGCTGATGTGCACGCGATCGACCGCCGGCCGCAACCGATCGGCCGCCTTCGCAACGAGCGGCGAATGGAATGCGCCGGAGACGCGCAACTTGATCGCGCGCCGCGCGCCTTCGCGCGTCGCTTCTTCGCACGCTTCTTCGACCGACGGCGTCTCGCCGGAGATGACGAGCTGGCCGGGGCAGTTGTAGTTCGCCGGCCAAACGTTCGTGATCTTGTGGCACAGCGCCTCGACCGCCTCGTCGGCGAGGCCGAGGATCGCGGCCATCGAGCCCGGGTGCGCCTTGGCGGCCTCCGCCATCGCGATGCCGCGCTCGCGCACGATCGCGATCGCGTCGCGGACCGTCATCGACTGCGCGGAGCCGAGCGCCGAGAACTCGCCGACCGAGTGACCGACGACGACGTCGGGGCTGACACCGCGCGCGCGCAGCGCCGCGTCGAAGGACAGGCACGTCGCGACGAGCGCGGGCTGCTGGACCTCGGTGTCGACGAGATCCTCGACGGGCCGCTGGAAGCAGAGCTCCTTGAGGTCCATCCCGGATGCCTCGCTCGCGGCGTCGTACACGGCCATCGCTTCGGGCACCGCGAGGGCAACATCCTTGCCCATCCCGGCTTCCATCGAGCCCTGCCCGGGGAACATGAAGGCGATCTTCGTCATGCTGCTGCTCCAGTCGTTTCGTGTGTCCATTCGATCAGAGCCGACCCCCAGGTCAACCCCGCCCCCATGCCGGTCAAGAGCACCAGCTTGCCCGGTTCGAGCCGTCCGTCGTCCGCAGCATCCGCGAGCGCGAGCGGGATCGAGCCCGACGATGTGTTGCCGTACTTGTTCACGTTGACGATCGTCTTTTCCTGCGGGAAGCCCAGCTTCCGGGCAGCGTGATCGATGATCCGGACATTCGCCTGGTGCGGCACGTAGACGTCGACATCGTCGACCGTCTTGTCGCATTCGTTGAGGATCGCCTCCGCCGAGCTGACCATCACGCGCGTGGCGAACTTGAAGACCTCACGGCCGTTCATCTTCACGAACTTGTCCGGGTCCTCGAACTTCCGTGAGCCGGAGCCCGGCAGCCAGAGGTTCGCACCGCCGCCGCCGTCCGCGCCGAGCTCGAAGCCGAGGAAGCCGCCGTTCTCGACCCGCTCCATGACGACCGCGCCCGCGCCGTCTCCGAAGAGGACGAGCGTCGAGCGGTCGGTCCAGTCGAGGATCTTCGAGAGCACGTCCCCGCCGACGACGAGCGCGCGGTTCGCGAGACCGGCAGCGAGCATCGCGTGCGCCTGCGCGATCGCGTAGACGAACCCTGTGCAGCCGGCCGAGAGGTCGTACGCCGCCGCGTCGGGCATCCCGAGCGTGTCGGCGATCAGCGCGCTGGACGACGGGAACGCCATATCGGGTGTCACCGTCGCGACGATCAGCAGGTCGATGGTGCTCGCCTCGACCCCCGCCATCTCGAGCGCGCGGCGCGCGGCCGGCAGGCAGATGTCGGTGAGCGCCTCGTCCTCGGCGGCGATCCGCCGCTCGCTGATCCCGGTGCGCTCGAGGATCCACTCGTTGTTCGTGTCGACGAGCTTCGAGAGGTCGTCGTTCGTGAGGATGCGCTCCGGTACGTGAACGCCAAGGCCGGTGATCGAGATCCGCTGCCCGTTCGTGCGGCCGATCACGACTG
>Ga0265313_10002189_pt1 | contig 17291 bp, 9 predicted proteins | sample 4123metaG_FD_203122 | JGI IMG/M metagenome (GOLD analysis project Ga0265313, IMG submission 203122) | Rhizosphere microbial communities from Carex aquatilis grown in University of Washington, Seatle, WA, United States - 4-1-23 metaG | ecosystem: Host-associated > Plants > Roots > Rhizosphere >...
CCTCGAGCGCCGCCCAATCCACCATGCTGATCAACGCCGGGGCCCTCACCGGGTTCCAGTGGCGGTCGTCGAACGGCGCGAGCAGTAGCTGGACGCAGGGACCCGGCGCCGGTTTCCCCTATTGGGTTCGCCTCACGCGCGCCGCCGGGATCGTCTCGGGCGACGTGTCGCCGGACGGCGTGAACTGGACCAACGTCGGCTCGATCCAACCGACCATCCCCAACGCCGCCTACGTCGGGCTCGCCGTCACCGCGCACAACAACGCCACCAGCACCAAGGCCACGTTCGACAACGTCAGCTTTGGCGCGACCGTCCCGCCCAATCCGCTGCCCGCTTCCGCGTGCCTCGACGACAACGATTGCTGCGGCGCGCAGACCGCGCCGCCCACGGCTGCGTGCGAGGTGGACGTGCCCCTCGCGACCCCGGTGACCCGCCACTGCGTACCGCTGGGCTCGAATTCGTGCGTCGCGCTGGGCGGCAGCTGCGCTTCCGACGCCGACTGCTGCGGCTTTCCCACCAACCGCTGCACGAAGGGCGCGTGCGCCGTCCCGCCCGCGCCGTTTTCGTATACGGATCTCGTCTTCACACGCGACTACCTCGCCTCGTGCCCGAGCCAGGAGCAGCCTGTGTGGAGGTTCTTCGATTGGGAGACGGTGACACCCGGGAACTCCGCGATCCGCTTCGCGGTCGCGACGGCCGGCGCGTCGGCCGCACTCCCGAGCACGATTGGCGCTCCGGGCGTCGTTTCGATCGGAACGGCGTCGGGGGCTCCGATCACGCTGTGGACCGGCGCGGATGTCGGCGCCGCGCTGAAGGCCGCCGGCCAGCCGACGTCGCTGCCGTATTTGCGTGTGTTCATGGACTTCCAGCCCACCTCGGACCAAAGCCAAGGCCCCACACTGACGGCTTGGAGGCAGCAGTTCGACTGCGGAGCGTCGGAGTGAAAGGGATGAATCCGAAAATGAAATGGTTCGCGTCCTGGTTTTTCGCGGCAGCGGCCCTGGGTTGCAACGGCGGGAGCTCCGGCGGAGCGTTGGAAGAAGGCGTCAGTTTCGTCGGGCGAACCGGTGGCGGGACCGCATCCGATGCGAGTTCGAGCCAAGCGTCGCGCTCGCGTGCGTCGGACTCAGGCGGCTCCGGCACGGGCGCTTCGGCGGCGGAGGGGTCTTCGGCCGACGACTCGGCGCAAGAGGCGGGGGAGGGGGCGACGGATACCCCCGCCACGGATGCCTCCATGGTCGAACCCTCGTGCGCGCCCAACACCACGTGGTCTGCCCCCGCCGTCGTGCCGGGCGTTCCGACGTTCGCGACAGAACCGATTGTCACGTTGAGCGGTGACGAGCTCACCCTCGCGTGGGTGGTCGACGCAGGGGGCGGTCAGGGGAGCGTCTTCGTGACCGACCGAGCCTCGACGTCGGACCCGTTTCCCGCTGCCCTGCCGGTCATCGCGGACGCTCCTGCGGACACCGGAACGTCGTCGTATTTCGCCTTCGAGCGGGTCGCGGTCACCGGCGACGGGTTGACCCTGTCCGGCGTCGCCAACGGCGGACAGGCCATGGGCGACTTTACCCGCACGGCGCGCGGCCAGAGCTTTTCGAGTACCCCTCTCGAATACGTCTTTCAACCCATCATGACGCAACTGGCGGGCGACTTCCGCGGCGGCGCGCTCGGCGATCCGGTCGTCACCCCCGACGGTACGGATCTCGTCTATTCGGTCGCCGGTCTGTCGGGGTCGACGTCGGTCTTCGAGTCACGGGCGACGACCCAAATTTGGACCAACGGCTTCCCGCAGGCCTCGACGCCACTGCAGAGCGCGAACGGAGCGCGCAAGCGACCCACCTCCGTCACAGCAGACCATTTGAATCTCTTCTACTGGGACGAGGGATCGGGCATGGCTTACGTCGTCCAGCGGGGGTTTCCGACCGCGAACTTCAACTTCAGCTGGTCGCTCGGCGCGTACGACTCGGTCCAAACCAATGGCCGCTGCACCCGACTTTACTATCTCACAGCGGCATCCGGCGGCGGCTACGAGCTCGTGTCGATCGACGCGGAGTGAGCTCACATCGCCCCGAACATCCGCTCGACCTCCTTGGGGTTCCGACTCCACTTGCCGAAGACCTGCTGCGCCATGGGATCGGGCAGGATGTCCTCGTCTCCGCGCACCACGCCCTCGACGATGGCCTGCGCAACCGCCTGGGGACTGGTCTTGGGGAGCGCGATCGCCTTCGACATGTCGGTGTCCACCGGCCCAGGGAACACCGCGTGGACCGCGATTCCCTTCGGCGCGAGCTCGCCACGAAGGGCCTGCGTGACCGAGTAGGCTGCAGCCTTCGAGGCGCTGTACCCGCCGAGGCCCGGCATGCTCGAGAGAGACACGACGGTCAGTACGTTCACGATGGCGCCGGCGCCCGCCCGCTCGATTGAGGGGAGCAAGGCCTTCGTCACTTCGAGCATCCCGAAAACGTTCGTCGCGAAGTCCGCATCGATGGCGGCGCGGGACGTCGTGAGCAGATTGGCCGAAGAGAGGACCCCCGCGTTGTTGACGAGGACGTTCACGTCGGGCGCAGCCTTCGCGACCGCCGCGACGTCATCGGAGTTGGTCGTGTCCAGACGGAGAGCGATCACACGAGCGGGATCGAGGGCGACGAGGACTTCGAGCTGCGCCGGGTTGCGCGCGGTCGCGTACACGCGGGCGGCGCCGGCGGCGAGCAGCTTTTCGACGAGCGCCTTACCAATGCCGCGACTTGCCCCGGTGACGAGGACTACGGATCCGTTGATCTTCATGGCATCTCCTTGGTTCTGCCGCCGTTCGCCGGCGACTCCCCGAATCTGGCCCCTCCGCTTCGCTGCGGGTAGAAGGCTCGGGCGCAAGAGATCCTTGCGCCGTCATGAAGAATCCTGGAGCGTGGGCCCATGGACCTCCTCGCTCAGATGGCGACGTTCGTCCGCGTCGTCGACGGCGGCTCGCTCTCGGCTGCCGGACGCGCGCAGGGGCTGTCGCTCCCCGCGGTGAGCAGGCAGATTCGAGCCCTCGAGAACAACCTTGGGGTCACGTTGCTCGTTCGTTCGACCCGCCGACTGCGGGTGACCGAAGCGGGAAGGAACTGGTACGAGCACTGCGCGCGCGTGCTGCGCGAGATCGAGAGCGGGCGCACCGCGGTTCGCGCCGCGGGCAGCGCGCACGGCTCCCTCGTCGTCAGTGCACCGATCACGCTGGCTTCGATGCTGGTCGTGCCTCGTCTCCCGGCGCTCGTGAAGAAGCACCCGGGCCTCGAGGTCGACCTCCGGCTGGAGGACCGCGTGGTCGATCTCGTGGGCGACGGGGTCGACGTCGCCGTCCGAGGCGGAATTGCCCCTCCCGACAGCACAGCCTTCGTGGCCCACGCGCTGGTCAGGTTTCGCCGCCGGCTGTTCGCGTCTCCCGGGTACCTCCGGAAGCATGGATCGCCCCAACGGCCGGAGCAGCTCGCCGGGCACCTCTGCCTCTTGCAGAGTGGCGGAGCTGGCCTCTCTTCGCGTTGGAAGCTCACGAACGAGCACGTCGAGCGCGTGGTCGACGTCCACGGACTGGTTCGATCGAGCGCGCCCTTCGTCCTTCGCGACCTTGCACGGGCATCCCTCGGCGTTGCGCTGCTGCCCGAGTGGCTCGTTACGGAGGACCTCGAGGCTCGCACGCTTCGCCCGGTCCTGCCGGAGTGGTCCAGCTTGCCGGTGACGGCGTGGGCGATCCATCGAACGGAGCTGCGTGGCTCCGCGCGCGTGCGTGCATTTCTCGGAGCCCTGCCGGCGCTGCGCGCGGAGCTCCCGGGCTCCGGAGCGGGCGCTTGAAGAAGCGCGCCCATACACTGCTCCAGTGGACGGGGCTCGGCGCGGCGGTCGGCGTCGCGTGCGGCGCGTCCTCCGCGGTCTTTCTCATTCTCCTCGAGCGAGCGACTCGCCTGCGCGAGTCGCACGAGTTCATCGTGTACACGCTGCCGATCGCCGGCGCCGTCATCGGGCTCCTCTACGAACGGTGGGGCGCCTCGATCAAGGGCGGCAACAACCTGGTGCTCGACACGATCCATGAGAACAGCCCACAGATTCCGCTGCGAATGGCCCCGATGGTTCTCCTCGGGACCGTCCTCACGCACCTGTTCGGCGGCAGCGCCGGTCGCGAAGGCACCGCCGTCCAGATGGGCGCAAGCCTCGCCGACGAGATCGCACACCGGCTGGGTGTGACGAGCGATACGCGGCGGCGCCTCCTGGCCGCAGGGATCGCGGGCGGCTTCGGCTCGGTCTTCGGAACTCCGATCGCGGGCACGATCTTCGGGATGGAGGTCGTCTCGATCGGCCGGATCGAATACGACGCCTTCTTCCCGGCCCTTGTCGCCTCGATCGTGGGCGACATGGTGACCCGTGGGCTGGGGGTCGTGCACACGCCCTATCCACGCATCGGCCAGGTCGCGCTGACGGCGCCCGTCGTCGGAAAGCTATTCGTGATGGCCGTCGCGATGGCGCTCGCCACCGTCGCGTTCGTCGAGCTGACGCATCGCTTGAAGCGCCTCTTGGAGAAACGGATACCCCGGCTTCCTGTCCGCATGTTCTTCGGCGGCATCACCGTCGTGGCGATGTGGAAGCTGATCGGAACGAGCGACTACCTCGGGCTCGGAGTGCCGACGATCGTGCGCTCTTTCGTCGACCCCGGGCTTCCCTGGTACGCGTTCGCGGCGAAGCTCGTGTTCACGTCGGTCACACTCGCCTCGGGATTCCTCGGCGGCGAAGTGACTCCGCTCTTCTTCGTCGGAGCCACGTTGGGCAACGTGGTGGCGCGCGGGCTCGACCTCCCCATCGAGCTCGGCGCGGGCATCGGTCTCGCGGCGGTCTTCGGCGCTGCTGCCAATACGCCGGTGGCGCTGTCGATCATGGCCGTGGAGTTGCTCGGGGGCGCCGCGTTGCCGCACGTGATGATCGTGGCCGCGATTGCGTACATCTTGACGGGGCATCGAGGCATTTACCCCGCGCAGCGGATTCACGTGCGGAAGCACGGTGGCGTCTTGCGCGCACCGACAGCCCTTCGCGACTACCGCGACTCGGAGGGACCGCCGAGTGAAACGGGCGACTTGAAAGAGGGCGGCCCGTAGGGCGAGTCGGCGAGCCTTGCGCGTATTCCTACCCAGGGTAGGATAACTTCATGTCGACTGCGAAGGTGTCCGTCGCGATTGGCGAAGAGGAGCTCGAATGGGCCCGGTCCCTCGCCCGCCGGGAGGGAAAGAGCCTCTCCGCCGTCCTGACGGAATCGCTCGCCGAACGGCGACGGCTCGCGGCGCTGCGAGATGTGGTTGCCTGGATGGGCAACGGTGCAGCGCCCCTCTCGAAAGAAGAGCTGGCGGCGGCCAACGGCGAGCTTGGACAAGCCTCGCTGGCTCGAGCAAGCCGAGGCTCCAGGAAGCCGTCGCCGCGACGACGATGATCACGTTCGACACGGCGGCCCTCGTGGCGATCGAGCGCCGCGACCGCATCATGCTGGCCTTCATGACAGCGGCACTGGGGGCGGGTGCGCGCATCACGGTTCCTTCGCCGGTCGTCTCCGAATGGTGGCGCGGCCAGCGCGGGCCGTCCGCACGCATTCTCGACGCCGTCGTCATTGAGCCCCTTTCGGCTCCTCTGGCAAGGCTCGTCGGAGAGACGTTGGGCATCGTTCGTGGTGCCACGCTGGTCGATGCCGTCGTGGTGGCCTCCGCTGCTCAGCGAGGAGATCTCGTATTGACGAGCGACGTGGACGTTCTCACGCGCATCCGCGACGCGGCATTTCCCTCGGTGCGCATCCGTCGCGTCGGCTGACAATGACCGAGCGCTGAAAAATTCGGCGATACGGCTCGTCCACGCCGATCCTCACTTGTACAATTCGACGTACGCGACAGCGAGATCGAAGGGAGGAAGAGGCACGTCCTCGACCTCGAAGTTCACGCTGTAGAGTGCGCTCAGATCCAGCGCTCGCTGCGCGACGCCGGGACCCGACCAGCCGGCCGGCTGCAACGCCGCGAACGGCACCTGGATGTGCGTCCAATCGGACGAGAAGAAGACGACCGTGCGCGGACCATCGCCGCATCCTCCGAGGCCCCCGCCTGCACAAACATTGCACCCTCCGGCATCGGGCGGCGTTCCGAAGGGATTGCTCCGGTCGTCTTGAACGATGATTCTCACTTGGCGCGGGAGACCGGAGAACGACTTGGCCCAGAATTGAATTCCCGACCAGCCCGAAGCGTCGAAGGCTTCCTGCACGAGCGAGTCGTGATCGCCCGCGTCTACATCGAAGATGACGCCTTCGCTGCACGCGTTCAACGAGACCGGCCCCCCGTCGGGCGGAGCACCTGCGAAGTTGAGGCCCAAACCGGCTCCCCACGCAATCTCGCCCGCCCCGGAGAATCGTCGATACGGTTGGGCGGCGTCCTCGTAGACGGGGCCGCCGCCGTCGGTCACGGCGAACACCGGCGTGCTGTCGGCGGGGACGAGCGACCCCGCGTCGCTCGTGAGAATGGGCGGCTCGGACCACGAGACGGCGCGATCCGAGTACGTGCCCCACGCGCCTGTCATGCCCGGCCCGTCGGGCGCGAGATGGAGCATGTCGTCCACGAGCCGCGTGGCTACCGGAGCGACGAAGACGGGCTCCGGGACCGCGGCGTCGCTCGGAGGCTCGGTGACCGTCGGAGAGCTCTCGCCCGGAGGCCCGCTGATTGCCCCGCCGCCGGAGGCGCCGGAACCAAGCACCGGGCTTGCGCCGCCGGAACCGCTGCCGCCGTTGGTTGCGGCGCCGTCCCCGCCGGCGGCTTGGCCTCCTGCGTCGCCGAAGGAACCGCGGACGCCGGCCAGATCACGGCCCCCGCAGGCGCAGACGAGGAACGCCGGAATCGCGAACCATGCGGCGCACGCGTAGGCTAGGGACGTTCGGAACGCGGTCATGGCTCTCTCCTCGGTTGGTCGCGGCGGCGCAAGCGATGCAAGAACGCGACGCGGGGCCGTGCGCGAACAAAGCCCGCGCCCCGAGCGGGGCTGAACGAGCCACCCTGTGCCAGCGCGCGACACGCATGTCGCGGATCGCGTGGAGAGGTCCGGGCTCCGGCAAGACGTCGTGCGAGGCAACGGCCGCGCACGGCGGCCACGGATCAATTGCCGATTTGCACCGTCACGCCGACGGACGGAACGTTGTTCTCGTCGAGCACGAAGAGGAGATAGTGCCCGGGCGGGACCCACCCATCGGAGGAGACCGCGGTGTTCACGAGTGTCCCTGCCGCGGTCGCTGATTCGAACGAAAGCTCCGCATATCGTTGGTTCTGATTGAAGGCGTGGGTCACGGACGCAAACCGAATCAAGGTCACCTTTCCGACCGGTGCAGAACTCTGCACTTGAAAGGTCGCGTCGTAGGTGATTCTCGTGGGAGCGGCCAATAGGGTCGGCCGGACCTTGAACCAGTAGTCGGGATAGTACGTCTCGGCGGTGCTCTGGATGCTCGTCACTCCGGCTCCCTCGCCGCCGCCCGACACGATGACGCGTCCGTCGGCCAGAAGCAGCGCGCTCGAGTGATAACCCCGCGGCGCGATCTCGGCCGGGAGCAGGGTCCACGCCGTCCCGTCGAAGATTTCGGCGGGCGTCGCGGGCGTGTCGAGGTCGCTGAACCCTGGGCCGTAGGTTCCCCCCGTCACGAGGACTCGACCGTCCGGGAGCACGGTCGATGTGTGCTGACGCCGGCCGATGAACATCGGGGGCTGAGCCGTCCACGTGAGCGTCGAGACGTCGAGCGAATCGACGGCGTTGACCGGCGCAGGCCCCGCGGGTTGGGCCCCTCCCCCTCCGAAGACGTAAGCCTGTCGTCCGACGAGCGAGGCCGAGCCGTAATCACGGACCGCCCCCGTAGGGTCGATGCGGTCCGGGCCGCGCGTCCACGCTCCGAGCGCCGTCGTATCCAGAGTCCACGTGTCGACGTCTGGCCCGACTTTTACGGCCTTCGCATTCGGCACCGCGAACATCCACGGATAGAGAGCCCCGCCCAGCGGATGAGGGGCCACGACGACGTTGTCGACCGCGGCGGTGAGGTCCCGGAGTGCGTTCGTCTTCGGATCGTAGACCTCCGGCAGGGTGTTCTTGTCGAACATCAAGTCGAGACTGCCCGACAAAATGAGCGCGGTCCCGTTGGAGAGTATTGTCACGGTCGGGTACCATCGCGGTGCATTCATGACCGGCAACGACTGCCAGGGCAACGGTTGGAGCGGGTCGTACGCCGTGAGGTTGGGGACTCCGATTCCATCGAGCGGAGGCGCACCCATCGGCGAGTCGTCTCCGCCCGCCATGAGCAACCGGCCGTCGGGAAGGAACGCCTCCCCGGCGCAGAAGAGATCGAACCCGGGCCCGTCGACGGGCGTGCTCACTTCGGTCGATGGGTCCCACGAGGCCACGTTGCCGAGCCTGTCCCAGTAAAGGACGGTCCCTGTCGTCGGCATCAAATGGGCGTTCATCCCGATGATCCCCCAGCACATGGGGGCCCCCCAATGGCCGTACTTCCGGCTCCCCTCGTCGTCGAAGACGGTGACCGCTGCGACCGCGGGCCCTGCGATGTCGACGTTCGACGGCGCCATCAGCTTCACGTCGAACGACTGCGAGACGGCCGGCACGTCCATGCGCCCGCCGGCCGCAGTGAGGGTCGTTTCATCGGCGGCGTTGTCGACGAGAGGGATCGTGATGGTCTGGCTCGTCTGGCCCGGTGCGAACGAGACGGTCCCCTGCGCGGGTACGTAATTCGTCGATGCGATGCCGTTGTGGTCGGCCGTTGCATATTCGACCACGGCCGCGCGGCTCGTGTCGCCTCCGCGGTCGACCTTCAGGACGACGCTGCCGGCGTTCTCCTGCACCTCGTATCGATCGCGGTCGAACGAAACCCAGCTGTCTCCGACATTCATGAAATTGACGCGCACGTTGGCGAGGTCGAAGTTGGCGGCCTCTCCCCCCGACCGAGCGCCGAACCAGGCGCGCGACTCATAGGGCAGCGCACCGGGTACCGCGATCCCGCTCGCGACGAGGACCGGAACTCCGCACGGGGGCGTGACCCACAAGCTGGTGGCCGATCCCCCGCCGATCGGAGCCACCTCGAAGCGGGCGTGGTGCCAGAGCCCACTGCCGATGTCGGTGATTTTCTCGAGGCTGAGTTGAATGTACCGGACTCCGTTGTAGTAGAGAGACACGCTGTCCGAGAAATTCGGGATGACGTTCGGGTCACCGATGTCTCCGGGGTGCACGTAAATGTCGAAGCCGACTCCGAACGATCCGAGAAAGCTCGGAGCCTCCGCGAAGACGGGCGCCGCAAGCGCCCCGGCGGGATAGAGAGACGTGTTGACCAGCGCAAAGCCCAGCCCGTCGGCCCGGCCGCGGTTCAGCACCGTCCCAATCCGGAAATCGAAGTCGGCCAAAATCGTCGGGTACGCCCCGCGGGCCGTGCGCTGGAAAGCGATGGAGTTGTGGTCATAGTTCCCCGCGAGAGGCACGCCGGCGAGGCGCAGATAGTGGGCCGGATCATTCTCCGATGCAGCGGTGAAGATCGACGGAGTTCCCAGAAGCGAGCCCACGGTCTGCTGTTTGAGGCAGTCGTACGGGGTATTGACGACGGTGGTTCCAGGACAGGCATTGAGGAGCGTCTCGCTCCAGTCCTGCAACGTGGGCGGCGCCAAGGGAAGACCCCCCTCCCCCACTTGAATGCCGGACTCCAAGCCGCCATCCGACGGCGCTACGGAGGCGGCTTCGTAGACGTCGGCCATGCCGTCCGCGGCATCCGCAGGTTGCGATCCTGCGTCCGCACTGGACGCTTCGGCGGGCCATGACGGCTCACTCGCTTCGGCGCCGGCCTCCGGCGTGACGTCGGCCTCCGGCGTGACGTCGGCCTGAACCGTCGCATCCGCCGGGCCGCTTTGCACGCAATTCGATTGAGCCGAGTCGGACCCGAGCGTGGCGGCTTCGGGGGCCTCCTCCGATGCGTCCGCGGTGGAGGCGTCTCCGGGCGAAGCCGCGCCTTGCGAACATGCGATCAGCGCCGAAGGCGCGACCAAGCGGAGTGCGAAACGAGTGACCTTTTCGAGTGTCATGGCTTTGGCTCCCGCCCTGTTGTGTATTTTCGATTGCTTGATGCCGTGGAAAGAGAAGAAAGAGCCGTCTCGTGGGGCTCGGACTGCAACTGGCCGTCGACGAGGGCGTCGAGAAACGCGAGGCGCGCGTCCAGCTCGACACGCTCGGCGTCGAAGAGCGCGTCGAGGACCTCCGACCGGCGGTCGATCGAAGCGCCGCTCTCTCCGGCGCGGTAGCGACGGTCCGTCTCTTCGAACGCCCGGCGCGAGGCCTCGAGCGCGTGCGCCGACGCACGCCACGAACCGGAGCGGGCGTCGGCCCGTGCGCGCCGCTCGGCGACGGCGTTTCGAGCGGCGCGTTCGGCGAGACGCACTTCCTCCTGACGAGCGCTGGCGATCGCAACACGCTCGGCGATCTCGCCCGCGGCCTGGAGGTTGAGTCCCAGGCGTAAGGCCAGGTCGACGCGGGCGTCGCGCGTGGGCGGCCCGAACCCTGCGTCCGACGGCGATTCCCATTCGCCGAAGGGTTCGAACTCCGCGAAGAACGTGATGGGGTCGAGCAGCCGAAGCGATGCCGACCCGACGCGCGCCCAAGCCAGGTCGGCCCTGGTTCGCGCGGCAACGACATCGGCCGTGGGCTGTGACGACGCGACTGCGGTCAGCGCGTTCTCGAGCGCGACGCCGGGGTCGGCCGACGCGATCCGGCCGAACTCGTCGAGCACGCCGTCGGATGGTTCGATGTTTCGCTGCGACCAGAGTAGCCGGCTTCGCTCCGCCATGGCCTTCGCCTCGAGCACGTCGGCCTGGGACGCTGCGTGCGCGCTTTCGGCGCCGGCCAGTGCATTCGGTCCGACCTGCCCCGCGCTCAGCCGCGGTGACGTCAAGAGCACGGTCTTTGCGCGCGCAGCCTCGCGCGCGGGCTCGAGCCTCGTCCTCTCTCGCGCGTTCCACGCCGCGGCGACGGCGGCGATCGCCGAGACGGTGGCGTGCATGCGCGCGGCTCGGCGTGAGGTTCGCGCAAACCGCTCCCGGGCCGACGTTTCGACGAAGGAAAGGGACTCGCCGAGGGCGAGCGAAAGGCCGACGCCGATGTCGCCGGTGAGCCCGCGCGATGGCGCGCCCCCTGGATTCGTGGTGGTGCCGGTCGCAGGGCCGGGCTGAGTCGAGAAGGTAATCCCAAACGAGGGACCGACGACGTGAAGGCCCGATGCCGCCACGGGCCCGGCAGGCGCCGCCGCCGCAATGGAGCGCGCTGCGGCATCGGCCTCGAGAACGCGAGGATCGCTCTCGACGAACCGCTCGATGGCTTCGGCAAGCGTCTTCGCGGTGGGGGGGGGGCGCGAGCGCATCGCCGCCCCTTCCTCCGGATGGATGGCGACGCCCAGGTTCATCGCGCGGAGCAGGGCGCGACCCTCCCGCGACTCGACCAAGAGCAATCGGCGCTCGGCGTCGAAGAGGAGCGCCTCGACGCCCGTGGCCGCGCGCAATTTCGCCGAGTCGGAGAGCTCTGGCTCGGCGGCCTGCTCTTCGCGCAGGTGCGCGAGCACGCCCTTGAGCCGATCGCGATTTTGGAGCTCGACGTCGCGGATGTGCGCCGTCTCGTCGCAATCGGCGGCGGCGAGGCGCTTTTCGGTTTCCAGCGCCGTTCGCGTCGCGGCCAACCCCTCTTCGGCGCGCCCCACGGCCGCTGCCCGGTCGGAGATGTCCGAGGCCGTCCTGGGCGGGTCGAGGTTCCAGTTCAGGCCGAGACCGATCGACGAGCCAACCGTGTCTCTGCCGATCTCGCGCGTGCCCTGCACCGCTACGTCGACCGCCGCCCCGGCCGCGCGAACACTCGCCAGCGAGGCGCGAGCGCTGTCGGTCTCGAGCTCGGCGATGCGACCCCGCAGCTCCGCCTCGAATCCGACCAGGCGCTCGGACTCGTAGACGTCCCTGGCAGCCCTTTCCGCCTCGCGGCTCTCGACCTGACCGAGGGCCGCCGCTCCATCGACGAGCGCCCGCGCGCCGATCTCGGCCTGCGTCCATGCTGCCTGGTCGGTCTCGCGGTCCGCGAGCGCCACCGCCACGCGCATCTCGCCTTCGGATGCGAGCGTCTCTTCGTCGATGAGGCCCTCGCGCTTCATTTCACCGAGCGAATCGCGAACTGTCGTGACGAATGCGAGGCGCCGTTCGGCCTCTCGAAGGAGCGCGCCCCGGTACGCCAGCTCCAAGCGAGCGGCCGCCTGCCGCGCCAAACGCCGTTTGTGCGCAAAGACGGCTTGGGCCGCCCGAAGTTCCGCCTCGACCCGAGCGGCGCGCCCCTCCCGATCATCGCGACGAGCAAAGAGCGAGACGCGCGCGAGCACCGCCGGATGCCTCAGCTGCGGCGGCAAGAGCGCCCCACCGTTGGTCAGGAGGAGCCCCGTGTTGCCCGCGATCGCCGCGCCCGAGCCCGAGAGGAACGGATAGAGCACTCCGAGCTCGATCCTTCCAGCAAACGTGGACCGCGCGGCTTCGGCTCGCTCGTACGCGCTGGCCGCATCTGCCTCGGCCGCGGCCACGGAAGCGTCGGGGCGAGGCGCGGCGCCGCCTTCGCCGGCCGGCCGCTCGCCGGGTGCGAGGAGCGGATCGCCGGCGCGCGTGGGCGGGGCCGCGGCCGTCTCCGCGTGCGTCGTCAGAACGACCTCGGCGCTCACGGCCTCCGCGGTCAACGCGTCGACGAAATCGCTCGCCGAAACCAAGTTCGCGCTCGCCCCCACCAGTGTCGCGCCGTCGACTTCGCCCCGCGCGAACCGCCGCGCGGCGTCCACGAAACGGGCTTGCGACTCGAGGGCGTCGCGACTCAGAGACCAAGCGGACAGCGCTCCCACGCGACGCGCGGCAGCCTCTGCGCGAATGCGCCGGCTTTCGTCGATTGTTTCCTCGAGACGCCACTCCTGCGCTTCCACGGCCGTTTCCTCCGCGTCGCGCTGGGCCACGCGATTGGACCGCAAATCGAATCCGAGCGTCGCCTGCCCGAGGACCTGGTCGGTGGACCACGTAGGTCTTTCCGCGAGGACAGTCGGCGCGGGCTTGACCACGACGTCGAGAACGCTCGCGAGGAGCTCCGGCACGTAGGGCATTCGGCTTTCCGCGGCCCCCAACATCGACCGCTGGTGGCGCAGCGCGGCGGTGGCCTCTTCCACGCCCGTCCCGCTGCCGGGAACGGAAAGCGCGAGCACGTCGAGCACGTCTGGAAGCTCGAGCCGGGGATCGAGCCCGCTGCCCTCGAGCTTCTGGCCCGCGAGGGACTCGAGGTGGGCCGCCTGCTCCCGACGCGACGCCTCCGCGTCCGCCTCCTTGGCCGCGATCGCCGCCAGACGGGACTCGAGCAACGCCGCATCGCCCCCCGCGCTCGTCCCCGGCGGCCCGAGCTCCCGGGTGAGCGCGCGGAGCGACTCTTCGTGTTCGCGGAGGCGCGTGATTCGCCGTTCGGCCAGATACAGTCGAGCGTACGCATCGAGCGCATCGGCCACGACGTCGTGCTCCTCGCGAAACGAAGCCGCGAGGGCCTGAGCCACCGCTCGGTCGGCGGCCGCACCCGCCCCGATCTTGCCCGGCGACCAGACGGCCTGCATCTGAAGGTCGAGACGAAACTGAGGATCCGCCGACCGCACGTCTTCCTCGCGCGTGACGACCATCGAGGCGTGGGGCAGGAGATCCATCCAGGTCGCGGCGGCCTTGGCGACGGCGACCTGGCGGCGCGCATCGGCCGCGCTCGCCCGCCCGCCCGGGGTCCTCTGGGCCGCTCGCGCCGCATCGAGCAAACTACGGAGTACGGCCCGGCCGCGGCTCATCGCCGCGGCCCGGTCGTCCGGCGAGAGGGCCCCCGGCGCGAACCCCTTCGTGGCGCTTCCGGGCTGCGGCTCCCCATCGTTTCGAGCGTCGACCGGAGCGTCCACGGGCGGCCGAGCGGTGCGGTCGAGATCGGCGATTCTTCGCTCCGCGTCGGCATACCAGGACGCCCGCCTGGCGAGGCGCCAGACCGTATCGACGTTGAGAGACAGAAAGAGGAGCCCTTGGTCGAGCGCTCGCGCCACGCGGCAAAGCACCTGCCCCGACTTCGGCTCGAGGCCGTCCGGTGCCGGATGGCCGTCCGGCGGAACCGCGCGTAGGACCCTCTCGAGGTTGGCCAAGGCTCCCGGGTTGCCGGTCGTCGCCAGTTCCGCCGCGGCGTACGGCGACACGAGCGTCGGACGATTCAGCCCGTATTCCGAGTAACCGTGGACGGGGTCGCAGGCCGGCGCGTAGCCGAACACGGCGTGGCCGTTTCGACGTGCGACCGCCATCGTGGCCTCGATGTACGCAGAGTGACTTCGACCGAGCGACCGCGGCGCGAGCGACGTCTCATCGAGGAAGAGCTGGCCGGTCATCTCGACGAAAGCGCTGTAATTCCAGCCCCGCGCGAGTATGCGCCCTTCTTTGCGCACCCAGCGGTAACGCATGCCGTTCCAGGCCGAGATGGGAAGCTTGCCGAGCCCGACGAGCGCGTTGACGAGCGGACGCGCTTCGCTGTTCAGGTCGTCGTACGAAAACGGAAAGGACTCGCCGCGCTGTCTCGTGCGCGCCTCGACGACGAAGCCGGCGCTCATCGTTCCATTCGGGTCGACGAAGACCGAATAATCCTGTTTGGCAACGAGCAAACGCGCTTTCGCGGCGAGCGCGTCGTCCACGCCTTGGTAGGAGGCGTCGACCAGGCTGAGCGCCACGGTCACCCACGCCGAGTCGATCGAGGAGTATCGTACGCGTCCGTCCACTTCTTCGGCGTGGACGTCGTTCGGATCGAGACGGATGACTTCGGGAAAGATGCCGGCAAACGTCGCGAGCCCCGAGAGTACGTCGACCACTCCGCCGACGTGGGCGCGGGCCTCGGCGGGCGACACCAAGCCCTTCGCCTCGGCCGCGAGCGTGACGAGCAGATCGATTCCAAAATTGGTGCACTTGGTCCAGCGAAGCCCGTTGGCGTCGGTGTTGTCGCCGACCAAGTGCCCGCCTCCTACGTCCGCCGGGGCTCGCAGGCCCATGAAGCCGGAAAGGAGCTGCCGGTCGTATTGGTCTTGCAAGGAGGAACGCGAGGAGGACAAACCCGGCCCGTCCGCGCGCGCGGGCCCCGGAGCCCCGGTGAACGCGACGACCCAAACGGATAGGGCCGCGAGCAAGCGTCTTGCGTTGGCGGGTCCGAACGATCGCGTCGTCCACATGCTCTTTCAGCGCCCCCCGTCCGCCGCTTGCGGGCGCACGCTCGCGCCGTGCGTCCCAAGGCACGCGCCTCCGTGTGGGCCGTCGGGCCGACCCGACGTCAATGCCCACAAGAACATGCCGGCAAGTTCGGCGCTCGTGCCGAAGTCCGCGGGCCCTTCGCCCGTCAAACCCATTTGGTAGACGCCCGTCGTCCCGACCGCGCGGATCGTGTGCCGTTCGGTCGCGTTCTTCAATCCCGTGTCGTAGAGCTCGCGCGCACGCGGATGGACGTCCGCCCAAGCCGCGAGGCCTCGCATGAGCGCGTAGTGTCCAAACGGAGTCGCCTGCTGCCCGGCGCCCGTCACCTCGTAGCGATCGAACACCTTGCTCGTGCCGAAAAAGGCATGGTCCGATGCCCGGACCTTGACCCAGTGATCGACGAACAGCTCGGCAGACCGGCGGTATCGCGCGTCGCCGGTCCGGTCGAAGGCGATTCGAAGCGCCCAGAGCTTCATTCCCTGGTCGTCGAGGTCGTTCTCCCCCGATGTGCGCGATTGCTCGTTGACGAGGTACGCGCCGTAGTTGGGCCGACTCGGATCGGTGACCTGCAGGCCGCCATCACGGTCGCTCGAGGCGATTTGATTGCACAGATAAAGCATCGCGTCGCGGTAGCGCGTGTCACACGTTTCGCGATACGCCCAATCGAAAACGGCGACGTGAAATGCATAAGACCGCATGATTCCGTACGCGGGCATCAAGTCCAATCGATTGCGAAGGTGAGTCATCGCCAAGAGGCTGAACTCCGCACCCCGGAGAGCGGCCGCACGGATCGTCCGCTCCCGCCCCTCGATTTCGGCGCGATTCTCCGGCGGTGTCGCGCTCTGCAAGAGGTCGCGCAGCAAATCGGACGTTGCCATCCACGCCGCCTGCATCGCGGCATAGGCGTGGTCGGATTCCAGGGCGACGTGCGCGAGCCCTCGACGACCGCGCGACGCGCTCGAGTCCCGCGACGCGGCAGGGTGATCCGCGCTTCGCGCACCGCTCACCGTTTCCACGAGGTCGGTCCAGATCGGGCCGAGCGACTGCAGCTCGTCGGGCACCGTGTCTCCATCCGCGGAGAAGAGGGGCGCCCAAAGGGTGTAGGTGAACACCGCGGGCGCCGCGTACCGCTCGCCCGGCGCCAGGCGGATGTCCGGGCGATAGCGGACTTCGAGACTCTCCCAGCCTCGGTATCCGTCTTTGGTCGCGGCGCGATCCGAGGCCCCGCCATTCGCATTGGACAAGACAACGGCGTCGGCCGTTTGCGGAACGTAATAAATCTGGGCCTTGTCGTAGCCGAACACGGCGAGAAAGCGCGGCCGGTACTTCCGGTACGCGGCGGTGAGGTCGACCGAACCGTCCGCGAAATCGTCGCCCCAGAGGGGTTCGGGCAGACCCTCCATCCAGAACCCGACGTGAGGGGGGACGCCTTCGATGGCTCGGCTGAAGCCGTATCGATTCTGAGAGGTCTCATTCACCCCGTCGCCGTATTCGAAGAAGTCACCGAGACCGACACGCACTTCGTTCAACGTCATCGGGGCCGCGCCTCCCCATTCGATGGTTTCCTCTACCCGTGCCGCGGCCAGTCCGCGAAAGAGCGACGCGGTTTCGCGTACGCGGAGCTGCCCGTCGGAGCGTGAAAAGAGCCGCGAGACGGAGAGCGTGTCCCGGTCCGTCGATACGGTCCGTGGCAGAGATTCGCCATCGATCGAGAACCGATACGCCCCGCTCTCCACGGACTCTTGGCGACCGTCGATCGTCGAGGAGAAGGTGCCCCATGTGGCGCCCGCGACGCGCTCCTCACCGCGCCGGAACACGATCCGGGGGTGGTTGAAACTGACGGCCACCGCCCCGTTGTCGATGAATGCGTCCGACCTCTGGGTCTTCGTGTCGAACTCGGTGTCGAGGAGCATCCCGTCGAAGGTCTTCATCCAGACCGAGCCCGAGGGTGTCATGGCCTCGACCGTC
>Ga0265313_10002190_pt1 | contig 17290 bp, 14 predicted proteins | sample 4123metaG_FD_203122 | JGI IMG/M metagenome (GOLD analysis project Ga0265313, IMG submission 203122) | Rhizosphere microbial communities from Carex aquatilis grown in University of Washington, Seatle, WA, United States - 4-1-23 metaG | ecosystem: Host-associated > Plants > Roots > Rhizosphere >...
GCCCTAGGGAGTAAACCTGGAGTCCTGATAAACCATTCGGGTTCGGGTGCTGCATGGCCATAGCGACGCTTCCACCGCCGGTCGAGATCGATTCGGAGACCAAGAGGGCGGTGATTGACGGGTTGAAGAAGGTGCTCGCCACTTTCCAGCAGGCGGGCCTGGTGGACGGCGCCATTACCTATCAGCAGGTCATCTCCGACTCCCACATCCTGCAGTCCTTCATCACCACTTTCCAGGGCAAGCGCGATCTGGTCGATGAGATCGTCCGGCCCAAGGACAAGGCTGCCGGCCCTGTGCGCGACGAGACCACGCCACTGGTTTGCGGCGTCACCCTGGGCCAGATCCAGCAGTTGCTGGTGCGCACCTGCGCCAAGAAGATGTTCGAAGCCGACAAGCCCATGGAGACGATCACCGAGACCGTCACCACCAAGAGCATGTTCGGCCTGATCAAAAAGACCGAGCAGGTGGAGCGCCTGAGCGTCGATCCGGTGGAAGAGCGTAAGATTCGTGAATTGTCGCGCTATATCGCTTTCGGCTGGCAATTGCCGCTGCTGGACGCCTATCGCCACTTTCTCAGCTACCCCCAGATCATCGAGATCGGGGAAGATATCGTGGCCCTGCCCACCGCCGCCCATATCGAGTCTCTGTCCCATTTCGACGCCGAGAAGCTGAAGAAGGTCAAGCTCGCGGTCGGTGCCGATTTTGGCTCGATCCTGGCTGATCGTCCTCAGGCCATCGCCGGCATTTCGGTGTGGAACAAGGACATGTACCAGTTCTATCGCCAGACCCTGGGCGACAGGGCCTGGGCGTTTTTCGCCCGCGATAGTGCCTTCTTCAACGTCTGCGCCGCGCTGGACAAGCCGGTGATCAAGATTTTCGGTGACGTTCTCTGTTACATCGCCGCCGAGAATCTGGCGGAAATCCAGCGCCTGAACATCGACAAGGTCGAGGTGATGGTGCATGGCATGAAGACGGCCTTTGGCTCGCGCCTGCCGCAGATTTTGTCGATTCCCGCCTTCTCCAAGGACATCCTGCGCAAGGTGGTGGATAACCTCCTGCATATGAGCCAGGAGAAGGACAAGCTGATGGTCGCCTTCGCGCTGTCCTTCAAGGCCATGGTGCCCGCCGTCGATGAGTGGCTCGCCACCGTCAAGCGGTCCTAGATGCTGCTGCAAAGTCTGGCCGGTATCGGCGGCCTGCTCCTGCTGGCCGTCCTCCTGTCGGAGGATCGCCGCCGGATTTCGTGGCGGGTGGTGCCGGCAGGGCTTGCCGTCCAATTGTCCCTGGCCCTGCTCCTGATCAAGGTCCCGACGTCCCAAAGCCTGTTCCTGTTGCTCGATGGCGCGGTGGAGGCGTTGCAGCGGGCGACGCGGGCGGGAACGTCCTTCGTCTTCGGCTATGTTGGGGGCGGCCCGACGCCCTGGACCGCCACCGATCCCGCCGCCGGTTTCGTGCTGGCCTTCCAGGCCTTGCCGCTGGTTCTGCTGATGAGCGCGCTGTCGGCCCTGCTCTATCACTGGCGGGTGCTGCCGGTGGTGGTGCGCGCCGCCTCCCGGCTGCTGGAGCGTTCCATGGGGGTTGGTGGTGCCGTCGGCGTTTCCGCCTCGGCCACGGCCTTCCTCGGCATGATCGAGGCGCCGCTGCTGATCCGGCCCTATATCGGGCAGTTGTCGCGCGGCGAACTGTTCCTGGTCATGGCCGCCGGCATGTCCACCATTGCCGGCACGGTGATGGTGCTCTACGCCACCTTCCTCGAAGGCGTCATCCCCGATCCCATCGGCCACCTGCTGGCGGCGTCGCTGATCTCGGTACCGGCCGCGATCATGGTGGGCAAGATCATTGTGCCCGACGAGGCGCGGACCGGTGCCAGCGAACTGGGGGGCGGTCAGTCCTATCAGGGTGCCATGGACGCGGTGGTCCACGGCACTCTGGACGGCGTGCGCCTGCTGGTGGGGATCGTCGCCATGCTGGTGGTGCTGGTGGCCCTGGTCAGCCTGGGCAACTCCCTGTTGCATCTGCTGCCTCCGGTGGCTGGGGCACCTCTGACCCTGCAACGGATGATGGGCTGGGCCATGGCGCCGGTGGCCTGGCTGATGGGCATTCCGGCCGCCGAGATGGTCACCGCCGGCGCCCTGTTGGGGACCAAGACGGTGCTGAACGAGTTGCTCGCCTATCTCGATCTGGCGCATCTGCCGGCCGAGGCGCTGTCGGCGCGCTCCAGGCTGATCATGACCTATGGGCTCTGCGGCTTTGCCAATCTCGGCTCGCTCGGCATCCTCATCGCCGGGCTGTCTGTCATGGCCCCGGAGCGCCGCGGCGAAATCGTCTCCCTCGGCGGCCGCTCCATCGCGGCGGGCACACTTTCAAGTTGTCTCACCGGGGCGGTGATCGGGGCTTTGATCTGACCGTTCGGCTTGTATGCCTATTCTTCATAGTTTTCAAAATGGAGGGCGCCAAGCGTTTACAATGCTGCCGGGATGTTGCATGGTCTTTGGGTCATGACGTCCGGACCTGTTTCGACCCGACTGTTGATTATTGAAGACAACCCTGGCGACCAGCGGTTGATAGAGATCGAATTATCCAGCGCCATGCTCGGCTGGCAAACCAAGTGTTGCGACACCTTGGCCGAGGCGCGGAATTTGGCTCCGTTCGACGATTTCGATTGTATCTTGTCCGACCTCGGTCTCCCCGATGCCTCGGGCATCGAATCCGTGCTTTCGCTCAAGGCATTGGCCCCGGACAAGGCCCTGGTGGTGCTGACCAGCCTGGACGATGAGCGCGTCGCCCAGGAGGCCATCCGGGCCGGCGCCCAGGACTACGTGGTCAAGTCGGATGCCGGCCTGACCCTGCTGCCCCGGGTGATCCGCCACGCCATTGAGCGGCAGCAGGCCCAAAGCGCGCTGTCGGCTTCGCGCCGCACCGCCCAGGCCCTGCAGGATGCCAGTCATGATCTGGCCCTGTTGCTGGATTCCGAGGGAACCATCCTGACTCTGAACGCCGAGGCCGAGCAGTATCTCGACCGTTCGGCCGAGGACCTGATCGGGCATAGCATCTTCGACTTCCTGCCCGAGAATCTGGCGGCCGATCGCCGCGCCTATCTGGTCCAGGCACTGGAAACCGGGCATACGGTCAAGTTCGAGGACACCGACGGGCTGCACTGGTTCGCCAACCGCCTTCTGGCGGTGGCCGGCGCCGAGGCGGGTGAGCACCAGCTTGCCATGTTCTCGCGCGATATCACCTGGGAACGGGCGCAGGCGGCCAAGCTGGCCGAGGCCAAGGAAGAGGCTGATTTCGCCAACCGGGCCAAGACCGAGTTCATGGGCCGCATGAGCCGCGACATCCGCACGCCGCTCAACGACGTTATCGGCTTCGCCGAACTGATCTCCAGCCAGATGCTGGGGCCGCTCAGTCCTGCCGGCTATCGGGAATACGGTGAGACCATTCTCAATTCCGGCAATCAGATTCTGAAATTGCTGGACCGCATCACCGACGTTTCCATGCTGGAAACGGCGCTGCTCAAGGATCAGGCCTCCTACCGCGATCTGGTGGAACTGTCGCCCGACCTGATCTGCGTCTGCGCAGACGGGATCATCGAGCGCATCAATGCCGCCGGCCTGGGAATGCTGCGGGCGCCGTCGGCTGCGTCGTGCGAGGGCAAGCCCTTCGCCAACTTCATCCATCCCGAATTCCGCGCCCTTTTCGACGGAGGTCTCGCCGCCTTGTACGAGGAAGGGCATCCCGTGCCCATCAAGGTGGTGACCTTCGCCGGGCGGGTGCGCGACGTGGAACTGTCGGCGGTGCCCATCAAGCGCGAGGGCCACGACGCCACCTTGCTGGTGGGGCGCGACACCACCGAGGTGACGGCGGCCATGCGGGCGGTGGCTGCGCGCGAGCACCGCATCCGTGCCATCATGGACACGGTGCTGGACGGCATCGTCACCATCGACGAGGACGGCATCATTCTGAACGCCAATCTGTCGGTGGAGCGCATTTTCGGTTATTCGCTCGCCGAATTGGTGGGGGGCAATGTCTCGGCGCTGATGCCCGAGGCCGAGGCCGCGCGGCATGACGGTTACATCCACGCCTATCTGCAAACCGGAACCGGCGGCATCATCGGTGTCGGGCGCGAGGTGATGGCCAGGCGCAAGGACGGCACGCTGTTCCCGGTGCACCTGTCGGTCTCGGAGCTGCGGGTGGAAAAACGCCGGCTGTTCACCGGCACCATCCGCGACCTGACCGAGAACAAGCAGTTGGCACAGCGGGTGGCCTATCTGGCCAACCATGATTCCCTGACCGATCTGCCCAACCGCGCCCTGCTGAGCGAGCGATTGGGGCAGGCGGTGATTTCGGCGCGCAATTCCGCCGCCCATATGGCGGTGGTCACCGTCGATCTGGACGGTTTCACCACCATCAACGATTCCTTGGGCCACGAGACCGGCAACGCCCTGCTGCGCGAGACCGCCCGGCGGCTGGCCCAGGCGGTGGGGGTCACCGGCACCGCCGCCCGGCTGGCCGGTGACGAATTCGCGGTGGTGCTGCCGCACCTGCCGAGCGAGGAGGACATTGCCGCCCAGGTGGACCACATTCACGAAGTGCTGACCAAGCCCTACCATATCCACGGCACCGAGCTGATCATTCCCGTGGACATGGGGGTCTCGGTCTTCCCCCGCGACGGCGATGACGGTGCCGAACTGCTGCGCAATGCCGAGATGGCGCTGCATTCGGTCAAGCGCAAGGTGGATGAACGGCTGGGCTTCTTCGATGCGGCCATGTCCTATGCGGTGACCGAGCGGCTGACCCTGGAACGTTCCATTAAGGACGCCCTCAAGGCCGACCAGTTCGAGCTGTTCTTCCAACCCCAGGTTCGCCTCGACGATTATACCCTGGTGGGGGCCGAGGCGTTGATCCGCTGGCGCCATCCCGAGCTGGGCATCATCACCCCGGACAAGTTCATTCCGGTGGCCGAGGAGACCGGGCTGATCGTGCCCATGGGGGCCTGGGTGCTGCGGGCGGCCTGCAAGCAGTTGCGGGTTTGGAACGATCTGGGGGTGAGCAATTTCCGCCTCGGCGTCAATATTTCCGGCCGGCAGTTCCGTGAGCACGACCTGCCCGATATCGTCGCCGAGGCCATCGCCGAAGGTAACGTGGACGCGACCCAACTGGACCTGGAACTGACCGAGAGCATGCTGATGGCCGATGGCGAGGGCACCCTCAAGATGCTGCGCTCCCTGGCGCGGCTGGGGGTGACGCTGTCCATCGACGATTTCGGCACCGGCTATTCGTCGCTGGCCTATCTCAAGCGCTTTCCTGTCAATACGGTCAAGATCGACCGCGCCTTCGTGCGCGACATCGAGCAGGACGAAGACGGCCGGGTCATCGCCAACGCCATCATTTCTCTGGCGCATTCGCTGTCGCTCAAGACCATCGCCGAGGGCGTGGAATCCGAGGCGCAGGCCGCGCTTCTCAGTCGGCACGGCTGTGACGAAATTCAAGGGTACCTCATCGGTCGGCCGCTGCCGGTCGCCGATTTCACCACTTTCATCGGCAGCTATAACGGACGGAAGGCGGGCCAAAGTCCGTTCTTCCGAGCCGGACAACACTGAGGAGGTGGCCAATGGTGGGCACGGTCGTCATCGTCGAAGACAATGCCATGAATATGAAGCTGCTGGAGCAGGCTTTGGGTATCGCCGGCTATACCACGGTGAAGTCGTCGGATGGGGACGGCTTGGTCGATCTGACCGCCGATGCTCGGGCGGCGGTGATCCTGATGGACATTCAGCTTCCGAAATATTCCGGAATCGAGCTGCTGAAGCAATTGCGGGCGGACGACCGGACAAAAATGGTCCCGGTGGTGGCGGTAACCGCCTTCGCCGATCCGGATTCGGTAGCCGACTTCATGAAGGAAGGCTTCGATCAGGTCATCACAAAACCCATCTCCATCCGCAAGCTGCTGGACGAAGTGGCGCGCTACTGCGCCGGCTGAGGGGGGGCGGTGGCGTCTGTAGGGCAACGGCAGCGAGGCCTCAGCCGAGCGCTGGTGCGTTAAGCGCCCGGAGCGGCCTCGATCGTGAGCGAGGGAACAGCTGCAGAGGTAAGCCAAGCGAGCAGGATGCTCGCGCCCGGCGCCTGAGAGTCGCTGAATCAATGAGTCGCGAACTGCTTTTCTACGTCGCGGATCAGCTCGATGCCCTGGATCATCTCGGTCATCATGAAGTCGGCGCGCTTGATCGGTCCGCCGGAATTGGGCCGGGGGAACATCTTGGCGAAAGCACTCATCTTCACGGTCAGGCCACATAGCGCGGCGCCGATGGTGACGTGGTAGCGCTCGATCATGGTCTTGACCGCGCGGAACTCTTCCTGGGTGATGTTTTCCCACATCTCACGGGTGCGCTTGTCGAAGACTTCCAGCCGGCCGGAAATCGAGGCGCTGATGGAATTGATCACCTCCTCGATCATGTCGCAGGACTTCATCAGATTGACGTTCTGCTTGAGCTGGAAGTGGCTGCGGATGGGGGACAAGGCCTGGACGCAGGCAGTGAAATAGGGTTCCAGCCGGTCGAGGCAGTGGCGGAAATACGATAGCGACATGAACGTATCGCCGTAATCCTCGAGGAAGCGCGGCACGTCGAAGATATCGATGTTGAGGCTATGCGCCATGGTCTCCAGGCGCTGCCGCGCCTTCTTGACGTCGGGGTCGCGAAACAGCTTCAGCAGGTCGTCATAGGTTTCGATGTTCACCGCTTCGTCGGCATAGATCATCTTCATCAGCGGACGGGTGAACATGATCATGTAGCGGGTCAGCTCCGACGCCTTGTCCGGCGAGAGCTTGAGTGCGGCATAGTCGTTCACCGGGATACCGTGCTCGCGCAGGGAAATGCGGAGGGAATAGACATCATAGCTGGGCAGCAGCGCCAAGCGGCGGATGATGCCGAGATCGGGATGGACCTGATCCACCGGCCAACCGAACATGGCCGGCAGCGATTCCACATCGACCTGACCGGAGCCGGTCTGAACGTCGGTGAAGATTTCCACCGCACTGCGCAGGCGCACGTTCTTGATCAGCTTGGCGCTTTGCAGAGCTGGCGTTTGCAGCGGGATAATCGACAACGGCAGCACGAACATGGAATCCATGTCGCTGTCGTTGATCGGTTTCAGTTCACCATCTTCGTTCATTCAAGGCGGCCCCCAACCGGCATTGGCGCCATTCTGCCTGCTTTGCCGCCAATCGCAATGGCCAAGATGGATGGGGGGGCGCGCGAAGTACATATATGAGGAAACATGGATATTTGTGGTGTATGCTTGGCGGCAACATCGGGAAACAACACCGATACGGCCACGCGGCCGGGGAGTCTTCGACGTGATGCCTCGCATTTCCCGCTGGTTGGCGGTGTTTCTGGCCGTGGTCTGGGGGTTTTTGCCGGCCGGTTCCGCCGCCGCCCAGGATATCCGCTTCTTTCAGATCGGTACCGGCCCCACCGGTGAAACCCGGTTCGCCTTCGGCGGCATGATCGCCAACGCCATCAGCAACCCGCCCGGTTCGCGCGAATGCGACCGGGGCGGTTCGTGCGGGGTGCCGGGACTGGTGGCGGTGGCCAAGTCCACCGGCGGTTCCATCGCCAATATCGATGCCATCGCCACCCGGCGGCTGGACGCTGCCCTGGTTCAGGCCGATATCGCCTATTGGGCCTATCACGGCACCGGCATCTACAAGGGCAAGGGCGCGGTGCAGAATCTGCGCGCCATCGCCATGCTCTATCCGGAGAGCCTGCATCTGGTCGCCCGCAAGGACGCCGGGATTCACTCGGTCAGGGACCTCAAGGGCAAGCGGGTCTCCTTCGGTGACCGGGATTCGGGCGAGCTGGTGCATGGCCGGCTGCTGCTGACGGCGTTCGGCCTTAGCGAGGGGCAGGTCAAACTGTCCTTTCTCAAGGCGGGGCCCGCCGCCGATGCCCTGGTTGCCGGCCGGCTGGATGCCATGCTGGTGGTCGATGGGTTGCCGGTGCCCATTCTTTCAGACCTTGCCGGCCGCACCGATATCACCCTGGTCTCCATCGCCGGCCCGGAAATTGATCGCCTCCGCGTCCAGTACCCCTTCCTGACCGAGGGTACCATCCCGGCCGGTACCTATAAGGGCATGGAGGCCGAGGTGAAGACCATGGATGTGGGTATGGTGCTGGTGACCGGGGCGGAGCAGCCCAACGACCTGATCTACGGCATTACCCGGGCGCTGTGGCACCCCAATACCCGTACGCTGCTGACCGAGAGCCATCCGCGCGGCCGTCTGTTCAATCTCTCGGCCACCGCCCTGGACCGCATAGGGGTGCAGCTCCACGGCGGCGCATCGGCCTATTACTTTGATGCCGGCGTGACTCCTTGACTTGCCAGCATGTCCTCGGCGGCGTCGCGGCCGGCAATATGCAGCTTGCGGATCACCTCGCTGGCCCGTGGATCGGCTCCGTCCCCGTTCAGCAACTCGGCCGCGATGGTGATGGCGGCGATCTCCAGCTCCCGCAGGCGCAGCAGGTCACGCGGCAGCCGGCCGGCCTGGCGCAGCTGGGCCTGCATGCGCGACAACGCCTCGAGGTCGCAGCGTAGCGCCGCGTTGAACAGCAGCCGCCGCATGCGGGCGAAGATGGAATTGGCGTGCACCGGCACATCAGGCTCGGCATCGGGAGTGAGCTTGACCAGCAGCAGAGTGCGGCAGTTGGTGTCCAGCGCCAGCGGCAGCAGCGGCGGGTTGGCGGACAGGCCGCCATCCCAATAGGTCTCTCCCTCGATCTCCACCGCCTGATGGAGATAGGGCAGGCAGGCCGAAGCCAGCAGCACGTCGACGGAGATTTCCCGCTCGCGGAACATACGGGGCTTGCCGGTACGGACATTGGTGGCGGCCAGGAACAGCGCCACCCGCGAGTGGGTTCGCACGGCCTCGAAGTCGATCTCGCGGTTCAACAGATCGCGCAACGGGTTGATATTGAGCGGGTTGAACTGATAGGGCGAGATCAGGCGGGTCATCAGGTCCAGTTGCAGATGGGCTCCTGGCGCGCCCATCATCTTGAGGAAGGTCATGTCGGCGACCTTCGACCACAGCGAGGCCAGCGCTTCCCTGGCGCCTTCGTGTCCGCCGTGGACCAGGCCGCTGGCCAGGGCGGCGGCGTTCAGCGCCCCGGCGCTGGCACCGCTGATGGCCTCCGGCTTGAAACGCCGCTCCTCCAGCAGGCGGTCCAGGACTCCCCAGGCAAAGGCGCCATAGGCACCGCCGCCTTGTAAGGCCAGCGCCAGATGGGGCCGGAGCGGCGGCGGCAAAGGGGTGGAGGTCTGAAGCGGGCGTACGTGCATAAGCAAATCTCCGAAAAGATGCATTGCGCGGCAATATGGCTGATACCCGGGCTTACGTCAGGTGAGGTTAATTACCTATGCGCGAAGTGTTGCGTAAGGGGGAGTCCTGATGGCCGGTATCTGGCGCCGTCTTACGCGGTTTTTGTGACGCCACTCCTGCCCGCCACCATGGCTGCACCTCGGCCTATTCCATCGATCCGGCGGGGATACCGCCGGTCGTCAGCATACCCTCGGCGGCATCACGGCCTGCTGCGTGCAAGCGGGTGATCAGGTCGGCCGGGCGGGCCTCGCCGCCATCAAGGTCGAGCAGCTCGCCGGGAATGGTGATGCCCGCGACTTCCATTTCGCGCAGGCGCAGCAGGTCGCGGGGCAGCCGCCGGGTCAGACGCAATTGGGCCTGCATGCGCTCCAGGGCGTCGAGGTCGCAGCGTAGAGGCGTGTTGAACAGCAGCCGGCGCATGCGGGCAAAGATGGGCTGGGCGTGCACCGGCACCTCGGCCTCGGCATCGGGAGTCAGCTTGACCACCAGCAGGCTGTGGCAATCGGTGTCCAGGGCCAGGGGCAGCAGCGGCGGATTGGCGGAAAAACCGCCATCCCAATAGGTCTCTCCCTCGATCTCCACCGCCTGATGCAGATAAGGCAGGCAGGCCGAGGCCAGCAACACCTCGACGCTGATTTCCCGCTCACGGAAAATCCGGGGCGCGCCGGTTTTCACATTGGTGGCGCCGATGAACAACGCGATCTTGGACCGGCTCCGCAGCGCCTCGAAATCAATCAGATTGTCCAGCAGGTTGCGCAACGGGTTGATGTTGAGCGGATTAAACTGATAGGGCGACAACAGCCGGGTCAGCAGGTCCAATTGGAGATGTGCCCCTGGCGCCCCTACCAGCTTGAGGAAGGCCATGTCTGCCACCTGGGACCACAGCGACGCCAAGGCGGCCTTGGCGCCGTCGCGGCCACCATGGACCAGGCCGCTGGCCAGGACGGCGGCATTGAGCGCCCCGGCGCTGGCGCCGCTGATGGCGACCGGCTTGAACCGGCGCTCCTCCAGCAGACGGTCCAGTACGCCCCAGGCAAAGGCGCCATAGGCCCCACCGCCCTGCAAGGCCAGCCCGAGATGGGGGCGTAACGGCGGCGACAGAACGGCGGGCGGCCCGAACGAACGCACATACATGGCGGCGGCTCCAAAATGCTGCACTGCACCATAATATGGGAGCAAGGCCGTCGATGTCACGTGAAGGAGGTCAGGGTTGCGGATTTGTCATCACAGCAGCGAACCTTGGCGGCCATCCGCGGCGGACTTACGCGGCTTAGTCCGGGCGGGAGAGGGCGGTGCCGGCGGGGTTGCGGTACCGGCCACCAGGACCTGGGCGGTCCCGTCGCTGAACTCGACGGCGAGTGCGGTGCCGGGGAGGGCTGCGCGAGCCGAGATTACCGGGGCGCCGGCGGCGTCGCGGACGACGGCATAGCCTCGTTCCAGCACCTTGCGATAGGAGAAGCTCTCCAGCAGCTTGCCCGTCGCCTCCAGCCGGCCGGTGCGGTCCGTCATCAGCCTCGGCAGGGACTGAGTCAGGCGGCTGGATATCTGGTCGAGCTGCATCCGGCGGCGTTCCAGGGTGGCTTGCTCGGCCGCTCGCGTTGTCTTGACCGCGTGGTCGAGGCGGGTAGCCAGGGTGGAAAGGCGGTGGGCGGCCTCGGCGATCTGCTCGCGCGGATGGCGCAGGCGACCGCCCAGGCGGTCCAGCTCGGCGCGTCGGCGCTCGAGGAACAGGGGCATGGCGTTGCCCAGGCGCTCGGTGCGATCATCCAGGCGCTGGCCGCACTCCTCCATCACCCGGCGGGGATGGGGCAAGGCGCGGAACGTGTGCCCCAGGCGCTGGCGGCGATCCTCCAGCCCGCGCTGGCCGGCGGCAACCAACCGCCCGCTCAATTCGGCGATGGTTGCCAGCAGCTCGGCGCGGACCGGCACCGCTTTTTCGGCGGCGGCGGTGGGGGTAGGGGCGCGCAGGTCGGAGGCGAAGTCGATCAGGGTGGTATCGGTCTCGTGCCCCACCGCCGAGATCAGCGGGATCAGGGATTCGGCGGCGGCGCGCACCACCACTTCCTCGTTGAAGGCCATCAGGTCTTCCAGCGAGCCGCCGCCGCGCGCCACGATCAGCACGTCGGGGCGCGGCACCGGGCCGTCCGTCGGAAGGGCGTTGAACCCCCGGATGGCGTCGGCGATCTGCTGGCCGGCGCCGTCGCCCTGCACCGCCACCGGCCACAGCAGCACCCGGCGGGGGAAGCGCTCGGCAAGTCGGTGAAGGATGTCGCGGATCACCGCACCGGTGGGTGAGGTGACGACGCCGATGACATCGGGCAGGAATGGAATGGGGCGCTTGCGCTCCGGCGCGAACAGCCCTTCGGCCATGAGGCGCTTCTTGCGGTCCTCCAGCAGCTTGAGCAGGGCGCCCTGGCCGGCCAGTTCCATGCGCTCGACCACCATCTGGTACTTGGAGCGGCCGGGATAGGTGGTCAGCCGCCCGGTCGCCACCACCTCCATGCCGTCCTCCGGCGCGATGGCGATACGCCCGGCCTGTCCCCGCCAGCACACCGCGTCCAGCACCGCGTCGGCATCCTTCAGTGCGAAGTAGAGGTGGCCGGAGGAATGGCGCTTGAACCCTGAAATCTCGCCCCGCACCCGCACGAAGGAATAGGTCTCCTCCACCGTCTTGCGCAAACTGCCCGACAGTTCGGAGACGGTGAATTCGGGGACGTTGGAGGGGGGAGGGAGGGCTTCGGTCATGATCGGGCGATGATGGCCTGGGACGGGCCGATTTGCAAACCGGGACCGTCATGCTAAAACCCGGCCGTCATCGTAGCGGGAGGCGGCAATGAAGGTTCTGGTAGTCGGATCAGGCGGGCGCGAGCATGCGCTGTGCTGGAAGCTGAAGTCGTCGCCGTTGCTCTCCCGGCTGTGGTGCGCGCCGGGCAATGCCGGCATAGCCGCCGTGGCGGAGTGCGTAACCATCGGTGCCGAGAAGGTGGACGAGCTGCTGGCCTTCGCCAAGGCTAATGCCGTCGATCTCGTGGTGGTGGGGCCGGAGGCGCCGCTGGTGGCGGGGCTCGCCGACAAGTGCCGTGCCGTTGGCATCAAGGTCTTCGGCCCTTCGGCCGCCGCCGCCGAGCTGGAAGGCTCCAAGGGCTTCATGAAGGACGTGGCAGCCAAGGCGGGCATCCCCACCGCCTGGTATGGCCGCTTCACCGATATGGAGAAGGCCAAGGACTTCATCCGCGCCAAGGGCGCCCCCATCGTGGTCAAGACCGACGGTCTGGCGGCGGGTAAGGGGGTGGTGGTGGCCATGACCCTCGATGAAGCCCTCGATGCCGTCGATATGATGATGGGTGACAAGGTGTTCGGCGATGCCGGCGACGAACTGGTGATCGAGGAATTCCTCGATGGCGAGGAGTGCAGCTTCTTCGCCCTGTGCGATGGCACCACCGCCTTGGCCCTGGCCGCCGCCCAGGACCACAAGCGGGTGGGCGACGGCGATACCGGCCCCAATACCGGCGGCATGGGCGCCTATTCCCCCACCCCGGTGGTAACCTCCGAAATTCAGGCCGAGATCATGGCCACCTGCATCCTGCCCCTGGTCAAGACCATGGCGGAGATGGGGCGCCCCTATACCGGTGTGCTGTTCGCCGGCATCATGGTGACCGCCGCCGGCCCGAAGCTGCTGGAATACAATGTCCGCTTCGGCGATCCCGAGTGTCAAGTGCTGATGGCGCGGCTGAAATCCGACCTGCTGCCGGTGCTGCTGGCTGGAGCCGAGGGCAGGCTGGCCGGTCTTACCCTGGATTGGCGCGACGAGGTGGCGCTGGTGGTGGTGATGGCCGCCAACGGCTATCCCGGCGCCTACGAGAAGAATACCGTCATCGGCGGCCTCGCCGCTGCCGGCGAGGTGGAGGGCGTCATCGTGCTCCATGCCGGCACCGCCTTGAAGAACGGCCAAATTCTGGCCACCGGCGGCCGAGTGCTGGGCGTCACCGCCATCGGAGCCTCCGTCACCGAGGCGCGCGAGCGGGCCTATGGGGCGGTGGACAAGCTGGATTGGCCCCAGGGCTTCTGCCGCCGCGACATCGCTTGGCGAGCGGTGGCGCGGGGGCTATAGCCCGACCAGATCCAGCAGAGGCTGCCACTCGGCGGCATAGGATTGGGCGCGGCGATCCTTGGCTTCCAGCACCGTGGAGCCCTGGGCCGCCGCGCTGGGATAAATCTGGCTGTCGCGCAGCCGTGCCACCACCGGAAAGCCCAGCCCACCGAAGAAGCCATCGAGATGGTCGCTGGCCCTGGTGCCAGGGCGCAGGCGGTTGCCCACGACAGCGACCACCCGCTTGTTCTTACGCACCGCCTTGACCTTGGCGAGGCGTTCCAGGAAATGGGCGGTGGCGTCCTCATCGAAGGCGCCGGGCAGCACCGGCACCACCACGATCTCACTGATGTCGATGAGGTCTTCCACATCCTTGTGGTGCATGGCGGCCGGGGCGTCGATGACCAGACGCTCCAGTCCCTTGGGCGGTTCGCCCACGTCCTTGGACCAGTCCAGGCCGAGGATAGGGGCCGCTGAGTCCGCCCTGCGGCTCAGCCAGTTCATGCTGGACCGCTGGCGGTCGCAGTCACCGATGGCGGTTTTGAGGCCCTTGAGGGCGAAGGCGGTGGCGATATGGGTGGCCAGCGTGGTCTTGCCGCAGCCGCCCTTGATGTTTCCCACCAGCACCGTCCGCATGATTCCTCTCCCCTCCAACCCAGGCGGGGGATGCTAGCATAAGGATTCCGGGATGGCGAAATGACATTCCTGCCTTAAAGCGGCAGTCTTACCCGTGCCCGCAAGCCCCCCAGCGGCGAGTCTTCCAGCAGGACGTCGCCGCCATGGGTGCGGATGATATCGCGGGCGATGGTCAGGCCAAGGCCGACGCCGCCGGTGCCGGGATTACGTGATTGCTCGATGCGGGTGAAGGGCTTGAACACCTCTTCGCGCCGGGCAGGGGGGATGCCGGGGCCATCATCGTCGATCAGCACCTCGGCGGCGCCTTGGCGGCAGCCCACGCGCACCCAGACATGGCCGCCATAGCGGATGGCGTTGCCCACCAGATTGCCGATGGCGCGGGCCAGTGCGTCAGGCCGCAGCGGCATGGGGATTTCCCCTTCGCTGTGCAGGTCGATGGTGGCGCCCTGGCGGCGGAAGCGGCCGACCAGATCCTCGACCAGGGCGGAGAGGTCCGACGCAATGGGTTGCTCGCTGCCTTCGCCGCGGGCGAAGGCGAGATAGCCCTCGACCATGCGCTCCATCTCGGCCACGTCCTCGTCCAACTCGGCTCGGCCCTCGAACTCGCCCATGATGGCCAGTTGCAGCTTCATGCGGGTCAGCGGGGTGCGCAGATCGTGCGAGACGCCGGCCAGCATCTCGGTGCGTTGCTGGATTTGCCGCTGAATACGCTGGCGCATCAGGTTGAAGGACTGTCCGGCCTGACGGACCTCGGTGGCGCCCTCCGGCTTGAAGCTGGCCACGTCGAGGCCCTTGCCGAAGCGCTCCGCCGCCATGGCCAACTTGCGCACGCTGCGGACCTGATTCCGCATGAATACGGTAGCGACGCCGAAGACCAGCATGGACGTGCCGGCCATCCACAGGATGAAGACATAGGTGGTCGAACTGAACAGTCGCTTCTTTGGAGCGTAGATTTCCATCAGCCCGTCTGAAAGCTGGATCAGGATCACCACCTCCCGTTCCAGGGTTTCGGTTTCCATGCGATAGGGGCGGCGCACCCGCTCGTCCATGGCCTCGTCCATGGCCCGCTCCAGGAAGGTGGTGGGCGGCGGCTGCGGGTGATTGGGCAGGATGCCGCCGGGGATGAAGCGTATGTCCAATTCCATCTTGGCTGCGGCGATGGACAGGATCGTGGCGCGCTGGTCGGGATCGGGGAAGGCGCGCAGGACCTCGATCACCGAGCCGATATCCCCGGCCAGCCCCTTGGCCAGCCGCTTGGCCACGGTTTCCCAGTGGCTGCCGTAGAAGACATAGGCCGAGACCAGTTGCAGCACGATCAGCGGCATGACGATGATCAGCAGCGAGCGTCCCAGCAAGCCGTGTGGCAACAGATGCTTCAGCCACTGGCTGGATTTGCTCATTTTGGGTGGCCCCTCAGACGCCGGGCGTTCGCTCCGCTCATTTGGCTTTCCTCCACGGCTGTTCCCTCGCTGACACTCGGGGCCGTTCCGGGGCGCTCAACGCGCCAGCGCTCGGCTGAAGCCTCGCTGATGTTGCCTCAAGGTGTCTGGTTGTAACTCAATCCGGCCGCAGCATGTAGCCCATGCCTCGCACGGTCTGAAGATAGCGCGGCAGGCGGGGATCGTCCTCGATCTTCTTGCGCAGGCGGGTGACCTGGACGTCCACGGTACGGGGATTGGCGGAATTGCCGGTGCGCGCGGCCAGATCGTCGCGGGAGACCCCCTGACCGGCGGTGTCGGCGAGGATGGCCAGCAGGTCGCGCTCAGCCTGGGTGAGGTGGACGGGCTGCCCGTCCTGGCGCAATTCCTGGCGGACCAGATCCCAGACGAAGGCGCCCAGGCCCAACTCGCGGGCCGGCTCCGGTTCCTCGCGGGGGGCGCGGCGCAGGATCGAGCCCACCCGCAGCAGCAGCTCGCGCGGTTCAAACGGCTTGGACAGATAGTCGTCGGCCCCGGCTTCCAGCCCGGTGATGCGGTCATCGACCTCGCCCCGGGCGGTGAGCAGCAGGATGGGGACGCGGTTGTCCTCGGCGCGCAGTGATCGGGTCAGCGCCATGCCGTCCTCGCCCGGCATCATCACGTCGAGCACGATCAGGTCGAAGGCGAGCCCCGCCATGCGCGAGCGCGCTTCGGCGGCATCGGCGGCGGTGGCGACCAGATAGCCGTTGTCGGAGAGGTATTTGCGCAGTAGCTCGCGCAGCCGCCTGTCGTCATCGACCACCAGGATGTGGGCGTCGTCCATGCTCAGCGGCCTCGCGAGGGAGGGCGGGACGGAAAACGCGGGCGGTCGGCCTCATCCACCAAGCCCAGCAGTACCTTGCGAAAGCCCTCTACCGCTTCGGCCCCGGCGTCGCGATAGGCCCGGGCGATGCCGGCGCGCTGGCGCTCGGTGAGTTGGCGTTCCAATTCGACGCCCTTTTCCGTCAGTTCCAGCAACCGTTGGCGGCGGTCGCGCAGGCCGGGACGCTGGGTGATGAACTTCTCGCGCACCAGCTGACCCAGCACCCGCGACAGGCTTTGCTTGGTGATGCGCAGAATGTCGAGCAATTCACTGACCGTGATTCCGGGGTGACGGCCGACGAAATAGATCACCCGGTGATGGGCGCGGCCGAACTCGAATTGAGCCAGGATGGCATCCGGCTCGGCGGTGAAGTCGCGATAGGCATAGAACAGCAGCTCGATGCCCTGGCGCAGTTCCTCCTCGCGCAGGAAAAGCGGATTGATACCGGTCTTGAAGTCAGTCATCGGATTTTTATGTCAGTCATGTTGACATATATGCCCTAAAAATGTTACGCCATGCAAGCGTGATCGGCAATAATCCGTCGCGTACCCCCTGTCACCCATTCCGGACGGTAACACCCATGTCAGTTCTCCCCTTTGATGACCGCGACGGCTTCATCTGGTTCGACGGCAAGCTGGCTCCCTGGCGCGACGCCAAGATCCATGTGCTGACCCATGGCCTGCATTACGGTTCGTGTGTGTTCGAGGGCGAGCGGGTGTACAAGGGCACGGTGTTCAAGCTGCGCGAGCATTCGCAGCGCCTGTTGGATTCGGCCAAGATTCTCGGCTTTGAGATTCCCTTCACCGTCGAGGAAATCGACGAGGCCACCAACGCCACCATCAAGGCCAACAACATCGTCGACGGCTATGTCCGGCCGGTGGCTTGGCGCGGCAGCGAGATGATGGGTG
>Ga0265313_10002191_pt1 | contig 17289 bp, 18 predicted proteins | sample 4123metaG_FD_203122 | JGI IMG/M metagenome (GOLD analysis project Ga0265313, IMG submission 203122) | Rhizosphere microbial communities from Carex aquatilis grown in University of Washington, Seatle, WA, United States - 4-1-23 metaG | ecosystem: Host-associated > Plants > Roots > Rhizosphere >...
GGTCCACAGCTACACCGATCATGTCTCGATCCTGAAGTTCATCGAAAAGAACTGGTCGGTCGGGCCGGTAAGCAGCCGCAGCCGCGACAATCTGCCGAACCCCGTTGCCACGAAGGGCGAGCCCTATGTGCCGGCTAATCCGCCAGCCATCGGCGACTTGATGGATATGTTTCATTTCTAGAGGATGTTTCGTTCAGATTGAATCGAAACATCCTCTAGATTCCTTGGTTTGGTCGCATTTTCTGCGCCGAACCGCTGCCCACTCCCACCTACGCCAAGGCTTCGGCGGGTCTGGTGTCGGTCCTCCGAAGCAGCACAGCTGCGTAGGAGGATCGGCGGAAAATGCTCTAGGGTGGCCGAGAGTCGCCTGGACGGCGAGAATCCTGCTCCATCTCCGCCCGTGATGGTGAAGAGGGAGCAGGCTCCCCGCTCGCCCCGCCCGCCGGAATTGACAGGTTGCGGAATCCCGTGACCATTGTGCCGGCCGGCGAAGCGCCATGCGCGTTCGGCGGCGGTACGAAATCCAGGTATTGGGGCCGGACGGGTGGCGACCACCGATCCTTCTGAGGGCAAAGCGGACAAATCGGCGGCTGATCCATCGCGACAGGGCAGCAACGACGGCGCCGCTTCCTGGGAGAGCTTGGATCGAGAACTCGGTTGTTGGCGGAATGCCGGCAAGCCGGCCAGTTTCTGGTGGCGCGACGACGATGCGACCGAGCCGACCGCGGCTCTCGACCGCTTGCTCGCCATCAGCGGTGAGGAAGGTGTTCCGCTCGCCGTCGCCAGCGTGCCCAAATACCTGTCGGCAGAATTGCCAGCGAGATTGCACGGATGCCCGACCGTGGAGGTGCTCCAACACGGTTTTGCCCATCAGAATCACGCGGGGAAGGGCGGGGGGGCCTGGGAGCTCGGCCTCCATCGCGGCGCCGAGCAGGTCTTGGGCGAACTCGAGGCCGGGCGGAGGATCATGCAGGATGCTTTCGCCAGCCAGTTCATCCCCGTCGTCGCGGCGCCATGGAACAGGATCGACAGGCGCCTGTTGCCGGGCCTGAGAGACAACGGCTTCATCGGGGTATCGGCCTTCGGCGAGCGCGCGCCGCCGCCCTACCTCCCAGGGATCACAGAGGCGAACGCCCATCTCGACGTGCTCTCCTGGAAAGGCTCGCCGCGCTTCCGCGGCGAAGAGGCAGCACTCCGGGACGTACTGGAACATCTCGGCCGCCGCCGCCTCGGACTTGCCGATCCCGGCGAGCCTACCGGCATCCTCTCCCATCATCTTGCCCTGGACGAGGCGGCCTGGCGCTTTCTGGCCGATCTGGTCGCGTTCCTCGCCCGACACCCGGGCGCGTCCTGGCGGTCGGCCGGCGAGCTCTTCGCGCCGACAAGCGGGGCATCGCGGGCATGAGCTTGACAGCCGGGGAAGTGCGTCCGGCGAGAGCGGGCGATGTCGAGTCGATCTGCCGGCTTCTCCATGAGCAGATGAACCGGAAACTCAGCCCGGATCGCTGGCGGCGGCTCATGACCTATGGCTGGCTCGCCGAAAAGCCGGATCTGGGTCGCATCGCCGTCGTCGACGGCCGGGTCGTCGGCTATGTCGGGATGGTCTACGCCGACAGGCAGCTCGAGGGGGGCCGGCACCGGGTGGTCAATATTTGCGCCTGGTATCTCGACAAGGCCTTCAGGGGCCGAGGCCTCGGGTTCGAGCTCATGCGGTCGGCGACGGACGATCCGCAAGCGACGTACACGAATCTCACCAGTTCTTCACGCACGCTGAAGCTCCTTGACGGAGTCGGCTTTCGCGTCCTCGACGCCGAACGTCGTCTATGGACTGCCGAAGGTCCTCCGGCCCGGCTGAATATCGAGCGGGACGAAAAGAAAATCCTGCGCAAATGCGGGACCGCGGAAGGGGCGCTGCTGCGCGATCACGCGGGACTGCCGATCTGCCCCGTTTTGATCGAAGACGGCACTGAAAGCTGCCTTGCGGTGTTTTCCGTGAAGCAAAAATATGACGATGAAACCTATTTCGACCTGCTTCATCTGAGCAATCCGAAGTTCTTTACTGCCAGGGCGCAGGCGGTCGCCGATTGCCTGCTGCCGCGAAACCGGTCCGCGGTTCTCGCGGCCGATACAAGGCTATTGATGGGTCAGCCGCATGGTGGGACAATTCACCCCATGCCGGTGCCGCGCTATTTCAAATCGAGCAGGCTTGCACCCGGAGCGATCGACAACATGTACTGCGAACTTCAGTTGCTTGACCTGAAGCTCGACTGACGGCGATGGCGGATACCGAAGCCATCCTGATGGTGGACGCATCGGCGTCCAGGATTCGGTTTCAGGCGTTCGCTGTTCCTCGGGATGGCGAGATCGCTCCGCTCTACGAAGGCCGGATCGCGCCGATCGGGGGTTGTGCCCGATTTGTGGTCAGAAACCCCTTTGGCAGCAGGCTCCTGGACAAGGTCTATGCTCCCGGAGAGATTGCCGACTTCGGCTCCGCCGCCCGACAGCTGTCGGCATGGACGTACAGCATGCACCTGCGCGACGGACTGCTCGCCATCGGCCATTGCATAAGGGCGGAGACCGGAGCGCCGGGACCGGTCCTGCGAGCCGACCGGGCCTGCGCCGGGGCCGAACCGATGCCCGCGGCGAGCCTCGCCGTCATCGAAGGTTTCAAATCGCATCCCACGACGAGAGTGCAGTTCGCTGTTTTTGGTCGGGATGTCGCGAGGAATGGAGCGCCCAGGATGCGGGAGGCGGGCGCCCAGGTGTTGCATTTCCTAAAGCGGCGGACCCATGCAAACGCCGCCGCCCTGGTCGCCGCTCGGGTTCGCTATGGCGCCCGCGGACTGACTTAAGGGATAAGGACGATCTTACCGACGAATTGCTTGCCGAGGAATTCCTGCTGGGCCTGCACGATGTGCTCGAGCGGGAAGGTCTTGGCCAGGACCGGGCCGATCTCGCCTCGCTCGATATAGCTGACCAGGTTACCGAACACGTCGCGCTCCAGGATCGTGCAGCCGAACAACGATAGGTCCTTCAGGTAGAGCGTGCGCAGATCGAGCGCGACCACGGGCCCCGCGATCGCGCCGGCCGCCGCATAGCGGCCGCCGCGTTTCAGGACCTCGAGCAACTCCGGCCAGCGGGATCCGCCGACGACATCGATCACCACGTCCACGCTCTCTTGCCCAAGCAGGCCGGCGGGGTGGTCTTCGCGAAGAAGAATCCTATTCGCGCCCAAGGCGCGGATCTGGTCGGCCTTGGCTGCGCCGGTGACGGCGAACACGACGGCGCCGCGGCGCTTGGCCAGCTGAACCGCCGCCGAGCCGACGCCGCCCGAGGCGCCGGTGACAAAGACAGTTTCCCCGGCGGCCAGGCCTGATCGCGTCAGCATGTTCTCGGCCGCGGAGTATGAGCAAGGAAAGGACGCGAGCTCGGCGTCGGAGAGCCGGCTTTCGATCTTGTGGGCGTGAACGGCGGGCACTCTGGCGTATTCGGCGAACGCGCCATCGCATTCCGAGCCGAAATACAGGGCCTCGTAAGGGCGCCAGCCGACCGGCTCGCGAAAGACCGGCTCGACCAGGACCCGCTCGCCCAGCCTCGCGGCATCGACCCCTTCGCCCAGGGCGACGATGCGACCGCAGGCGTCAGCGCCCTGGATGCGCGGAAAGGCAAGGGCCGAGCCGGTCCAGCCCGTGTCTTCCGCCTTCGCCTCGGCATAGCCTGCCTTGCCGGCCTCCACGGTGGTTCCTTCCGTGACGGACTTGGAATACCAGGCGGTGCGCGTGTTGATGTCCGTGTTGTTGACCCCGGCCGCGCCGACGCGGATGAGGACTTCGCCCCGTTGGGGTAGCGGAACCGAAACATCGCTCCGGAATTCGAGCTGGTCGAACCCGCCATGGCCCTTGAGAAGCACGGCTTTCATGATCTTCGGAATGGCGGTCATGCAAGGATCCTCATCGGCGCTTCAACGGGCCAAGCTGGCGCAAAACCGCCAGCCCGGCAAGGCGCCGCCAGCCAACGCAATGAGAAGGAGGCGGCCCTGAGGCCGCCTCCGGCTCGAGAACACTCGTTGGGAGCGAGGCGAACGGGTGCCGGCTATTGCATGTAGCCGAGCTGCTTGTTGGCCGCGATAGCGAACTCGTTGGTGTAGGTCTTGCTGAGATCGACCTGACCGGTGATCTTGCCGGCCGCCTTTTCCACGTCATAGACGGTCTGCGGGCCGCCGTCGGGCATCATGCCGTCGGCGAGGAACTGGCCTTTGTCCTGGGTCAGGGCCTTGACGTATTCGTCCTCGGTCGAGAGCGGGTTGCTGACGAAATCCCGGGGCAGCTTGTCGGCGATCTCGGAGGCGCTATGGGTGTCGATCCAGTGCATCGTCTCGACGAGGGCGGAGACGACCCGCTGGGTGGTGTCCTTGTTCTGCTCGACCCAGTCGCCCCGCGCCAACACCGAGGCCGTCGGCCAATAGCCACCGAGCCACTTCTTGACGCCGTCGCCGGTCGATAGATCGATGGCGGAATAGCCGACGCCGAGCTTCTCGATCGCGTTGACGGTCGGCTGGGTGGTGATGCCGCAGACGATCTTGCCGAACTTGAGGGCCGCGATCATGGTCTGGCCGGCATGGGCGGCGACGCGGGTGTAGTCCTGCGTGGTCATGCCGGCGCGGGCCGAGACGTAGCGCACGAGATCATCGGTGCCGGAGCCGATGTCGGTGACGCCGACCGCTTTTCCTTTCCAGTCCGTGGGCGATGTGACGTTCGAGCCAGTGGCGCACATAATGCGCTCGCCCGGGGCGTTGCCAAGCTGGGCGATGCCGACCACGTTCTTGCCGGCCATCTGGAACTGGATCGCGTGGACATACCATGCCCCGGCCATCTCCACCTGGCCGGACACAACCGCGTCCTCGGCGCCAACGCCGCCATCCTGCTCGGTGCTGAGGACGACATTGACGCCATGCTTCTTGTAGAAGCCGAGACCCTCGGCCAGCTGGTAGGGCAGATAGATCTGCTTGTCGATTCCCCCCACCATCAGGTGCACCGTCGGCATGTCGTCGGCCCTGAGGGGCGTCAGGGAAGCGCCGGCGATCACCGCCGCCACTGCGGCGCCGGCGAGGCACGACGTCAACAGGCCTTGTTTCATCTCGTTCTCCTTCATGTTCCGATATTCCCAAGCGAATATCGTGTTGCATTGAGCCTGCCCCTCGTCAGACTCCCTTGACGTTGGTGTCGTTGGCCGAAGGCGGCCGCCAGGCGAGCAGGCGCCTCTCCAGCACTTCCATGGCTGCTTCCGCACTGACGGCCAGCACGCCGATGATCAGCATTGCCGCGAACACGCCATTGGCATCGAAGGTGTTCTGGGCGGTGGCGATCACCAGCCCAAGGCCATACTGGGAGCCAAGGAACTCGCCGACGATGGCGCCGATGATCGCCAGGCCGAGGGCGACGTGCAGGCTGGCAATGATCCAAGTCATGGCCGAGGGAATGACCACGTGGCGCACGACCTGCAGGCGCGTGGCACCCAGGATGCGAGCATTGGCGACGAAATTTCGATCGACGCTGCGCACGCCCTGGAAGGCGTTGAAGAACACGACGAAGAACACAAGCACGGCCGCCAACATGACCTTGGAGGCGAGGCCGAGGCCGAGCCACATGATGAAGATCGAGCCGAGCACGATGCGCGGCAAGGCATTGACCGCCTTGATGAACGGCGCGAATACGTCGGCAAGAAAGGCCACCTCGCCGAGGGTGACGCCGCAGGCGACGCCGAGCACGACGCCGACCAGGAAGCCGAGCACGGACTCCTCAATGGTGACCCAGATCTGCAGCCAGAGCGAGCCGTAAGCGGTGCCATGGATGGCCCAGTCCGCGAGGCGCGAGACGATGCCCACCGGCGAGCCGAAGAAGAAAGGATCGATGACCCCGACGCGCGAGAGAATCTCCCAGGCGCCGAGGATAAGGACCACGGTCGCCGCCTGGGCGGCGCGCACCTGGACCTTGCGCCGGCGCGCACGAGCGCGGGCAAACGCGGCGAGCGGAGCGGTATCCGAAGCCGCAGCGGCCGCGCCGGCCTTGCCAGGGGATGCGCCCGACTCCGCAGTCATGCCGCCGCTCCGGTGCCGGGCGCGGTGACGCGCGAATAGGCCCGCGAAACCTCCTCGCGCAGCGCCTCCCAAATCTGCTGGTAAAGTTCGAGAAAGCGTTTCTGGAAGCGGATTTCCTGAACCGCGCCACGAGGGCGCGGAAGGTCGACCTCGAAAACTGCCTTGACCGTGCCGGGCCCGGCGGTGATGACCGCCACCTTATCGGCAAGCGCGATGGCCTCCTCCAGGTCATGGGTGACGAACAGCACCGTGGGCTTCAGCTTGTCCCACATGGCCAGGAGTTCATTCGACATGATCGCGCGGGTCTGCACGTCCAGGGCCGAGAAAGGTTCATCCATCAGCAGCAGCGTCGGCTCGTTCATAAGCGCGGCCGCCAGCGCGACGCGCTTGCGCATGCCGCCCGAGAGCTGATGCGGGTAATGGTCCTCGAAGCCGGAGAGGCCGACGGTCTTCAGCCAGTTGCGCGCCATATCGTAGGACTGCTTTTTGGGCAGTCCGCGAAAAGTGGCGCCCAGCGCCACGTTGGCGAGGACCGACTTCCAGGGCAATAGCGCATCGGTCTGAAAGACGAAGCTGGCGCCCTTGGTGATGCCCTCGACCGGCTTGCCCGAGACCCGCACCGTGCCAGCACTCGGCCGGTCGAGACCGGCGGCAAGGGTCAAGGTCGTCGACTTGCCACAACCCGTCGGACCGACGACGGCGCAGAACTCGCCCGGCTTGACGGAGAGATTGACCTCGCGGATGGCGGTCAGCACTGCGCCGGTGGGCGAAACGAACCGCTTGGTCACATTGGTGAATTCGATTCCGCCTGGAATCTGCGCCTCAGTCGGCATCGGCAGCTCGCCTCCCATATCGCCGATTTTGTCGCCTATCAGGGGATCCGCGTTGCCATCATCCCGTCGGGGATTAAGGGCGCGGCGCCCCAATTTTGCCCGATGGCATTTCCCTCATAGCCGTCGGTTAGGATTGCAAAAATGCGCCGATTTGCTAGTCGCCGCAAGCGCGGAACGCCGTTATCCGCAAAGTGATAGCCGCCCAATAGCGCGCTCTTCAACGACCGATGCGTGGTAACATAGTCCCAGGACTTGGAGGCGACCCATGCACACGCTATCCGGCAAGCATTGTCTTTCGGTGACCAAGGCGGACCTCTCAGGCTCCCACTTCGACGATGTCAACATGTCAGGATGGACGCTTCACAACGTGAACATGAGCGGCATGCGGGTGGATAATGCCAACGTGGCAGGCCTGCATCTCAGCAACGCGAATCTGGCCGGCGCCCAGATCAGGGACTGTCGACTTGAGGGCATGATGATCAACGGCGTGCTGGTGACCGAGATGGTTGCCGCGTACGAGCGCGCGAAGACCAAGGACGCGAGCGTCGCCTAGGACCTGCACCATCCATCGGCCGCCCCGCTTTCCGGTCCCGGCCAAGGGCGTGCTTGCCGGATGGCCGACGACAAGGGACGATGCGGACGAGCGCCGACCATGAACGACCTTGCAGCGATCGCCTCGACCGTCTCCGCCTCCTTCCTCGGCTCCTTCGTCGAAGTCGTCGAGGCGTTCACCATCATTCTGGCGGTAGGGCTTTCACGCGGCTGGCGACCGGCCGCCGCCGGCACCGTGCTGGCGCTGCTGACGCTGGCCGTGATGGTCGTTGCACTCGGGCCGCTGCTTGCCATGATCCCGCTCGATCTGCTCCGCTTCGCCGTGGGCGTGCTGCTCATCCTCTTCGGCATGCGGTGGCTGCGCAAAGCAATCCTCAGAGCCTCGGGGTTCATCGCGCTCCACGACGAGGAGAAGGCTTTTGCGGCCGAGACCGGCAACCTGAAGCGTCAAGCAGCGGACCGGCGCGCGGATTTTCTCGCCGGGCTCGCGGCCTACAAGGCCGTGGTCCTGGAAGGCGTGGAGGTCGTCTTCATCGTGATCGCCGTGGGGGCGGGGCATGGCCTCACGGGCTATGCGAGCCTGGGCGCCGCGGCGGCCCTGCTTCTCGTGCTCGCGATCGGCGTCGCCATCCATCGCCCTTTGTCGCAGGTCCCTGAGAATGCCCTCAAGTTCGTGGTCGGGCTGATGCTGACGTCCTTTGGGGTGTTCTGGACCGGGGAGGGGTTGGGTGCCGCCTGGCCTGGATCGGACGCCGCTCTTCTCGGAATCGCCGCCCTGTTCGCCGCGACCGCGCTCCTGGCAACGAAGCTGCTCAAAAGCTACCACGCTGCCCGGCTCGCGGCGGTGTCCCGGTGACCATGATCCGGGGGTTCGTCTCAGGTCTGATCGGGCTTTTCATCGATGACGGCAGCCTGGCACTGGCGATCCTTGGCTTAATCGCGATTGCTACGGTCGCAGTCAAGGCCGGCTGGCTCTCTCCGCTGGCGGGTGGCCTGCTCCTGCTCGCTGGCTGCATCGCGCTGATCCTGGAAAGCGTCTACCGGGCGGCGCGGCGCAAATTTGCGGAACGCGACTAAGGCGGAATGCCCTCAAAGGCTGAAGGTCATGACCGGACAGATTGAAACGAAGCTGGCCGAGCTCGGCATCGTCCTGCCGCGGCCGCCGCGCGCGATCGGCAATTTCGCCTATGGCGTCGAACATGCCGGCATCCTCTACCTGTCGGGCACCTATGGCACGGCCGTGGACAAAAACGGGGAGGACTTCCTTCCAATCCAGGGCAAGCTCGGCGCGGCCCTGACGATCGAAGAGGGATACCGATCGGCGCGGCTGATGGCGATCAATCACCTCGCCATGGCCAAGGCGGTGCTGGGCGACCTCGATCGCATCCAGCGCGTCATCCGGCTGCTCGGATTCGTCAACGCCGCCCCCGGCTTCCAGGACGCGCCAAAGGTCATGAACGGTGCCTCGGACCTGCTGATCGCCGTGTTCGGCGAGGAACGAGGCCGGCACGCCCGCTCCGCCCTCTACCAGCACGAACTCGCCCGCGACGCGCCGGTGGCGGGGGAACTGACCTTGGCGGTCCAGACGTGCTGACGCGTCGGCTCGCGAGGCGGTTCAACCTTATCCTGCTGTGATTCCCGTTCGGGGGCTGATAGAAGCCTTTCCCTAATGATCACAGTTGCGCCCGCGGCGACCCGCCTCGCGGGTCGCCATGTTCCCGCAATCCTCCTTTGCCGCGTCAGGCGCTCCTGGGCGGCGTGAATGCCGTGATCGCCGGCAACGGCTCCTTGTAGCGCTCGACCTGGACCAGGGTCGTGTTGGCGATATTACCCTGGGCCAGCTTCGAGGTGCCCTTGTCGATGGTGAGCACGTTGATGAGACCGTGCTTGCACATCGCGTCAGGCTCACCCGGCCGGTCCGGGTCATACCAGGCGCCTTCCTGCAACATGACCACGCCGCGGCGAATGCGCGACGTCACGAGCGCGCCGGCAAGGACGGAACCGCGGTCGTTGAACACCCGCACCACCGCGCCCTGAGGGATGCCGCGGGTCTTCGCGTCCTCGGTATTGATCCAGATCGGTTCACGGCCGCCGATCTCATAGGCGTGGCGCAGAACCGTGTTGTCGAGCTGCGAGTGCAGCCGATACTGGGGATGCGGCGAGACGATGTGCAGCGGGTGCTTCTGCGCCTCAGCGGAGCCCAGCCATTGGGTCGGCTCGAGCCAGGTCGGGTGCGGCGGGCAGTCGTCGTAGTTGAAGCCCGCGATCGTGGGCGAATAAATCTCGATCTTGCCCGAGGGCGTGCCGAGCGGATTTTTCACCGGATCGTCGCGGAAGTCCGCATGCTTGACGTAATCCTTGGCGTCGTCCGGGATCGGAAACTCGATGTAGCCGGGACCGTTCCAGAAGCTGTCGAAGTCCGGCATCTGCAGGCTCATTGGCTTGGCTGCCTGTTGGGCCTGGACGTAGAACGACCGCAGCCAGTCCATCTCCGACTTGCTCTCGGTGAACTTGTCCTCGAAGCCGAGTCGCTTGGAGATTCCGGCCATGATGTCGTAGTCGTTGCGGGATTCGCCGACGGGCTCGATCGCCTTGTGCATCGCGACGATGAAGCGCTGGGAATAGGCGCCAGACAGCTCGATGTCGTTGCGCTCGAAGTTGGTGGTGGCCGGCAGCGCGATGTCCGCGAAGCGCGCCGTCGGGGTCCAGAAAGGATCGGCGACCACGATCGTTTCCGGCTGGCGCCAGGCCTCGATCACCTTGCTGGTGTTCCAGAGATGGGTCAGAGGATTGCCGCCTGCCCAGTAGATCATCTTGATATCCGGGTAGGTCATCTTCTGGCCGTTGTAGTCGAAGGGCGCGTTGGGGTGCAGCAGCATGTCGGCCACACGCTCGAACGGCAGCACGCTCTTGCTCGGATTGTCGCCGGCGGAAATTCCGACGATGCCGGGGGCCTTAGCCGTCAGTGACCCGCCGTTATCGTAGTGATAGCTGAAGCCGAAGCCGCCGCCCGGCAGACCGATCTGGCCCAGCATGGCGGCGAGCGTCACCAGAGCCCAATAGGGCTGCTCGCCATGATCAGCGCGTTGGATCGCATAGCCCGAGATCAGCATGGTCCGGCCGCGGGCGAGCGTGCGCGCCAGTTCGCGGATCGCGCCAGGATCAATCTCCGTGATCCTGGCGGCCCATTCGGGGGTCTTGGGCGTGCCGTCCGCCTGTCCCGTCAAGTACGGCAGAAACTTGTCGAATCCGAAAGCGTACTTGGCGAGGAAGGCCTTGTCGTACAGGTTCTCGGTATAGAGCGTGTGCATCAGCGCCAGCATTAGCGCAGTGTCGGTGTTCGGCCGCGGCGCGATCCAATGGGCGCCCAGATATTGCGCCGTGTCGTTCACCCGCGGATCGATCGAGATCACCTTGATCTTGCCGGACGCGGCCTTGGCGCGCAGCTGAGTCAAGGCGCCGTAGGCATAGTGGTCGGGGGGATGGGTTCCGATCTGGTCGTTCTTGACCATGCAGCATCCCCACAACACGACGGTGTTCGCGTGCTCCAGGATCATCGGCCAGGCGGTCTGCTGGTCGTAGACCTCCAGATCGCCCACGACATGGGGCAGGATCACCATCGCGGCCGCGATGCTCGGGTCGCCGGTATCGTCCGTGAAGCCGCCATGAAGCCCCAGCATCCGCCGGGTCAGCGTCGCGGCGCTGTGGAGCAATCCCGCGGATTGCCAGTCGACCGATCCCGGGAAGATGGCGGCGTTGCCGTACTTCTCCTTCACGCGCTTGAGTTCTCCCGCGACCAGGTCGAGCGCCTGATCCCAGCTCACCCGCACGAATTCGTCGCGGCCACGCAGAGTCCTGTCGCCGGCCGCGCCATCCTTGAGAAATCCCTTGCGGACCATGGGATAGGAGATGCGGCTCTCCGAATGGACAGCGTCGGCGAGCGCGGTGATCATCCGCGTGGGGTTCGCATCCTTGGCGAAGGGCAATGCCTTCACCAGCCGGCCGTCCCGCGTGACCGCCTCGACCACGCCCCAGTGCGTCGCCGTCAGCATGGTCTTCTGCTCGCTCGCGGCGGCGAGGCCGGGAACGAGCGTCGCGGCCAGGGCCGCGCCGGACAGCTCGATCATTTGCCGTCGGGAGACGGTGCCGATGTCTTGCCTGCTGGAACCGACGCCTTTGGACTCCGTCGTCATCTTGCGTCTCCTTTATGGCTTTGCATGGGCTTGAAGGTATCGGGTGACCAACTCTGCCTGGTCCGGCTGGAGGGCGGCATTCTTGGTCATGGTCTTCAAGATCGTCGGCCACTGATTGGCCGTGAATTCGTTGGTGTGGTGCAGAGCGTGGCAGGCGCTGCAGCGCTTGCTGAAGAGGGCGCGGGCCACTGCCCAGACGGTTTCCTGATCGGCCACCAGGTCGGTGCCGGGCACGAAGCCCGTCAGCCGCGTCTCATGCCAGACGTTGCCGTAGGGGTCGGTGATGCTCGACAGAATCTTGGGCTGCGCCGTAGGGTCCGCCAACCGGGCAACCACGATGCGCTGCCCGGCAGCGGCGAAGAGGATGGTCGCGGAGCCCTCCTGCGTCCAGCCGTCGAGAGCGACCGGCTGAAGACCGGCGGACGCGGGGCCGGTCGGCTGGAGCCCCGTTCCCGGCGTGATTCTGGCAGCGGCGACGTGATCCGAGACCTGTGCGTACAGGGGCGCGTCGCCGGAAGCGTAGAGGAGGCCATTCTGAGAGTCGGCATGCAGGGGTGCAGCGGAAATCAGCAGGCCAAGCAAGGTGCATAGACCGACAGCCGCGTAAGTAGCCGACCCAAACGTCGTTGCCCAGGCGCCAACCAGTCCTTCCGAGTCATCGCCGCGCCATTGCTTTACCTTACCCGTGGCCGCAGGATTCTTCGGCGTCAGTTCTCCGCCAGCGTTACGCCCCATCATCTCTCCCCGGGGCCTCATCTGGTCGTCTGCACCAGCCGCGCCCGACGCACGTAGAATCGGGCAATACAGCAGCGCAGCCTGTCACGGGCGTAGATGAGGCGCTTTGCGCCAGATCAATGCGCTCTAAGAATGCAAGGCGCCGAGGGTGGGGGATTCGACCCTGGCGGTGCGGGCGGAACGAGGGTCTGACCTGGCGAGAGGGTTCAACCTTATCCTGCTTTGATTCGCGTTCGGGAGCTGATAGAGGTCTATCCTTAATGATCACAAGTGCGCCCGCGGCGACCTGCCTCGCGGGCTTTTTTCTAGAGCCTGATCGTCGCAAGCCTGTTCGGCTCGAGACGTGAATCCGGCTCTACTGTTAACATCTAGAGCGAGATTCACGGGTCAGCTTGAGAGAAGCTGACCCGATCTCGCTCTAGCAAATCGGCGATGGGTCATGGCGCGCTCGACGGCAGCCAAGCGAAGGCCCGCGCCCGATGCGAGGACCGTAGCAGCAAAATTCCGCGCCTTCATTTTGATCGCTCGATCAAACCGCATGCTTCAGTCGTCAGACCCTGAATTTATATTCCACACCTGGCTGGCGTTCGATGTCCGGGGGAAAGTTGGCGCGCTTGTCCGCAAAATATCGGGTCCTGTGATCGCCTTCCGATGCCAGGTTGTAGGTCAAGTAGAGAATGCGGCGCGGAGCATCGGTCAGATTTGGCTTCGAGGCATGGGGCGCAAAGCTATCGAAGAACAGCACGTCGCCGGGCTCCGTCGGCACCGAGACGAGCTTGAAGCTCGCCATCTCGCCGGCGGAGAGCGGGCGCCACTCCTCGCCGATCAGTCCCGAAAAGCGGGGCGCATCGGCCATCTCGAGACAGCCGTTCTCGATCGTCGCGCGGTCGATGGTGACGAGCGCGGTCACGAACAGGGATGCGTAGCGGGACCAGCCGGCCTGCTGATCCTGGTGCGGCTCGAACCCGGCGCCACCGGGCATCTTGAAGTTTATCTTTTCCTTGAAGAGGCAGGCCGGTGCGCCGAAAAGCTGCTCAACCGCAGAGAACAGCCTGCCGGCCCGCACCAATTTGTCGAATTCGCCGTGATAGGGACAAAAATTCTCGATCCTCTGGATTACGCGGGTCCCTGCCTCGATGAGGCTCGACTCACGATAGACCATCTGCTTGCCAGGGACCTCAGGCCAGGACGCGAGATCGTCGGTCCACCGCGAGATCGCCGCGACTTCCGCCGCTTCGAAGAATCCGCGGGCAAGCAACCAACCGGTCCGGCCGTAGTTTTCGATCTGCGCGCTGCTCAGCGGAGCCGACGTGAGTCGCGCAACGTCCATGTCGCCCATGGCCGATGTGGGGGCGTTAAGCACCGGTCACGCCGGAGATCTGGGGCAGAATCTCGCGTCGCGCCCGGACCACGTCGACCTCAAAGTCGATCTCGGTCCATGGCAAGTCGCTGATGTCCTCGTAGCCGAACTGATCTGGCTGCGCGAGAATGAGATCGCGGATGGCTGCTTCGTATTCATCCGAAGTGCGGCCAGTCGCGACGTAGTCATCGATCCGCTCGGCCAGGGCCGCTGCGGTAGCGGCAGAGAAGCGAAAAAATCCCACGGACTCGCCATGCCAGTCGTGCGGGTGGACCGGCTGTTTGGCGAAGTCGACGAGAGCACCGCCCCGGACACAGATCTTCACGGGCTCATCACCAGGCTCGATCGTCTGGTCAAGCAGCAGCACGTTGGGCGGCTCCGCGTTAAGCAATCGACCGATCATCCTTGGATCGTAGAGAACATCCGCATCCATGAGCACGATGTTGGCGCCGGACTTGAGCCGGTCGCGTTGCACCCACAACGAGACAAGGCTGCCCTGGAGATAGCGGGGATTGTCGACCAGCACGACGCCATGAGGGATCGCGAGCCTCGCGATCTCGCTGCGGATGGCCTTGGAGCGGTAGCCGACGGTGATCGAGATATCGTGGATGCCGTGGGCCTGGAGGGCACTGACATGCCGCTCCAGCAAGGTCCTGCCATCGAATTCCAGCAAGGCCTTCGGCGTCGGACGACCAAGCCTTTGCCCGCGTCCCGCGGCGAGGATTATGGCCTTGATGGAGGATGGCCCGCGGGACGCGGAAGCATGAGCCGCTTTCGACTTTTTTTCCCCGGGCTTCTTCATGCCGGTGTCCGGGCGTTGTGCTGGCCGGCGACAAGGCGACGAAGCCGCCAGCCCGTCAGCAGCATCATGGTGGTGGCGCCGATGCTTGCGCCGACGAGAATGGGTAGAAGCCAACCGAGCCACGCCACCGGACCCAGGATGTAGAGGAGATCATCGGGATCGAACCCGAAGGCGCCGGAATAGGCCTTGGTCCCGGGCCCTTGCCGCCGCTCCAGTGCCTCGGACAAATATCCGCATACGTACAAGGAGACGCCGCTCAGCAGCCCAAGTCCGATCGCGTAATACCCCAGCGCGGAATGGCGCAGCCCAAGCCCGATCGCGACAAAGAAGCCAGCGTTGACGGCATTGTCCACGATGTAGTCGTAAATGTGGCCGCCGGGTGTTGCCATATTGCCGATGCGGGCGAGCTCGCCGTCCGCGCGATCGAGGAAGGCGGAGACGAGCCACAACGAGCCACCCCACCAATTCCAGTAGCGGTCGCCGGGAATCAGCATGGCGCAAGCGAGGACGCCGGTCGCGAGGCGCAGCGTCGTCAAGTGATTCGGCGTGACGCCTGTCCCGATCAAGGGGCGCACCATCACGCGCGCCACGCGGTGGGTCCACGACGTTCCGATCATGGCGTCAACTCCGAAGATGACCGCTTGCTGCCACGAGGCGCTATGGAGCGGGCGAGGCGCCGTCCTTCGACGATCTGCCACGCGATCAGGCCTGGAACTCCAAGGATGACTTCGCGAATTCTCTTTATGAGCGACAGCTCGATCGCGGCTTGCGGCGCGACGCCGACCAGTCCGCAGACAAGGATGTAGCCGGCCTCCTGCACGCCCAAAGATCCTGGAACGGCAAATCCGACGGCGCGCGACGCCTGGCCCAGGCTTTCGATGATGAGGCCCTCGCGAAGATCTACCTCTACTCCGAGGAAGTGCAGTGCCAGAAGGACTTCAACGCCGCCGAGAAGCCAGGACATCAAGTGGTGGCCGCTGCTGAGGCAAAGTCGCCGAGGATCCCGATAGACCGCGACAATCGCCTCATGCAATCCGTCGACCTGGCCCCAGGTCGTCCAACCTGTGAGTCGGGAGAAGCGGATCAAGCCGCGTTCGATGAGACGGAACAGGCCAAAACGCTGGGTCAACACGAATGCGATCACCACGGCAGTCGCGGCCGCTGTCGCGCCAAGAATCCACCGCGTGATCTGCTCGTCGTGCGGCCGAACCGTCAGGAGTCCGACGCCGAACAACGTAAAGATGATCTGGGTGATCATCTCCAGGCTGAGGTCGACGGTAACGCTGGCGCCAGCGGCGCTCACAGGCACGTGGCGCAGCGCCAGCAGCCGGGCGCCGACGAACTCTCCGCCGATCTGGGCAAAGGGCAACAGGGCGTTGACGGCCTCACGTATCCACCGCAGGCGGAACATCGTCGGAAAACCCGGCGCGGAGGAGGGCGGCAGCACGGTTCGCCAGGCTTCCGCAGAAAAGCCTGTCTGGAGCAAATGAAACGCCACGACCGCGACTATGCCCCAGCCGGCGCCGGCAATCGCCAGCCCGATATTGGCAAAGCCGTAGAACCCTACCAGCGCTATCGAGGTGGCGAGGCCCAGGACCGCGGCGAGGTAGAGGAAGAGCCTCACGATCGCTCGGGCCGAGCGACGTGAGTGAGCACGCGTCTCGCCTCTATGATCAAAATACCGTCCTTCACGTCCCCAGCCTCAAGCTCTAATGACAACATTGTTACAGCATCCGGCAGCTCGCGCATGACAAATTTTAGCTTTGTCCCTGCATAGGGGACGCCCGCTTTTGGCTGGTAGTGTTGTACAAGTCGTCCAGACTGCGCCGGGCGCGACGATAGAGTGGGCGGGTCCGCGCGACTAACCCATAGTTGCGCTAAAGAGAATTGCAACAGAATTGGCGCATCTCGCAAGTGCCATCAGGGGCGGCAGACGGTCGCTCACTCAAGGGGCTGATCTCCCCGGGTGGTCCAACCTTATCCTGCTTTGAGTCCCGTTCGGGGGCTGATAGAAGCTCTTCCTTAATGATCACAAGTGCGCCCGCGGCAGCCTGCCTCGCGGGCGGGGGATTCGACCCTGGCGGTGCGGGCGGAGCGAGGGTCCGACCTCGCGAGAGGGTTCAACCTTATCCCGCTTTGAGTCCCGTTCGGGGGCTGATAGAAGCTTTTCCTTAATGCTCACAAGTGCGCCCGCGGCGATCTGCCTCGCGGGCTATTTCATTCCGGCAAATCGAGGATGAATCATGGCGCGCTCGAAGGTGGCCAAACGGAAACCCGCGCCCGACGCGAAGGGCATCGACCTCAACGCGCCCGACCTCAATGCAAGCGACGGACGCGGCGGTCACGCCCGCGCCCAGGCGCGCAAGGCCACGGTCAAGAAGGCGTTCGGACTGTTGACGCGGAAGCGGTGAGACGTGGCCAGGTCCGGTAAATCTCAATGGCCGAAGGGCGTCAGCGGCAATCCCGGCGGCCGGCCCAAGGGGATCGGCTGGGTGCGGGAGATCGCCCGAGGCCATACCGAGCTTGCCATCAAGACCCTGGTCGACCTCTGCGGGGAGGGGAAGACCGATTCGGTCCGCCGGGCCGCGGCGGCCGACCTGCTGGAGCGCGGATGGGGCAAGCCCTTGCAGCAGGTGGAAGTCACCCGCACGCCGTTCGACGAGATGTCGGCCGATGAACTCCGCGCTCTCGAGCGCGCTCTCGCGAATCTCGAGGGA
>Ga0265313_10002192_pt1 | contig 17287 bp, 17 predicted proteins | sample 4123metaG_FD_203122 | JGI IMG/M metagenome (GOLD analysis project Ga0265313, IMG submission 203122) | Rhizosphere microbial communities from Carex aquatilis grown in University of Washington, Seatle, WA, United States - 4-1-23 metaG | ecosystem: Host-associated > Plants > Roots > Rhizosphere >...
AAGCCGCCGCGGCCTCCTGCAGGGGGCAGGGACTTCGTCTCACCGCCCACGAAAAAGCTGCCCTGGCTCGCGATGGTCAAGGGTTTCTGCGCCCAGGCAGCGGACGTCAGGAGTAGTACCCCCGCAAAAAGTTTCATTTGACCATTCCTTTCCATTCTTCGATTTTGACTCGCGCCACTGGGCCGCTCGGCCCAAATATCACCGCTTCGCCATCCGCCAAATTCGCCGTCGACTCCGGAAACGCACGCGCCATATTCGGCATGTGCGTCACGATGAGCGTGTTGGTGCCCTTCGGGAATTCCATCACCTTTTTTCGCAGCCAAGTGGCCTGCGCTTCCGTCCCGCCCTGCATGCTTTGACCGTTGTCGCCGAGCTCCGGGATCGCCTGGGGTTTGCCGAGCTGCGCGTAGCGGATGGTTTCGAGCGCGCGATAAGTCGGGCTGCTGAAAACCATGCCGATGGGGATCTTCAGATCGCGCAGGGCTTTGCCCATGGCCGTCGCACTGGCGCGACCTTCCTGATCGAGCTGGCGTTCGGGCTTGAGGTTGTCGGGATTGGCTGTGCTCTTGTCGGGAACCTCACGGGGCGAGCTGGCATGGCGCATCACGATGACGTAGCCGCCTTGCCGCAGAGCCTTTACCAACGCATCGCCTTGCAGTTGTTGTGCGCTTGCGGTGGCTGCCAGCAAAAGAGAAAGGAAGGAAAGCGTCCGTATCACACGGCTATTGTACTGCTAGTGAATGGTCTGTTTAGCCCGCATCGCGAACGGCGCGATCTCGATATCGAACTGGTCGCCGCCGGTCCGAATCATCTGATAGGTTCCGCGCATCACGCCCGTGGGTGTCGGAAGCGGGCACCAGGACGAGTACTTGTACGATTCGCCGGGCGCCAGGACCGGCTGTTCGCCCACCACGCCCGGACCCTTGACCTCTTCGACGTGTTCCAAGCCATCCGTGATGATCCAGTGGCGGCTGACGAGCTGCACGGTCTCCTCACTCTGATTGGTGATGCGGACGGTGTACTGAAACACCCATTCGCGGTGCAGCGGCCGCGAGTTCTCAGGCGCGTACCGGCACAACACCTCGACGCGGATGCCGTTGGTCACGGCTTCGGACATCGGAGCAGTTTCCGGAGTTAAATTCGGCATAATGGAAACCCTCAGGATAGCAGGGCCGTCGTATTAGCGATAATGAAATCCATTATGGGTCTGCGTTCGATCCTTACGCTTCTGTTCGCGGCGGCAATGGTTTTTGCGCAGGCCGAAACGGGCGAAGTGCGCGGCCGCGTCGTCAGCTCGCGCGACAACGAACCGCTCAGTCAGGTCCAGGTGCAGATCCAAGATGCGTCGTCAAACACGAATCTGCCGCTGCGCGCCGTATCCGGCTCGGACGGGACCTTCAGCATCACCGGGGTTCCGCCTGGAAACTATGTGCTGCAAACGACGACGGTCGGGTACTACCTGGTCCACCAGGAATTTACTTTGGCCGCGGGAGACTCGAAGAACTTCGATGTCGTCCTGACGTCCTCCATGGACCAACGCAAGGACACGGTGGAAGTCTCCGGCGGCACTTTTGGAGTTGCTCCCGTGGCGGCCGCTTCTTCCATCACCCTGCAGGGCGAGGAACGCAAGAACCTGGCCAGCGTGCTGGCCGACGATCCCTTGCGAGCCGTTCAGGGCTTGCCGGGCGTCACCTCCAATAACGACTTCGACTCGGAGTTTTCATTGCGCGGCGCGTCCTTCGACCGCATCGGCCTGTACCTGGATGGGGTGCTGTTGCATTCGCCCTTCCACACAACCGACGCGCAAACGGGCGATGGCTCGCTGACAATTTTCAACGGCGACATGACCGACGACATGACGTTGTACGAGGGTGCCTGGCCGGTCCGCTATTCCGACCGGACGGCAGGTATTCTGGCCGTCGACTCCCGGGAAGGTAATCGCCAGGGGTTCCAGGGACGGGTGACAGCCAGCGCGTCAAATGCGGGCGGTCTCTTCGAAGGACCTATCGGCAAGAAGCAACGCGGATCGTGGATCGTGTCGTTCCGCAAAAGCTATCTGGACTACATCATTAATCGGATCGATTTCGGCGACCAGCCGCCGCTGGCCTTTGGGTTCATCGACGGGGAAGCCCGGCTCACCTATGATCTGACGTCCAAGCACACCATTAGCCTGAGCGATGTGGAAGGCTCCTCGGGCGTCGACCGGACGCGCTTTCAGAGCGAGCTCGGCCCGAACACGGTGATGACCAGCGGCTTCCGCTATAGTCTTCTAAATCTGGGTTCCCGTTATGCTCCCAACCAGCGTGTGCTGATCACCAACCACGTGGCGTGGTCCCGCGAGCGCGGCGACGTGGAAAATCGGGATATTGCGCCGCTTTCCAACCAACTCTACAGCGAGTGGACCTGGCATGGCGACGTCAGCGTCTCATGGTTGTCAGACAAACCCGGGAAGAACACGCTGGACTTCGGCGGCGTGTTCCGGCAAATGCGGCAGGATGGCTCTGCCCTGCTGTTCGTATTCACGCCGGTGCAGGTGCCGTCGCAGGATCTCTTCCGCGGCTCTGGAAACGAGGCCGGCGGATATGTGCAGCAATCCTACGGGTTTTTGTCCGAGCGAATCCATCTGGCCGCGGGTGTGCGCCAGGACGAGTCCAGCGTGAGTACGGTGCAAGTCACCTCGCCGTATGGCAGCGCGTCGTTCCTGCCGCTGAAAAACACCAAGGTGCAATTCGACTGGGGTCAGTACGCCCAGTTCCCGGAATTGAATCAGACCTTTTCGCTCTTCACGCACTATCCACTATTGCCGGAGAGGGCAACTCATTATGAGGCGGTGGTGGAGCAAGCACTAGACGAGCGCACCCGGCTGCGGGCCGAGTTTTATGACCGCCAGGACCGCGATCTTCTGGCTCGCCCTGCGCTGGATCCTCGCGTAGTCTTAATGCCGGGGACGAACATCGCGACGATCATCAACGCGCTGCCGAACGCACCGTGGCTTAATTCCCAGCGCGGCTATTCCCGCGGCGCGCAGATCTTTCTGCAGCGGCGCTCGGCCAACGGATTCACCGGATGGATTTCCTACGCTTACGGGCACAATGAGGTCCACGACGGCACTTTGGGGTTGAGCTACCCGTCCGACTACGACCAGCGTCATACCTTCAACGCTTATGTCAGCCGCCGGCTGCGCCCCACGGTCAACGTGAGCGCTCGCTTCACCTACGGCAGCGGCATGCCTTTTCCCGGCTTCTATAGCGAAGTGGTCGGCACCGGAACCGCGTATTTCCTATCCACGAACCGCAATGGTTTGCGCGCGCCCGATTACCAGCGCACGGATTTGCGGCTGAATAAAGCCTACGTGCATAAGAAGTCCAAGGCGACGCTCTTTGCCGAGATCATTAATGTGACGAATCACCACAACAGCGACTTCGATTCGCCGGGTCCCTACGATAGCACCACGGGCCGGACGTTCCCGAACTTCTTCAGCATGTTCCCGATTCTGCCGTCGGCCGGGATTGTGTATGAATTTTGATCCGGCAAACCGCGGGGTAGCATCCTGTTACTGGTGCTGCGCTCACGGTTTCGGCCTTTTTACGATGCTGTCGACTTCGGCTGCGAACTGCGCAGATTTATCGTGTTCGATCTTTCCGTTCTGAATGTATCCAAGTTCGAGGATGCCAAGCAGCGATTCAGCCTCTTCCTCCTCAAACTGAAGTGTCACGCCATCGGCTAGATAGACATTCACCGAGTTCCCCATTCCTTCAATCTCGATGTAACGCACAGCTTGGATGTTGAACATACGGTTGCCGACGTGAATTATAGGAGGCTTTTCCATGCTGAGAATTATGGCACCGAAGTACGGCAGGTCGCTTGACGAACGGCAACCGCTTGCTTTCCCGCCGGAACCGATTGCGGAGTTGCTAGCATTACGCCATGGGGCTCAGCAGGCAACCACTCCGAGTGCCCCCCGACGTGAAGGTGCACTGGCTCAAAAGGAACCGTGCGGCCTGCGGTCAAAGGGTTACGAGTTGGTCTACCAGTGCAGCTAGGGACGTAACATGCAAGAAGTGTCGTTGGATCCTGAAGAAAGCCGCAACGCAGGCATAAAGGACACCACCCGAACCACTGACACCTTCGCTGCGCCATGCTAATCTCTTACTAGCCCGCAAAGGGCGCGGCGGCCCCTTCCTGCAACTACGTGACGACGCCGTGCTCCGTTTTGCGGGCGGTTAGGCAGAAGAGCCATGGCCAGCTCCGGCATCCAGGATTCGTTACGCGAGCGCGGGGTTCGTCTCACGCGCCAGCGGCGCTTGCTGCTGGATCTGATCGACAACTCGGGCCTGCATCTGGACGCCGACAGCCTGTATCAGATGGCCAAGGAAAAAGATCCCAAGCTCAATCGCGTGACCGTCTATCGCACGCTGAAGCTGCTTAAGGAAGGCGGCCTGGTGGACGAGCTGGATCTGGCGCACTTCGAGGGCGAAAAGCATTACTACGAAACCCGGCTGAAACAGGAGCACGCGCATATCATCTGCCTGCGCTGCGGCCGCGTGGAGGAATTTTTCGGCGAACAGCTCCAAGCCGTCCGCGGCCAGGTGCAATCGCAATTCGGATTCGAGATCGCCTTCGCGCGCACGGAAATCGGCGGGTATTGCTCGCACTGCCAAGCGTTACGAGCTAAAGAAGACCAGGGAGAAAAACAGGCTGTCTGATGGGGGTTCCGGCCAAAGGGCAGGCGGACGCCCGCGCGGGTTTGCCACCGGCAGCTTTGGTGGTTCTGCATCCTTCCGGCCAGCGCACCCGGACTGCTATTGAGGCGCTGCCGTTCCTGATCGGCCGCCAGCCCGACAACAATCTGGTGTTGCGCGATAACCGCGCCTCACGCACACATGCGCGCATCATCGCAGAAAAGGGCCAGTACGTTCTGGAGGATCTGGACAGCCGCCACGGCACCTGGGTCAATGGCGAACGCACCGCGCGGCACATCCTGCGCAACTCGGATCGCATCGATCTGGGCGTGCCGGAATCCTACCAGCTGACCTTCACGCTCGAGGCCGGCGAGATCAACCGCATTCTGGATCGGATCTCGTCCACGTCGCGTACCGCGGGCATGGGCGACAACAACCTCGCCAAGCTTCGATCGCTGGTGGAAGTGGCGCGCGCGCTGCAAAATTCGTTGTCCACTCAGGAGGTGCTGACCGCGGTGGTGGATGCCGCTTTGGCCGTCACGGGCTGCGAGCGGGGATTCCTGCTGCTGCGCAAAGGCGACAACCTGGAAGTATCGGTGTCGCGCGATCTGGAGGGACAGGCGCTCGATGCCGGCGACCTGCGCGTGCCTACCGCGGTGATCCAGCGCGCGTTGAATTCGCGCCGCGAGCTGCTCTCGATGTCGTTTAATCCGGGATCCACGGAGACGCCGGAAGGAATCGACCGGAGCGTGGCCGCGCTCGAGCTGCGCAGCGCCGTGTGCGTGCCGCTGGTGCTGGTGCAAAGCGGGTCCCTGGAAGAAACGCGGATCGCGTCGCATGCCCAGCAAACCGTGGGGCTGCTGTATCTGGATTCGCGCCTTTCGCCCGCGGATCTTTCGGCGGGAAATCGCGAGGTGCTCACGACGCTGGCGATCGAGGCGTCGACGATTCTCGAAAACGCGCGGCTGATGGAAGACCAGCACGTGAAGCTGCGCATGGAGAGCGAGCTGAAGATCGCGCGCGATATCCAAAAGGGCTTGGCGCCTGTGTCGCTGCCCAGCGAAGGATGGTTTCGCGCGGCCGGATCGAGCTGGGCGTCCAACGAAGTCGGCGGCGATTATTTCGACGTCCGGCAGGTATCGGCGGACGTGTGGGCGGCGGTGGTCGCAGATGTATCGGGGAAGGGCGTCAGTTCCGCGCTGCTGGCAAGCCTGCTGCAAGGCGCGTTCCTGATGGCCTCGAGCGACTTCTCCGACATCGAGCCGACCATGGCGCACCTGAACCGGTTCTTGCTGGAGCGCGCCCGCGGAGAAAAATACGCGACCGTCTTCTACTGTATGGTGAACTCGGAGGGATTGCTCAGCTACTCGAACGCCGGACACTGCGCGCCGTTTCTGGTCAGCAGCGACGGACGCCTGCGCAAGCTGCACACGTCGGGGATGCCGGTGGGCATGCTCGAAGAAGCCCAGTTTCAGGTGGTCCAGATGCAGTTGGAGTCGGGCGACAAGCTGGTGATCTACAGCGACGGATTGACGGAAGCGGAAAACGCCGCGGGCGAGTTCTTCGACACGGAGCGGCTGCGGGCTTGCTTGCGCGACAATGCCTCGCTAAGCGCAGCGGAGCTTCACAAGGTGCTGCTCAGTACGCTCGATGCGTTCGTCGAGGGCGGCGTGATTCGCGACGATATCACGGCGCTAGTACTCGAATATACGTAAAGGTGCGCGTACTCTACACCGCAGCGCACGGCGGGTTCTCTGCCGAAGTCGTGCCTTTGGGCGGCGGGGCTGCCGTATTCGAGCATCTGGTTGACGAGTGGTCGCGCACGCGACCTTTCGAGCTGCAAACGATTACTCCGGCGATTCTGGGAACGTCTGCGCCGAGCGGCGGAGAGCTGGTCAAGTTCGGCGAACGCGCCTACGCCCAGTTTTGCCGGGACTTCGAACGCGCATCGACGGCAGAGATTCTGCGGCATGATCCGGCGCAGACGGCGGTTCTGGCCAACGACATCTCCGAAGGTCCGGATTTCGCGGCGCTTGGCAAGCGCGGCTATCGCATCTACAGCATCTATCACGTAGACGTGGTGGCTTACGTCGCGGCGATCTACGGTAGAGGCGCGATAGCGCCTGAGACTACGGTTCGCTGGTATCGTCGATTGCGTGGACTTCTGCCGGAGATGGCCAAGCTGGTTTGGGAAAAGCAGGAATCGAGCGTGCGGCACTCACGAGGGCTGATCGTTCCGTCGGAAGGCATGCGCGAGGTGCTGCTGCGGTGTTATCCGGATTGTTCGGCGGAAAAGATCCACGTGCTGCCATGGGGTAACTGGAATGCGGATGGGCTTGCGGATCCCGCGCCGCTGCGGCGCGAATTCGGCGTGCCGGAGAATGCGCGCGTGCTGCTGACGCTCAGCCGGATTTCGCCCGAGAAGGGGCAGGATCTGCTTTTGGAGGCACTGTTCGAATGGGAGCGGCGGGACGATTATCCGGCGTATCCTCTGTGGCTGTTCGTATGCGGGGACGCGGCGTTCATGCAGGGACAGAGATTCTTCGAAGAACTGCGTCAAAGAGCTGCGCGGCTGAAGCGCACGCGCGTGGTGTTCCCCGGATATGTGACCGGCGAACGCAAGCGGGCGTTTCTGGCGCTGGCCGATCTGTATGTGTTTCCATCGAGGCACGAAAGTTACGGATTGACGCTGATGGAAGCGCTCGCGGCGGGACTGCCGGCGGTGTGCCTGGATACAACCGGAGCACGTAGCGTAATGCGGCAAGAATTCGGAGCGCTGGTCCAGGAATCGGGATTGCGCGCCGCGATTGCAAGGTTGTTGGCGGACGAAGAAGGCCTCAAGACAATGGGCGCAGCGGCCCGGGCGTTCGCACGCTCGCAGCGGTTTTCAGAGCGGGCGGCGGAGCTTGCGGATATTATTGCCGGTCGGCGATAGCCTTGTTCGCGATGGCTTTGTTGGCGAGAATCAGGAGCTTGGAGCAGCAACCGCTCATCTGGATGGTGACGTCGCGAAGGGTTGTGCCGTTGAATTTCAACCGAGGCGGCTGGCGATGATCTGGGCAGCGGACGGCTTCGAGCTTGCGGGCCGTATTGGTTTTGAATTCCTCTACAGACATCCCCAGAGCATTTTAGCATGAGAATGTTTTTTAACCGCGTGGGATAATTGAAGGCAACTCCCCCCTAGTAGTAAGACATGGACTTCGCCGAGCAACTCAAGTCGTCGATCGACATCGTCAAGGTGGCGGGAGAATACGTGCGCCTCAAGCGTTTGGGCGCCACCGGACGTTATGTGGGATTGTGTCCTTTCCATCAGGAAAAGACGCCGTCCTTCAACGTGAACCAGACGCGCCAGTTCTACAAGTGTTTCGGTTGCGGCGTGGGCGGCGACGTTATCAAGTTTGTCCAGGAGATCGAAGGGCTGAGCTTCTGGGAATCGGCCAAGATGCTGGCCGAGCGCTACGGTGTTCCTCTGCCCAAGCGCTCCGATTACTCCGACGCGGAATCGAAGCAGCGCGGCGCGCTGTTGGACATGCACACCATCGCCGCGCGGCTGTTTCAAGACAATCTGCGCGGTCCGCAGGGCGTGGAGGCGCGGGCGTATCTCGACAAGCGCGGCGTTTCGCAGGAAGTGATTGAAACCTTCGAGCTGGGCTACGCTGAGCCATCCGGCCAGGTTCTTACGCGGAAGCTTGCGGAACGAAACTTTTCCGCGGAGCAGATGGAAGCCTCCGGGCTGGTCCGCAAGAGGAATGAAGGGGCGGGGTATTACGACAGCTTCCGGGGCCGGCTGATGTTTCCGATCCACAATGAGTCGGGTAAGGTCATTGCTTTCGGCGGGCGCGCCATGAACGATGAGGATCAGCCGAAATATTTGAACTCTCCCGAAACGCCCATCTACAAGAAGACATCTGTCTTGTATAACCTCCATCGTGCGCGAGAAGCCGTGCGCCGTTCGGGGCGCGTCGTACTGGTCGAAGGGTATATGGATGTGATCGGGGTTTATACCGCAGGGGTGAAGGAAGTGGTCGCGAGCTGCGGCACTGCGCTCACCAATGGCCAGGTCCGCACCATCCATCGCCATGCCGATACTGTGCTCGTCAATTTCGATCCGGATACCGCGGGTGCGAACGCCACTGAGAAAGCGATTCAACTGCTGCTGGACGAAGGGCTGCACGTTCGCGTAGTGGCGCTCGATGGCGGACTCGATCCCGACGAATACTGCAAGCGAAACGGCGCCGAGGCGTATCGCGCGAAACTGGACGGCGCGGCGACCTACTTTCATTGGCTGGCGGACCGGGCGCGAACGCGGTTCGACATGAAGACGTCCGACGGGAAAGTGGCGGCATTCAAGTTTCTGTTGCCGGCGGTGCAGAAAATCAGCGACAAGCTGGAGCAGGCTGCCACCGTCAACGACCTGGCGTCGTACCTGGGGGTGGATCCGGGACTGGTGCTGGATCAATTCAAAAAATCCGCGGCCAGCCGTCGCGCGCCGGTTCCGCAGGCGGCCCCTGCCAGCGGGATTCCACACATGGAGAGGATCCTTATCAATGCCCTGCTTTCGAGCGACCGCGCTCGCGCCGAGATGCTGCCCGCGCTGCTTCCGGAGCTGACCGACGCTTTCGTAACTCGCGAGATTTTCGAGGGATTGCGGCAGGCGGCGGGGTCCGGCGGCGGGTTCTCGTATTCCGCTCTGGAGGGTCGTTTACAGGGGCCCGGGAAGGAACTATTGCGTGACGCGGTTACAGCCGATGAATCTTCAGGGGAAGCTGTGTCCTGGGAACAAGCGCAGGCTTGCCTTCGGCGCTTGGAGAGCGATTTCCGAAAACGCCAGGTCGGCGAATTGCGCGCGCGGGTGAAGTCAGCGGAGCGCGAGGGGCGAGTGGAAGAAGCGCTGTCTTGGATGGCGGAGTTGAGCCGTTTGGAGCGGGATAGCCGGGCGACCTCCGGCGGATGATTGTTGTACACTGAAATGCATTCGGAGATGATCCGGCCGGTGAAATAAAATTTGCCGGGTGGAACCGTAGGGAAACGAATCGGGGACGATTGGCGAGCGAAGAAAAAGTCGGCCGGCTGAAGCAGCTGATGGACTCCGGCAAGGAGAAGGGCTACGTCCTTTACGACGAAGTCAACGAACTCCTGACCGACGAATTCGCGACGGGCGGCCGCGAGCTCGACGACCTGCTCAGCGAACTCGACACCGCCGGCGTTGAGATCCTGGAAGAGCCCAAGGTCGAGTTCGACAAGAAGCTGGAAGAGGGCGAGGAGCCTACCGACCTGGAGCTGGTCCAGGACTTCAGTGACAAGACCAACGATCCGGTGCGCATGTACCTGCGCGAGATGGGCACCGTGCCGCTACTCACGCGCGAAGGCGAAATCGAGCTGGCCAAGCGCATTGAGCGGGGACAGGCCGCCGTGCGCAAATCGCTTTCCCGTTCGGCCCTGGTGATTCGCGAGATTCTGGCTCTGTCCGAGGCGATTTCACAGGATCCGTCCGCGGTGCGCGACATCCTGGTGATGCCGGACCTGGTGGTGACCGATGAGAGCGTCGCCGAGCAGGCGGAAGAGTTGGCGAAAACTCTCGCGGAAATCGAAAAGCATTACAAGAAAGCCCAGCAATTCCGCCAGAAATTACAGGCAATTTCGCGGGGAATGAAGCCCAAGGCGCACCGCTCCTTGCGCTGGAGCCTGGCGCGCACCATGGTGCTGACATCCAGACTGATTCGCGGCATTGCGTTCAGCTCGGCCTCGCGGCGCTCGCTGGCGGGCAGCCTTCGAAAAGCCGTAGAAGAGCTGCGGCCGCTTGAGAAAGAGATTGTTCGCATCCAGCGGAAGCTGGAGGCGTCTACTCCCAACGGGGCTTCCGGTAGTGCGGCCACGCTGCGCAAAGAACTGCGGACGCACAGCCAGCGCATTCAGCATCACGAAGAGGAATCCGGCGCCAGCGCAACGGAGTTGCGGCGCACGTTGCAAATCGTGGAGCGCGGCGAGTTGGAAGCCGAAATCGCCAAGAAACAACTGATCGAGGCGAACCTGCGGCTGGTAGTCTCCATCGCCAAGCGCTATACCAACCGCGGGCTGCAGTTCCTGGACCTGATCCAGGAAGGCAATATCGGCCTGATGAAAGCGGTGGACAAGTTCGATTACCTGCGCGGCTATAAGTTTTCCACGTACGCGACGTGGTGGGTGCGGCAGGCGATCACGCGCGCGATTGCGGATCAGGCCCGGACGATTCGCATTCCGGTGCACATGATCGAAACGATCAACAAGCTGGTGCGCATCCAGCGGCAGTTGCAGCAAGACCTGGGCCGCGAGCCTACCACCGAAGAACTCTCCGTCAAGATGGAGCTGCCGGTGGGCAAAGTTCGCAAGGTGCTGCGGATCGCGCAGGAACCGATTTCGCTCGAGACCCCGGTAGGCGAGGAAGAAGAGTCGCACCTGGGCGACTTCATCGTGGACCGGCGCGTGGTATCGCCATCCGAGGCGGTGATCAATCTAAACTTGCGCGAGCAGACGGCGGAAGTGCTCAAGACGCTGAGCCCGCGCGAAGAGAAGATCATCAAGATGCGCTTCGGGTTGCAGGACGGCAGCGAGCATACACTCGAAGAGGTCGGCCAGCACTTCGCGGTGACGCGCGAGCGCATCCGGCAGATCGAGGCGAAGGCGCTGCGGAAACTGCGGCACCCGAGCCGGAGCCATCGTCTGCGCGCGTTTTTAGAAACGTCGCTGCGGGATTAGCGCTTCTAGCGAAGCTGCTCGAATTCTTTTTCCGTGATTCCCAGTTGCCTTAGGATTCGATAGAAAAGCGGAGGACCGATTTGGTCACCGCCATGGATCGGAATAGTGGTTGCGGGCCATCTGCGTGTATCCATCGCTCATGGCTTCCGGTTTGCCTTGCTCTTCGGAACCCGAGTTTACTGGCTGCTCGCTGGAATTCGCCCGAACGGGCGCTAGGCATGAACGATCTCGGTGGTATCGACCGGGAGCGGCTGGTTCCTCTCCTGGTATTCCTCCGAAATCAGCTGGAACACGGCGGTGAGCTCGGCGAGGGCCTCCTCGCGTGTCGGCATCAGGGCATGGCACCCGGGGATGGCTGGGATTTCAGCTACCCAGCCTTCCGGCTGGTTGCGATACAAAACCACTTTGTAGTCGTCGAAGCCCATCGACACTCATTGTACTTCTTTACAATGACTGCCCTTGCATCTCCGCGGCGACTTCATTTCCCAAACCGCCAAACTCAGCGTTAATTTGCTCGGCGCGTTCCAGAGCAGCCGCGACATGCGGAAGAATGTTGTCGGCCCCCACGTGTTCGACGAATTCGGCCTGGTGTAACAGCCGTTCCGGTTGTTCCCGCGCGCCGCACAGCAGCAGAGTCCGGCCGCTCTTCTTCAGGCGATCGGCGAGTTTTTCTAGCGCGTATAATCCGGTTGCATCGAGCGCGGTCATATTGCGAAGCCGAAGCACAACCACCGGCGGGAGAGCATTCAGATTCGCGGTCGCTTCTTCAAGTTTGTCCGTGGTCCCGAACAAGAACGGACCATGGATGCGGAGGATCGTGACATATTGCGGGAGCTGCTTGTCCTGCAGGATGTGGAGCCGCCCTTCCTTGATATATTCCGCCGTCACCGGTTCCACCGTGGTGGTCTGCGCGATGCGGTAGATGTACAGAAGCGCTGCCAGCGCGATGCCCACTTCGACAGCCACCGTCAGGTCGGCGAACACGGTGAGGAAGAACGTTGCGGCCCACACCGCTTTGTCGGCTGCGGATAATCGGAGAATGACTGGAATCTCTTTCCATTCGCCCATATTGTAGGCGACCACGAACAACACGGCGGCAAGCGTTGCCAGCGGAACGAAACGGGCGAGTGGCGCGGCTACCAGCAAGATCATCAGCAGTGTCAAGGCGTGGATTATGCCCGCAACCGGCGACTTGGCTCCCGAGCGGACATTCGTGGCCGTGCGAGCGATCGCGCCTGTAGCCGGAATGCCTCCGAACAGAGGCGAGACCATGTTGGCGATGCCTTGCGCCACCAATTCCACATTGGAGTTGTGCCGGTCTCCGGTCATGCTATCGGCCACAACCGCGGAAAGCAGACTCTCGACCGCTGCCAGCAGCGCCACGGTTAGAGCCGAAGGAATGAGCGGCAGAATCAGATCCGGTCTGAAGGTTGGAATCGAGATCCTCGGCAAGCCGGTCGGTATCCCGCCGAAAGCGCTTCCGATGGTGGCGACGGGAAGAGCGAAAAACGCGACGCACGCCGTGGCCAACGCCAACGCGACGATCGATCCAGGAATCCGGCGGGTCAGGCGCGGGACAAAGAGGATGAGCGCGAGCGATGCAGTGGAAAGTGCGACCGTATGCCATTGCAGCGTCGAGATGTTTTTCGCGAGCATGCTCATGCGCGCCACGAATTCGGTCGGCACGGTACCGATCTGGAGTCCCAGGAAGTCTTTGATCTGCGTCGAAGCGATCAGGACCGCAATGCCGTTGGTGAATCCGATGGTGATCGGCCGCGGAATGAACTTGACCGCGGTCCCGAGGCCGGTCAGGCCCATGACCACCAATATCGCGCCGGCCATCGCTGTGACCATCAGCAGTCCTGAGACGCCGAACTTGGCGACGATGCCCGCTACGATCACGACAAACGCTCCGGTGGGTCCGCCGATCTGCACGCGCGATCCTCCGAGCGCGGAGATCACGAATCCGGCCACCACAGCGGTGTAGATGCCAGCCTGCGGCGGGACTCCAGAAGCAATCGCGAACGCCATCGCGAGCGGCAGCGCCACCAGCCCCACGGTCAATCCCGCAATCAGGTCGGCCACAAAATCCCGCGATTTGTAATCTCGCAGGGTCAGGAGGAGCTTGGGCGACCACCGGTCATTCTTGATCACAAGCTTAGTCACCGGTCGCTGCCTCCGATTTGATCTCGTCGAGCATAGCTTGGCTCTCGGCCAAATGGGCGTAGAAATAGCGCTTCATCACGTCCAGGACTTCCAGGATCAGGCGGTCGCGAACAGAGTAGAAAACCTGATTCCCGGCCTTGCGATTCACCACGATGTGTTTCGCACGAAGCACGGTCAGATGTTGCGAGGCATTGGCCTGCTCGACTCCAAGGCGCTCGATTAGCGCACCGGCCGACAACTCGCCGTCGCGCAGCAGTTCGACGATGGCGATGCGGGTGGGGTGGGCCAGCGCCTGGAAGAATTCGGCTTTGAAGCGTCTCAGCGAATCTTGCATATCGTATATTCGTTAAATCGAATATACGATTATTGTAACACGCTACTGCCAGGAGATGGTCTTGGACAGGAACTGACCGTCAGAGAGGTCGATCTGGAGGTCCTGGCGCTCGCTGCCTTTGACCACTTGGATTTTGTGGGGGCCGACGGGCAGGGTCAGGCTCACGGGGGTCTTTTGAGGATGCTCGCGCCCATCGATCAGCACGGTCAGTCCGGCGGGGTCGGTGATCAGGTTGAGGGTGCCCGTCATGGGAACCAGATCCACGATCAGACCGGTGTCATTGGGGATCGTGATGATCTTCTGCGTCTCGCGGAAACCGGCGTGGTGCAGGACGAACACGTGGCGCCCGGCGGGCAACGTGAGATTGCAGGGAGTGGTGCATTCGATTCCCGATGTATCGAACGTCGCGGTCGCACCGACTGGGGAGGTGGTCAGTTGGAAGGCACCCTCTTTGGGAACCGCTGGAACCGCAGGCTGAGCCACGGCGACTTTCTGAGGTGTTTCAACGTGTTCAGCCGGTGGCGGGTCCGGCGGAGGCGCGGGCGGAGGTGTCGGCGCGGCTTCCACCGGAGCGGGCTGAGAGACTGCAGTCGGCGGAGGATCCGGAGTGGCTTCCGGCTGCGCTCCCCGTTTTTGTGTGGCGACAAACACGACGATGAACATCACGGCAACCGTGGCTATACTGAGCAGCACGTTGCGCAACGTGTGACTGGGTTCCGGTTGGCGCTCCGGAATGGGAGGCGGTGGCGGCGGAGGAGGAATAACTCGCGTCTCATCGTTATCTCCTGGGTTAACGACTGGGTCAACGGCCGGGCTAACGACTGAGTTAACAACTGAGCTAACAACCGGGACCGGGCGTGTGTCGGCGACGGTCTCGCCCAGATCGTCCCGCGAACCGGCCGTCGGCATGTTGGGGCTCGATCCACGCGGGAGCGGGGTCCAGTCGGGATTGGCGTTGCAGGCGGTGGTCAGCGTGTTGACGAATTCGGTGCAGTTTTCGAAGCGGTCTTCCGGACGTTTCGCCAGGGCCTTGCTGAGAACCGTTTCCACCTGCGGGCTGAGAGTATTGTTCAGCCGCTGCGGCGGCAGCGGGTCTTCTTTAACGATTTTGTACAGCAGCGTCGGCAGGTATTCGGCCGCGAATGGTTTTTCACCGGTGAGCACTTCGTAGGCGATCACGGCGAGCGAGAACTGATCGGCCGCGCCCGTGATGGCGGTGCTCTGAACCTGTTCGGGCGACATATAACTGGGTGTGCCCATCATGGTGCCGGACAGGGTCATCTGCTGGGACATGATCTTGGCGACGCCGAAGTCGGTGATTTTGGCGGTGCCATCTTCATGAATCATGATGTTGGCCGGTTTGATGTCGCGATGCACGATGCCCTTCTTGTGGGCGTAATCGAGCGCGGCGGCCGTCTGGCGGAAGATGCTAAGGAGAGTTTCCTTGTCCGGCGTCTGGTCCACCTTGAGCATTCTTTCGAGCGGCGGCCCGTTGACGAACTCCATGAAGATGTACGCCATGCCGTTTTCCTCGGCGATGTCGTAGATGGTGACGATGTTCGGGTGCGAGAGCATGCCGGCGGACTGCGCTTCGCGAAACAAGCGTTCCCGCAGGCGGACTCGCTCGGTCTCATCCGTCAGGTCCTGGAGCCGGATGCTTTTGATCGCGATGGCGCGCCCAATGGCCGGGTCCTGGGCCTTGTAAACAATCCCCATGGCGCCGCGACCCAATTCGGATACGATCTGGTATCGCCCGACTTGTTGCACTTGTAACAATTTTAACTCAGGCGTTGGGTACAATCTTTCTGGAGGAATACATTCATGAGCATTGCTCAATCTTTGCTTTCAGAATTCGATCACGAGATGGCGAACACCCGCAAAACCTTAGAACGCGTTCCGGAAAACAAGCTGGACTACAAACCCGATCCGAAGTCGATGTCGATGGGAGTGTTGGCCAGCCACATCGCGGAGATGTGCGGTTGGCTGCCTGCCATGATGCAAGGCCCCGAGCTCGATATTCCGGCGGATTTCAAGCCGTTTCTCGCGACGTCCCGGAAGGATCTTCTCGATACGTTTGACAAGAATGTGGCCGGCTCGAGGGCCGCGCTCGCAGCGGCCGGAGATCAGCTGCTCATGCAGGACTGGTCGCTCAAGTTTGGCGGCAACGCGATGTTCACCATGCCCCGGATCGCGGTGTACCGAACCATGATCATGAACCACGTGATCCATCATCGGGCTCAGTTGACCGTGTATTATCGCCTCAACGGCATTCCGGTTCCGGCGCTGTATGGACCTTCGGCGGATGAAGGCCAGCAGGCCGCGGCCGGCCATTAAATTGGCGGTACACTGAGAGCAGGAGAGCCAGTATGACCAAACTCCTGCGCACTGCGATTTTGATTTCCGTGATTCCCGCGCTCGCCTTTGCTCGCGGGGGCGGAGGCGGCCACGGTGGTGGAGGCGGTGCACGGTCGGGCGGCGGCGGAATGCGATCCGGCGGCGGGTCGGCAGTGCGCGGCGGATCCGTTGGCGGTGGCTTCCGAGGCGGATCGGTCGGCGGTGGCTTCCGGGGCGGATCAGTTGGTGGTGGTTTCCGGGGCGGATCAGTCGGTGGTGGTTTCCGGAACGGCGGCGGTTTCCGCGTAAATACCTTCGGCGGCGGGCGTTTCGGCAACCGGTTCTATGGCGGCTATGGTTTTGGCTACGGTGGCTATGGTTTTGGCCTCGGTTTCGGCTACGGTGGCTACCCGTACTACTATCCGTATTCGTACGATCCGTATTATTACGGGTCATACTACGGAGCCCCGTATTATGACAACGGCTACTATGACACCGGATATTACGACAACGCGTATTACGGCGGTAACGCAGGCTACGCGCCCCAGGCTCAGTACACACAACCTGCCCCGCCCACGGTCATCAATCAGAACATCGGAGCACCCACCAGCGCCGGGACCTCATCGGGATCGTTCTATCGCGCCGCGGACTATTACCTGATCGCGTTCAACGATCACACCATCCGGGCTGCGCTTTCCTACACCGTCGAAGGCGACCAGCTTCGCTACATCACTCGCGAACACGAAGAGAAGACGGCTCCGCTATCGAGCGTCGACGTGCGATTCAGCGAACAAATCAATCGCGACCGGCGAGTGGAGTTTCGGCTTCCGTAGGACATGTTCAAAACCCTCTTCGGGACTCCTTCAGACAAACCTCCGAAGGAATCGAGTGCTACTAAAGAGCCAAGCTTATTAGAACGTCTGAAAGCCGGCGTGCAGAAGACGCGCGCCGGGCTGATGGAGAAGCTTGAAGACGCCGTTAGCGGGCGCAAGGAAATCAACGCCGAGGTCCTGGAGGAGCTGGAATACGCGCTGAT
>Ga0265313_10002195_pt1 | contig 17276 bp, 14 predicted proteins | sample 4123metaG_FD_203122 | JGI IMG/M metagenome (GOLD analysis project Ga0265313, IMG submission 203122) | Rhizosphere microbial communities from Carex aquatilis grown in University of Washington, Seatle, WA, United States - 4-1-23 metaG | ecosystem: Host-associated > Plants > Roots > Rhizosphere >...
TCGATATCCTGGCCGACCTTGGCGAAGAAGCTTGCCTGCGCGATCCAGTCGCGCGGCGGAACGCGTTGCAGGACGGCATTGACGGTCGTCACGACGATCGCGGGGCCGGAGTTCGGCTTGCGCTGCACAAGATTGGCCAGCGTCGCCAGGCGCGCGCTTTCAATGTCGGGCTTTGGCGAAACGCGGTCATAGGGAAGACAGTCCCAGGCCGGAAAGGAGAGGATGGAAACGGACGGGGCAAAGAATCCGATTGCCTCGATCACGCTCGCGGCATGCACATCGTCCGATGCGACGAACACCACCAGACCGTCGAGACGCAGCGCCGCTTCCGCCGCGAGAAAGGCGTCATAGCCTGCCGGCGCGCCGGTGACCGCGAAGCGGCCCTGCTGCTTGGCGATATAGTCTAGGCGCTCCATTTGGGATTCCGGCGGTTGCAGAGCGCCTTCATGCGCTGGAACAGGGGCGACTCGAATTCGGACGGCACGGGCTCTGCGCCGCGCAGCCAGGCATAGACTTCCTGGTCCGGCGCGATGAGCAGCGCCTCGAACTGGTCGAGCTCGGTGTCGGACAGCCTGGAGAGTTCGGCAGCCGCGAAGGCGCCGAAGATCAGGTCGACTTCCTTGAAGCCGCGCCTTTGTGCCCGAAACAATAGCCGTTTGCGGCGGGCCTCCGAAGAGCCACCGTTTTCATCAGTCGTCATGGGCCGGATATAGCGCCAGACGCAGCCGCGCGCTAGCGCAACATGTCGGCAATTTCACGGATTGCTGCGATGACGACGTCTGGCCGTTCCGACGGAATGGCATGGCCGCAATCGGGAATGATGCGCCAGATGCCTCGCACGGAGCGTTGCGCGAACTCTTTCTGCATGCCCTGCCAGATGGCGAGCAGTTTGGCCCCGTCCTCCGCCGACAGCAGATTCCAGGTGCGGCGTCCGGCGATCAGCGCGCAGATGGGAGTGGCTCCAAGATCGCGCTGGAGCGCGAGCACTTCGTCCGAGCTCGCGCCATAACGGCAGTCATGCTCATTGCCGAGCAGACGCCATGTCTCCGGCCTGGCGTACCATGCGCGCAGCGTCTCGTTGACGGCATCGGGCAGTTCCGGATCGGGCGAGGGCAGCAGCGCCGCGAACTCCGAATGGCTCGGGCCCGCTTCCGCAATGGCAGCGTTTCGAGCATAGAGCTCGTTCGCAGCAACTGTGCGAGCGGCGTAGTTCGGCACGGCGGCTTCGTAGCTTTCCGCCTGCCCTTCGCTCGATCCATCCGTGATGACGATACCGGCAACTTCTTCGGGATAGCGAAACGCAAAGTATCGGACGTCGAGGCTGCCTGCCGAATGACCGACGAGGAGATAGGGCGGCGACACACCCAGAGCCTTCAATGCCGCCCGGACATCGGAGACATGTTTCGAGGCGGTTCTGGGAAACGGCCCCGGATCGCTGAAGCCTGCGCCGGCAATATCGAACGCGATGGCGCGTGAAAATTCACCGACGGCCGGCTGGACCTTGCGCCAGGTCAGGGTCGAGCCGCCAAAACCATGGAAGAAGAGAACCGTAAGCGACGCCTTGCCGATGTCATGGACGTTCAGCCGCCGTCCACCGCCGATCTCGACCAGCCGCTGGGGCCGCGCATAAACGTCAAGCCAGGCTTCTGCCACGGGGTACCTCAACGCATCGGATGGGGCATTTTCGCCGAACAATTATGTTGCGCAATTCTTGTGAACGGATTGAATTTGCGCATACTTTACGGGTCCGGTCGCCAGCGCGCCGGGGATAAGTCCATGACGTAGCGGCCCCGCGCCCCTATCCTAGCCGCCGATGCGGCCCTCGATTCTGTTCCCTCTTTTCGCCGAAACGCGGACCCTTGGCGGTGTCGGCCCCAAGATGGAAAAGCTGATCGCGCGTGTCGCGGGCCCGCGTATCGTTGACCTCATCTTCGATCTTCCGGTCGGTCTGATCGACCGGTCGTACCGCCCAAAGTTGAAGGACGCTGAATCGGGCCGCATCGCGACGGTGACGGTGACCGTGCTCGACCATGTCACGCCGCGCGACCGAAGGCAGCCCTATCGCATCCGCTGCTCGGACGACACGGCTGTGATCGATCTGATCTTTTTTCACGCACATGCGGACTACCTGAACCGCACCCTTCCGGTCGGCTCGCAGCGGATCATCAGCGGCAAGATCGAGCGCTATAAGGACAAGCTCCAGATGCCGCATCCGGACCATGTGCTGGCGCCGGAACAGTTGCACGAGTTGCCGCTGCACGAGCCTGTCTATGCGTCGACCGAAGGGTTGCCTGGGAAGACGTTGATGAAGGCCGTGCGCGCGGCTGTCGCAATCGTGCCGGCACTTGCGGAGTGGGACGACCCGTCTTTTCTCAAGACGCGCGGCTGGCTGCCGTTCGACGTTGCGCTGCGCGCGGCTCATGCACCCGTAAGCGAACTGGACCTGCTGCCCGACAGGCCGGTCCGCCAACGCCTCGGCTATGATGAGCTTCTGGCCAACCAGCTCGCGCTGCTGCTGATCCGCCGCCAGATGCGCAGCGTGAAGAAGGGCCGCAGTCTTAAGGGCAGCGGCAAGCTGAAGGCAAAGGCGATCACCGCCCTGCCCTTTGCGCTCACGGATGCGCAGTTGCACGCGATCGGCGAGATCGAAGCCGACATGGAAGCGCCGCAGCGCATGCTTCGCCTTCTGCAGGGCGATGTCGGCGCGGGCAAGACGATCGTTGCGTTCCTCGCGCTGCTCGGCGCAGTCGAAGCGGGCGCGCAGGGCGCACTTATGGCGCCGACCGACATTCTTTCGCGCCAGCACATGGCTTCGCTCGAGCCGCTGGCGAAGGCGGCAGGCATTCGCATGGCCCTGTTGACGGGTCGCGAACGCACAGGACGGGAAGCGACTCTCGCGGCGCTCGCGAGCGGCGAGATCGACATTCTCATCGGCACGCATGCGTTGTTCTCGGAGGACGTCGCCTTCGCCGATCTCGGCCTTGCAGTTGTCGACGAACAGCATCGCTTCGGCGTGCATCAGAGAATGCAGTTGCAAAGCAAAGGCGGCCGTCCTGCCGATGTGCTCGTGATGACGGCAACGCCCATCCCGCGCACGCTGGCACTGACCGTCTATGGCGACATGGATGTCTCGCGCCTGACCGGCCGGCCGCCAGGACGCAAACCGGTCGATACGCGCGTGCTCTCGGCCGACCGCCTGGGCGAAGTCGTGGAGCATCTGCGCAAGGCGATCGCGCGCGGCGCACGGGCCTATTGGGTTTGTCCGTTGGTCGAAGAATCGGAAAAGGTCGACCTCGCCGCCGCCGAGGAGCGCGCATCGATGCTGAAACGCGTACTCGGCTCAAAGGTGGGTCTGATGCACGGCCGCATGAAAGGACCGGAGCGCGATGCGGCGATGGCGAAGTTCAAGTCGGGCGAGACCTCGATCCTCGTTGCGACGACAGTCATCGAAGTCGGCGTCGACGTGCCGGAAGCCACGATCATGGTCGTCGAACATGCCGAGCGCTTCGGGCTTGCGCAGCTTCATCAATTGCGCGGGCGCGTCGGACGCGGAAAGGACAAGTCGAGCTGCCTGTTGATCTATCACGGCCCGCTGGGCGAGACCGCCAAGGCGCGTCTCAAGACGATGCGCGAGACCGACGACGGCTTCGTGATCGCGGAAGAAGATCTGCGTCTGCGCGGCGCCGGAGACCTGCTCGGCACGCAGCAAAGCGGCATGCCGCTGTTCCGCCTCGCCGACCTTGCGGCGCACGCCGACCTTCTGGCGGTAGCGCGCGACGATGCGCAGCTTGTACTGACACGCGATCCTGAGCTTCAATCGCCGCGCGGCGAAGCGCTGAGAACGTTGCTCTATCTCTTTGGCCGCGACGAAGCGGTGCGATATCTGCGGGCCGGTTGAACGTTCCGTGGCGACAAGGTGTAGGTTTCCGACATGAGCGATTTCCTGCCTATCCTTGAACAGAAACTGCGCACGGTGCTTCCCGGGCTTCTGCAACTTGACGCACTCACGCGGTTGTCCGGCGGCGCGAGCCAGGAAACCTGGTCGCTCGATGCGGTCTGCAAGGGCGGGGTTATCCCGCTGATCCTGCGCCGTTCGCCCGGTGGATTGCCGCGCGCCGCGACCGACACCTCGACGTCGGTTCCCCTGGAAACGGAGGCCATCGCGATTGAAGCGTCGCGCGCCGCCGGCGTGAAGGCTCCGCATGTCCGCTACGTGCTGCAGGAAGGCGACGCGATCGGCCAGGGTTATGTCATGGACCGGCTGCGCGGCGAGACCATCGCGCGCAAGATCCTGCGGGACAAGGAATTCGACGCGGTGCGGCCACACCTCGCGCGCCAATGCGGTCAGATCCTCGCGCGGATTCACGCGGTAACGCTGACGCCGGAATTGCGCGCCGTCTTGCCGGTCGTCGACGGACCGACGCAGCTCAATCGCTATCGGACGATCTACGATCTCTACAACTATCCGCATCCTGTGTTCGAGATGGCGTTCAAGTGGCTGGAACCGCGTATGGCGGGCGCCAAGCGGCAGACGCTGGTGCATGGCGATTTCCGGCACGGCAATCTGCTGATCTCGCCGGATGGCGTCGAAGCCGCGCTCGATTGGGAGCTGGTCCACATCGGCGATCCGCTGGAGGACATCGGCTGGATCTGCACCAACTCCTGGCGCTTTGGCGTTCAGGAAAAGGTCGTCGGCGGCTTTGGTGAACTTGCCGACCTGCTCGACGGTTACGCCTCCGCCGGCGGCGGCACGGTGAGCGAAGAAGATGCCCGCACCTGGATCGTCTATGGATCGCTCAAATGGGGCGTGATGTGCATGAGCATGTACCAGGGATTTGTGCGCGACCATTCCGTTGAGCGCGCGGCGATCGGGCGGCGTTCTTCGGAGACCGAGGTCGACCTCATCAACCTGATCATTCGCGGGAAGATCTGATCATGATGGACCAACCCTCCATGCTCGAACTGGTTTCGGCGGTACGCGACTTCATCGAGCAGCGCGCCATGCCGGAGTTGAAGGGACACACCGCGTTTCACGCGCGCGTCGCGGCCAATGCGCTCAGCATCGTGGCGCGCGAGCTGCATCAGGGCGGACCGTCAGGCGAGGCCGAACGCGAGAGATTGAAGAAGCTTCTCGGCCATGACGGCACGCTGCTCGATCTCAATCGCGAACTCTGCGATCGCGTGCGCCAGGGCGCGATCACACTCGACACGCCAGGCTTTGCCGATCATCTGACGATCACGACGCGCGACAAGGTGGCGATCGACCAGCCGAATTACTCCGGATTGAAACGCCTGCTTGCCGACTAGGCAGAAACGTCCGCCTTCTCGTCCAATGCAAGCCGCGTCAGGGCCGCGCTGGCAACAGCGAGACCCTGAAGCCACGCGGCAAGCGCTCCCAGCCAGGCCGGAGCGAAGAGCTGCGGGAAAAAGACGAACAGGACGCTCTTGGCGCCCAGTCCATCAACAATGGCCGGCGCCAGCACATAGAGCACGAACAGGACGGCAAGCGCGCCAAGATCGCCGCGGCGGCGTCCGGGAAGCGTCTGCATCAGCACGAAGAGCGCAACATCGCGCGTGATGAAGCCAAGCTCTGCCAGAACCAGGGGCTGACCCGAGCCCGCGACGGAGACGTTATGCAGAAGCCAGAGCGACAGCGCGACGCCGATGACAAGCGTTGCGACGTAGCTCATCATCCAGGCTTGCAATCCTGAAAGGCCGTTCGCGATATGGCCGGCGCCGATCTGGCCGGCCATCCAACGGTAGTGCACGTGGTCCTTGGGTTCGAGGAGCACCATCACATAGGTGAGGAGGATGTAGGTTGTTCCGGCCAGAAGCAGGCGAAGCGCAACCGCGTCCCAGGCTTTCATCTGCGGCGAAAGCCACGCATCGAACCCGGCAACGTAGATGCCCATGAAGACAAGAAAGGCGATCCAGACAAGCGGTCCGTTGCGCATCTTGAGCTCAAGCCGCATCTCGCGGTAGCAGCCGAGCAATGTCCAGCCAGCAAAGATGGCGAGCGACGTCAGCAGAAACGCCCCAGCGTTCATCGACGCGCCCCACCAGGGAATGACGTCGGCCGCGGCCTGACGGCTTGACGACGAAATGGAGGGCCCGGCCTTGCTCCAGATGTAATAGACAGCCAGCGCCGCGACCAGGCCAAACGCCTGATAGACGAACTGGTCCAGCCGCGAATGCGCCTGACGGCGTCCGATGGCGATCAGGCTGGCCAGCAGGCTTGCCGACTGCGCGATCACACCGATGCCGAGATAGTAGACCAGTTCGGCTGCCGCCGTGGCTGGTCCGAGATGGGTGACGAGATTTGTCATCATCACGACGAGACAGATCGCGCCGCCGAGCCAGTTGTAGATCGTCGAACCAAACAGCTTGCCCCAGGTCATCGTGGCGGCGCTGAGCGAGGACAGACGCTGCGTGTCCCATGTACGGTCACGAATCTCGCCGACGACGCTCATCGCGGCATTGCGCGAGCCCCAGACCACGACGAGCACATAGTAGAGGAGCGATGCGACGCCAGACGGACCCCATTCCACGCCCTCTGCGAGCGATGCGGCAAAGAACGTCAGCGCGAGGAGACCGGCCATCATGAGCGTGCGGCGCGGCGTCAGTTCGAGCCAGACGTTGCGTTCAAATTCCGGATTCATGGCGTTCGACCCACTTGCGCGAAGTAGGCACCTTCCAGTGCCTTGCTGGACTCGCCGAAACTCGCCAGATCGAAGCCGGCGCCCACCAGATCGCGCACCAGCTTGGCGCGCGCGCCCGGATTTCGCGTAAAGACGATCAGCGCGTGAACCTGGTCCGCTTCGACCACATCGGCGCCGTGGCCGACGAGGAATTCGCGCAGATCACTGCGCGCCGTCGCAAGTTCGATCATGTAGCGCGGCCGATCATCGTCTCGCACCTTGATCGCCTTGCCGCCGGCGATCAGGCCGTTCTCGATGATGATCATCTCCGAACAATAATCCTCGAGCTCCGCGAGGATGTGCGAGGAGACGACGAGGGTCATGCCGCCGTCGCGCAGGGTCAGCAGCAGGCTGGACAGATCGCGCCGCGCCTGCGGATCGAGGCCGGCTGCCGGTTCGTCGAGCAGCAGCACATGCGGCTCATGCACGATCGCCTGACCGATCCCAAGGCGCTGGCGCAAACCGCGGGACAGTTCGCCAGACTTGGAGTCGAGACGATCCAGCAGGCCGACCCTGCCCGCCGCCTTCTCGACCGCCCGCGGCGCCGCGTCAGAAGCGATGCCGTGCGAGCGCGCCGCATAAGTGAGGCAGCGGCGGACGGTCAGATCGTCGTAGAGCCCGTAGAAGTCGGGCAGATAACCCATGCGCGCATGGATGTCGCGCGGGCTGTGGCTGGTATCGAGGCCGTCGATGAGGACACGGCCCGAATAGGGATATTCGAGCGCCGCAAGACAACGCAGCAACGTCGTCTTTCCCGCGCCGTTCGGCCCGACCAGCGCGGTAATCGTCTGGTCCGGCACCCGCAGCGACACGCCTTTCAGCGCGCGGGCGGTAGGATACTCGTAGACGAGATTTTCGACTTCGATCATGACGGTCCAGGCGCGACTCTCACCCTATCAGGTAGCAATATGACGATAACGCGCTGGCCTGTGCCAGCGCTTTCCGGCCGGCGGGGCGCTTTCACCCGAACGTGAAAATGCCCATCATGCAAATATGACTCGCGCAGCAAACCGGCTTGGCCTTGGAACCGTGCAGTTCGGCCAGGCTTACGGCATCTCCAACACGCGCGGTCGCGTACCTGCCGCGGAGGTGGAGTCGATCCTGCGGCGCGCTTCTAGTGCCGGGATGCGGGCTCTCGATACCGCTGCGGGCTATGGCGATGCCGAACAGGTCCTTGGCGGCCTTGTGCGGCTGACCGAGTCATTCCGCATCGTCACCAAGACGATCCCGCTGAAGCACGGTCTTGACGCCGTGCTTGCGCGTGCGCGGCAATCGGTTGAGACATTGGCGCGCAAGCCGGTCGATCTCCTGCTGGTGCATTCGGCGGGCGATCTGAGCGGCGATGACGGACGTGCGTTATGGACCGGATTGCTGGCATTGCGCGATGAAGGTCTGTTCGGCGGCATCGGGATCTCGGCCTATGTCTCGGATGATCCGCTGTCCCTCGCGCGAAAATTCCAGCCGGCCGCAATGCAGGTGCCGACCAGCATTCTCGATCAGCGCCTTGTGCAAAACGGAACTCTGGCCGAAATGAAGAATCTCGGTGTGGAGATTCACGCGCGATCGCTGTTCCTGCAGGGTTTGCTGTTTCTGGAAAACGACAAGCTGCCGGCGAACTTGAAATCGGCGGCGGCGCACCTGTCTGCTCTCCGGAAACGGTTGGCAGGCGATGGATTGTCGCCGCTGCAGGCTGCCCTCGCCTTTGCCCTGAGCCGGACGGAGATCGACGTCGCAGTCGTCGGCGTCACCGCCGTTCAGGAACTGGATGAAATTCTGAGCGCGGCTGACAAGCCCGTGCCAAGCCTAGACTGGGCGGCGTGCGCGCTGCACGATCCGCTGGTACTGACGCCGTCGCTGTGGTGATCAGCCGAGCGTGGAAAGTTCGCGAAGAACGTTCGCGACCCGCGTGACGTCGCCCTGCGACATCGCCGGAAACATCGGCAGGGTCAGGATTTCCTGATAGGTCTTTTCGGCAACCGGACACAGGCCCGCCTTATAGCCAACACCTTGATAGTAACTGTGCAGATAGACCGGCGCGTAGTGAACATTGGCGCCGATGCCGCACTCGCGAAGATGCTGGAATGCGCGCGCGCGGTCGATCTTCAGTTTTGAAAGATCGAGACGCACGACGTAGAGGTGATAGGCGTTCGTACGGTCGGCGTGAATGCGCAGCGGGCGGACATGCCCGATGCCGCGCAACGCGTCCTCGTACCATGCGGCCACCGTGCGGCGCTTGGCGACCCATTGCGGTAAACGCTCAAGCTGCGCCAGGCCAAGCGCGCATTGCACGTCCGGCAGGCGATAATTGTAGCCGAGCTCCACCATGTCGTAGGCAAAGGTGCCCTCGGCGTCGCGCTTGCGGTGGTCGCTGTCGAGACCGTGATTGCGGAAGCGGCGCATATGCGCGGCGCGTTCGCGGTCGTCGGTCAGCGTCATGCCGCCTTCGCAGGTCGTCAGATGCTTGACCGGATGGAACGAGAAACAGCTTATGTCGGCGAGCGTGCCGGCCATGCGGCCCTTGTAAGTGGCTCCCGGCGCGTGGCAAGCGTCGGCGACAATCGCGATGTTCCGGTTTTTAGCGAGCGAACGAAGCGCGTCATAATCCGCCGGCTGTCCCGCATAGTCGACGGCGACGATCGCCTTGGTCTTCGGCGTGATGAGTTTCTCGACGCTGGCCGGATCGATCAGCAGAGTGTCGGCTTCGACGTCGGCAAAGACCGGCGTTCCGCCTTCGTACAGCGCGGCGTTCGAGGATGCTGCGAAGGTGATGGCCGGAACGATGACTTCATCGCCCCTGCCGATGCCGACCGCACGCATCGCGGCGTGAAGAGCGGCTGTTCCGCTGTTGACGGCAACGCCTTCAGCGGCGCCGCAGAATTTGGCGAAGGCCTTCTCGAATTGGCCGACGCGCGGACCGGTCGTCAGCCAGTCGGAGCAGAGTGCTTCGACGACCGCCTTGATGTCGGCGTCGCCGATCTCCTGGCGGCCATAGGGAAGGAAATTGAGCGCCGCGTGGGCGCCGTCGCGGTCAGGCATAGGCCATCTGCAGGAGGGTTTGGAGGCCGCGTGCGTCGAGCGCCTCGGGATTGGTGTCGCTGGAGTAAGAGAAACCTTCCGGCACGGGCTTGGCGCCGCGTGCGAGATACGCTTCGCGCGCCGCGGTGGCGAAACTCGCCAGGATTACGTAGCGGTCTTCCATGTCGACGGTCCAATGGGAGTCGTCGGCGGGAATCATCGTCTCATGAAGCTTCTCGCCGGGACGAATGCCGACGATCTTGTGCTTGAGCGACGGGCTGATCAGTGTCGCCAGGTCGGTGATCGTCGTCGATGGAATCTTCGGAACGTAGATCTCGCCGCCGCGCATCATCTCCATGCTGGACAGCACGAAGTTCACGCCCTGCGTCAACGTGATCCAGAAGCGCGTCATGCGTTCATCGGTGATCGGCAGGCTGTCGGCGCCGTCTGCGATCAGCTTGCGAAAGAAAGGAACGACTGAGCCGCGCGAGCCAAAGACATTGCCATAGCGGACGACCGAGAAACGGGTACCGTCGGAACCGGCCAGATTGTTGGCGGCGACGAAGATCTTGTCGGAGGCCAGCTTGGACGCGCCATAGAGATTGATCGGATTGGCGGCCTTGTCCGTCGAGAGCGCTATGACCTTGCGAACGTTGCGGCGCAGGGACGCGTAGACGATGTTTTCGGCGCCGAAGACGTTGGTGCGAATGCACTCGAACGGGTTGTACTCAGCGGTCGTGACCTGTTTCATCGCCGCCGCATGGACGACATAGTCCACATCGCGCAACGCCAGATCGAGCCTGTCGCGATCGCGTACGTCGCCGATGAAGTAGCGGATGAAGGGGTACTTATCCATGGGGAATTCAAGCGCCATGTCGGACTGCTTGAGCTCGTCGCGTGAGAATATAATGAGGCGGCGCGGCTTGTAGCGCTCGACGACCGTCTTCAGAAAATGCTTGCCGAAAGACCCCGTGCCGCCGGTAACCAGAACCGACTTGTCATTGAGATCGAGCCACGGTTGGCTGAAATCGCGAAACTGCGCTGGCGGGTTGGCCGGTGCCGCGGTATCGGTGGAAAACTGCGTGCGCGCCAGGGCGACTGCAGGCTTGCTCATGGGCAAAAGGTCCTTGTTGACCTGCGCAGTCTCTCCGTTTGTGGTTAACCATCGTATAATCTGGGCTAGATTGTTTAAGTTGAAGGCTTCACCGATCCGTAACCGGATTCCGGCAGGCTTGTGACAGTTACCAAAGGGTAAACGATGCGTATCGCGATGATCGGAACAGGCTATGTTGGGCTGGTATCGGGCGCCTGCCTGTCCGAGTTCGGCCACAGTGTCGTGTGCGTCGACAAGGAAGCCGAAAAGGTCGCGGCCCTGAAAGCCGGCCGGATCCCGATTTTTGAACCACGCCTCGACGAAGTGGTGGCGACCAACGTGAAGGCAGGTCGCCTCTCATTCGACACCGACATCGCGACCGCGGTGCGCGGCGCCGACGCGGTATTCATCGCCGTCGGCACGCCAAGCCGGCGCGGCGACGGTCACGCCGACCTCAGCTACGTATATGCGGCAGCCGAGGAAATTGCCGGCGCGTTGTCGGGCTATGCCGTCATCGTCACCAAGTCGACCGTACCCGTCGGCACGAGCCGTGAAGTCGAGAAGATCATCCGCCGCGTCCGGCCGGGCGCCGATTTCGACATGGCGTCCAATCCCGAGTTCCTGCGCGAAGGTTCGGCGATCGACGATTTCCGCCGGCCGGACAGAGTCGTCGTCGGCTGCGACACGGACCGCGCCCGCGATGTGATGCGCGAAGTCTATCGTCCGCTTTATCTGCACGAAACACCGATCCTGTTCACCAGCCGCGAGAGTTCGGAATTGATCAAATACGCGGCGAACGCGTTCCTCGCGACCAAGATCACCTTCATCAACGAGATGGCGGATCTGTGCGAACTCGCCGGCGCCGACGTGCAGGACGTGGCGCGCGGCATCGGTCTCGACGGACGCATCGGAGCCAAGTTCCTGCATGCGGGACCCGGCTTCGGCGGCTCCTGCTTTCCCAAGGACACGCTGGCTTTGCGCAAGACCGCGCAGGACCTGGGTGCGCCGACCAGAATCGTGGAAGCCGTGGTCGCGGTAAACGACGCGCGGAAAATCGCCATGGCCAAGAAGATCGAAAAGGCGTTCGACGGCGTGAAGGGCAAGACCATCGCGATGCTCGGTCTCACGTTCAAACCCAACACCGACGACATGCGCGACGCGCCGAGCCTGGTGATCGTCCCCTATCTTCAGGAGAAAGGCGCCACGATCCGCGCCTTCGATCCCGAGGGCTCCAAGGAAGCAGGAAAGCTGCTCAAGCTCGAGCAGACGAGGGACGCCTACTCGGCGCTCGACGGCGCTGACGGCGTCGTCATCCTGACAGAATGGAATGAGTTTCGTGCGCTCGACACCGGGCGCATGAAAAGCCTTCTGAAGAAGCCGCTGATGATCGATCTACGCAACATCTACCGTCCGAGCCAGATGGCCGCCGACGGCTTCACATATGTCAGCGTTGGCCGCGCAACGGTGTACCCGGACTAGCTGACATACCCCTTGTCGCGCAGATAACTGACGATTCCGGCCGCAAGTTGGGCCGGGTCGGCGGTGGTCGTGTCGACCCGCAACTCGGGAAATTCCGGCGCTTCATACGGACTGTCGATTCCGGTGAAGTTCTTGATCTCGCCGGCTTGCGCCTTTTTGTAGAGGCCCTTCGGATCGCGCTGCATGCAGACTTCGATTGGAGTATCGACATAGACCTCGATGAATTCATGCTCGCCGACAAGGTCGCGCGCCATGCGCCGTTCAGAACGGAACGGCGAAATGAACGAGACGAGCACGATCAATCCGGCGTCGACGAACAGCTTCGCCGCCTCCCCGACACGGCGGATATTCTCCACCCGATCGGCGTCCGTGAAGCCGAGGTCGCGGTTGAGGCCGTGGCGGACATTGTCGCCGTCGAGCAGATATGTGTGGCGGCCTTCGGCGAACAGCGCCTTTTCCACGAGGTTGGCGATGGTCGATTTGCCCGAGCCTGACAAGCCTGTAAACCACAGAACAGCCGGCTTCTGACCCTTCTGCTGCGCGCGCACCTGCTTGTCGACATCGAGCGCCTGCCAATGGACGTTCGTGGCGCGGCGCAGGCTGAAGTCGATCATGCCGGCGCCGACGGTGGCGTTGGTGAAACGGTCGATCAGGATGAAGCCGCCCGTGTCGCGATTGTCGTGATAGGCGTCGAACGCGATTGGCTGGCTCGTTGCGAAATTGGCGTAGCCGACCTCGTTGAGATGCAACGTCTTGGCGGCATGCTGGTCGAGCGTGTTGACATCGATCTTGTGCTTGAGAGTGGTGATTTGCACCGGCACCGTCGCCGAGCCGATCTTCATCAGATATTGCCGGCCAGGCAGAAGCTCATCTTCCGCCATCCAGAGCAGGTGCGAGGCGAACTGTTCGGAGACATCCGGACGGTCTCCCGGCGCGCACAAAATGTCGCCGCGTGAGATGTCGACTTCGTCGGCAAGGACCAGCGTGACGGCTGCGCCGGCCACGGCTTCCGGGAGATCGCCATCCATCGTGACGATGCGCTTGACCGCGCTCTTGCGTCCCGATTTGGCGACCGCGATGGCGTCGCCTTGCTTGATGCTGCCTCCAACGATGGTGCCCGAGAAGCCGCGGAAGTCGAGATCGGGCCGGTTGACCCACTGCACCGGAAAGCGGAACGGCTTGCTCGCCGTGTCCGTATCGACGTCCACGGTCTCGAGGTGGGCCAACAAAGAGGGCCCCTTGTACCAGGATGTCTTCGCACTCTCGGCGATCACATTGTCGCCGTAGCGCGCGGAGATCGGAATCGGCGTTACGTCGGCAAAACCCAGGCGCTGCGAGAACGCCGCGAAATCCTGCACGATGCCGTCGAAGACCGACTGCGAATAGTCCATCAGGTCGATCTTGTTCACGGCCAGAACCACGTGACGGATGCCGAGAAGCGAAGCGATATAGGCATGGCGGCGCGTCTGGACCAAAACGCCCTTGCGTGCGTCGATCAGGATGACGGCGAGATCGGAATTCGAGGCCCCGGTCGCCATGTTGCGCGTGTACTGCTCGTGACCCGGCGTGTCGGCAACGATGAACTTGCGGCGTTCGGTGGCGAAGAAGCGATAGGCGACGTCAATTGTGATGCCCTGCTCGCGCTCGGCTTCGAGTCCGTCGACCAGCAACGCAAAGTCGATATCGTCGCCCGTCGTGCCGAACTTCTTGGAGTCTTTTTCGAGCGCCGAGAGATGATCTTCGAACAGCAGTTTGGTGTCGTAAAGCAGACGGCCGATCAGAGTGGACTTGCCGTCGTCGACGCTGCCGCAGGTCAGGAAGCGCAGGAGCGACTTCTTTTCCTGCGCCGCGAGAAATGCCTTGAGACCGGAAGGGGCGTTCATCAGAAGTAGCCTTCCTTCTTCTTCTTTTCCATCGACGATTTCTCGTCGCTGTCGATCAGGCGACCCTGCCGTTCCGACGTTCTCGCCGTGAACATCTCGGTCACGATGCCCTCCAGCGTGTCGGCGTCGGATTCAATTGCGCCGGTGAGAGGGTAACAGCCGAGGGTGCGGAACCGGACCAGACGATCTTGGATCTTTTCGCCCGGAAGCAGCTTCATGCGCTCGTCATCGCGCATGATCAGCGTCCCGTCGCGTTCGACGATCGGGCGCTTCTTGGCGAAATAGAGGGGTACGATCGGGATGTTTTCGGCGAGGATGTATTGCCAGATGTCGAGCTCGGTCCAGTTGGAGAGCGGAAAAACGCGGATAGACTCGCCCTTGTTGATGCGCGTGTTGTAGACGCGCCAAAGTTCCGGCCGCTGGTTCTTGGGATCCCAGGCGTGCGTTGCGGTTCGAAAGGAGAAGATGCGCTCCTTGGCGCGCGATTTTTCCTCGTCGCGGCGCGCGCCGCCAAAGGCCGCGTCGAAGCCGTACTTATCGAGCGCCTGCTTCAGCGACTCAGTTTTCATGACCTGGGTGTGGAGCGCAGAGCCGGAATCGAACGGATTGATTCCGCGCCTGACCCCGTCCTCGTTGATATGGACGAGCAGCTTGAGCCCAAGACGTTTGACCGTCTCGTCGCGAAACTGAATCATCTCGCGGAACTTCCACGTCGTGTCGACGTGGAGCAATGGGAACGGCGGTTTGGCCGGATAGAACGCCTTCATCGCCAGGTGCAGCATCACCGACGAGTCCTTGCCGATCGAATAGAGCATCACCGGGTTGGCGAACTCGGCCGCCACCTCGCGCATGATATGGATGCTCTCGGCTTCCAGGCGCTTCAAATGAGATATAACAGGTATTTTTGTGGACAAACTTTTGGACCCCGAAAGTCTACTGTGAAATAGGCTGCCCAGCCGCCGGATGCAAGGCTGCTCCGAGCCTCAGTTCAAAGTTATGGGCGAAAGCGGTAGCGGCGGGGCCTGAACGGCCACAGCAAAGCGTATGCGGCCCAACGGCCGGCCGTCTCCGGTGGTGATGTTAACCCGCCAGGCGCCTGCCCTCGGCCTGCTCTTGAAGGAATAGGCGCGATAGCCGCCGTCTCTGCCGCCATTGATGGAAAATGTCGTCCGGGACTGCGGCTGCCATTGTCGTGCGGTCGAGTCGTACCATTCCCAACGATGCACAATGATCGTCGACACCCGATCCGGAGCGAAGACCGAGCTATAGAGATAAAGCTTCTCGTCCGGTGTTACGTGATAAACCGGCGGCACGCCCAGAAACGTCGTCCAGGGCTGCGGTTCGTCTATCGCCTGATAGACAGACCCAACTTTTTCCACCCCGTGGTAGACGCCCGCATCAGCCAGAGCGAGGGGCAATGGCGGCAGCACTTTCAGGAAGTAGAAGGCGTTCATCACGGCATAGATCGCCAGCGTGCCGGCCAGGATCTGCACGCGCACCTGACGGTACCTCTCGCGTCCCAGCCACGCCAGCAGGTCCACGTAGAACCAGAACATCGCGATCGCGACCGCGCCGCTCACAAGGAACGGTATGACGCCCAGCATGGCGATCAGCACCGGAACGAATAGGATCGCGTATGAAAACAGCGCGAAGAAGTACAGCAGCAGCGAGAGCGTGAATCGGGTCGTGTAGACCTTGAAGAATTCGTTGCCGATGAATATGCCCGCGAGCACCAGCAGGTATGGCCAAGAACTCCACAGCGATGCACTGCGCAGATAGAAGACGCAAAAACCGCTCAGCAAACAGCCCAGCGCGAATTGCGTTGCCGCGGTCAGTATCGTTCGTGTGCGCTGGCTCGGCTGCTTTTCCGCACCCCGCGACTCCAGGCGATGCGAGATCGCGATCGCGCCGCCCGCGATCAGGAGGTACGCAAGAAAGACGATATGCGTCGACGCGTGATCGATCCGCCCAAATGTGTAGCTGTCGAAAGCGTAGCCGCCGACCATCGAGAGTGCCGAGAGATGGCGCTCATACTGGTGTGCGAAGGCGATGACGGTCTTGATCGGCCGGGCGGACAGGTATGCTCGAGGTTCCAAACGCAGGGTCCAAATTCGGGTCGGCACCGCTCGGGTGCGCGATCTCGCAGAGGTGCTGTTACCAGCCTCCGCCGGCGTTTGGAACAGCCGAAAACGAAAAGGCCGCCCGGAACGGCGACGACGCCTATCCCAAACGGCCCGGTCTTACCTGGTATGCGGATCAGGCTACGGACCGCATCTTGAGATGCGGTCCGTAGCCATTTCCGAAGAGACTTAGAAGTTGATCTTCAAACCAGCCGAAACACCATTCCGGTTCAGATCGCTGCGATATGCACCTTGATACCCGACGTACAGCGACATATTGGCAGATGTTGCGTAGGCAAGACCGGCGTCGATATCGAACTCCGACTGGTCGGGCTTTACGCCACTGACGGTGAATGCAGACGCCGCGTTGCCGTTGAAGAAGGCCGAGATGTTACGCGCCTTGTTGTCCACGTCGTAGAGGTAGGTCAGGCTGCCATAGGGCGACAAGCCGGTCAGCGACGGGATCAGATCGATACCGAGCATCAGGTTTGTCTTGTCGACATTGATCTTCCCGACGGTGAGATCGAGAGCGCCAGCGCCAGTTTCCGTGAAGGCCTTGGTGTTGCCGCTATCGAAGTCGACGCCAATAAACGGACGGATCGACATGTCAGCCAGTGAGGCGTTGTAACCCACAGTGCCAACTGCCTTGAACAAATCGCCGTTGAAGCTCGCCATCGTTGCACGGTCGATAGTCGCAACGACGATCGACTTGTTCACGCCGAAGCTGCCTTCGGAATATGCCAACTGAAGGTCGGCATCGACGTTTCCGGCCGTGTATCCGGCGTAACCACCAACCTGCCAGCTGTTGCTGTGGCCCTTCGAATTGCCGAGACCGTACTTGATCTGGTCTTCAGACCAACCGCCCGCCGCGCCGAACACAAAGTCGCCGCTTCCAATGTCCAGGCCGAACGCGCCGCCGCCAATGTCGCCATTGCTGCCGAAGCGATAGGACTGATGGCTTCCCGTGCCAGTGCCGTAATAACCGCGG
>Ga0265313_10002198_pt1 | contig 17259 bp, 20 predicted proteins | sample 4123metaG_FD_203122 | JGI IMG/M metagenome (GOLD analysis project Ga0265313, IMG submission 203122) | Rhizosphere microbial communities from Carex aquatilis grown in University of Washington, Seatle, WA, United States - 4-1-23 metaG | ecosystem: Host-associated > Plants > Roots > Rhizosphere >...
TCGTCTTGCCGATGCCGTGCGTGCCGCCCGCCTTTTTGCCATTGCCGGAGCCGCGGCGATAGCGCTGACCGCATGCCAGGTGAAGCCGGTGGCGCCGCCGCCGCTGGCGCCGACCATGCCGGAAGGGACCGTTCCCACCCGTCCGCTGACGGAAAACAAGCCGAGCTTTCTCACGCTGCCGAACATTCCCGCCGATCATGCCCCGGTCCGCGTCGGCATACTCCTGCCGTTCGACAGCACAACACCGGGCGTAAAGGCACTCGCCGCCGCGATGCTCAGGTCGGCAGAGCTCGCACTCTACGAATCCGGCAACCGGGACGTCATCCTGATGACGGCCGACGAGGGCGCCACGCCCGAGACATCGGAAGCGGCCGCCATCAAGCTGCTGGACCAGGGCGCGGAGATCATCGTCGGACCGCTGTTCGCGCCGGCCGTCAAAGCCATCTCGCACGAGGCGCGCGACCGCGGCGTTCCGGTGCTTGCCTTCTCGACCGACAAGAGCGTTGCCGGCGACGGCATCTTCCTGATGGGCTTTCTGCCGGAGAACGACGTCATGCGCGTGGTTTCATACGCCGCAGCGCAGGGCCACCACAAATTCGCGGCGCTTGCACCCGACACGCCCTATGGCGACGTGACGCTCGATTCGTTCAGGGCCGCCGTGGTTATCGCCAAGGGCCAGATCGTCGATGTTGAACGTTTCGCCAACAGCGCGGACGCGGCAATGAAGCCGGCGCAGGATATCGCCAAGACCGATGCCGACGCCGTGTTCATTCCGCTCGGCGGACAAATCCTTCGCGCGGTATCGCCGACATTGGGCGTGAGCGGGCTTGATCCCAAGAAAGTCAAACTCCTTGGCACGAGTATCTGGAACGAGCAGAGCAATCTGTCCGAGCCGACGTTGAACGACGCCTGGTTCGCCGCGCCGTCGCAGGTCGATGACGACGCCTTCGCGGCCAAGTACAAGGCCGCCTATGGCGTGAACCCGCCGCAGCTTGCGGCACTCTCCTTCGATGCCGTATCGCTGGTCGCGTTGCTGGCCAAGGGGCCGGCCTACAGGCGCTTCACGCGCGCCGCGCTCACCGATCCGAACGGCTTTGCCGGAGTCGACGGCATCTTCCGATTCCTGCCCGACGGCACGGCGGAGCGCGGCCTTGCCGTTGTCGCCGTTACGCCGAACGGATTCCGCGAAGTCGATCCCGCGCCCAAGACATTCGTAAAGCCGGGATCGTAAAGGCCGCGCAAAAAAATGGCGGCATGTCCGGCGCGCGACGCGCCGGCGAATGCCGCCTGTCCGCCAGGGCCGGCGAGCGCAAGACCCTCACGGCCAACCGATCGCACCCTGGGTTCACGCCACGGTCCTTGCGAAAGCCGGAAAGCGTTCCCCGCCATGGGCGAGTAGGAAGGCAGATCCGTGTCGCGCGGGTGCACGCGAGCTTGCACCCGGCCCTGTATGGCCTCGCGGCTTTTTCGGATCGGCACTTTCAGGTGGCCGCGAAAAACCTGGAACATCTGCGCTCTTCCTCCACCGGGCAGAGGTAAGAGGGCGGACAGTGTATTCTCAGTGTGGATAAGTAATTTAATCCGAACGCGAATTTACGAGCGCGCTCCGCATGCATCGCCCTCGGCATGCGTAAGATCATGCGGACTTATCCAACGCAGCGCTTGTTGTCATGGCCCGCGACTGCGGGTCATGACAGACGTCGCATTCGAACTATTCCACCAAAGCCGAGATCACGCTGTTGAGCAGCAACCGTCCGCGCGGTGTTGCTGCCAGGCGCTCGCCGCTGTGCGTCAGAAGGCCCTGCTCGACGAGCGACGCGATGCGCCCGGCGGCCGGCGCGGTGTTCCAGCGCGCGCGATAGGCAGCAAGATCGATACCTTCGGCGAGGCGCAGATTCATCAGCAGGTGTTCGCGCGCGGCATCGTCCGGCGAGATCACGGCCTTCTCTATCAAGCCCTGGCCGTTGCGCGAAACCGCTTCGCGCCAGCGCTCCGGAAGCTTTTCGGTCTGCGTCGCGATGCGTTGGCCGCCGAGATCGAGCCTTCCATGCGCGCCGGGCCCGACGCCGGCATAGGAACCATAGCGCCAGTACATCAGGTTGTGCCGCGCTTCGGAGCCGGGGAGAGCATGATTGGAAATCTCGTATGCCGGGCGGCCCGCTGCCTGCGTCATCTCCTGCGTCGCCTCGAAAAGTTCGGCGGCGAGGTCCTCGTCCGGGATGTGCAGCGATCCGTTCTTGTAGAGCGTGAAGAAGGGCGTCGCAGGCTCGATGGTCAATTGATAGAGCGACAGATGATCTGTGCCGAAGGTCAGCGCTTCGCCGAGTTCTCTGCGCCAGGCTTCAATCGTCTGGTCGGGCCGCGCATAGATGAGATCGAGGGAGACGCGCTCGAAATTGTTCATCGCCAGTTTCAGCGCCGCTTTCGCTTCCGCTACATCGTGCAGGCGGCCGAGCAATTTCAGGTCCTTGTCGCTCAGCGCCTGCACGCCGAGCGACAGGCGGTTTACGCCGGCGGCGCGATAGTCGGCGAAGCGCGTCGCATCGGCGCTCGCCGGGTTGGATTCCAGCGTCACCTCGACATCGTTCGCCGTGCGCCACAGCCGCGCAATCGTATCGAGCGTGCGGCCGACGCTTGATCCCTGCATCAGCGAAGGCGTGCCGCCGCCGAAGAAGATCGTCTCGACGATCGGCCTGTCAGCGACCTGCTGTTCCGCAGTCCATTCCAGTTCGCGCACGATGGCGTCGATCCATCCCGCTTCGTCGATCTTCGTGCGGACATGGGAATTGAAATCGCAATAGGGGCACTTGGCCGCGCAGAACGGCCAGTGCACATAGATGCCGAACCCGCTCATTTCAGTCGGAAGCGGGCGCGAAGACGGCGCTCTTTACAAGCTTGTCGAAGGCGCGGGCGCGGTGGCTCATGCCGTGTTTCGTCGCCGGCTCGATTTCGCCGAACGTCTGGCTCATGCCCTCTGCGACGAAGATCGGATCGTAGCCGAAGCCGTGCGCGCCGCGCGGCGGAAAGACCAGCGTGCCGTGCACCTCGCCTTCGAACACTTCGACATCGTCATGCGGCGCCGCGAGCGCCAGTGCGCAGACGAATTTTGCCGACAGATCCTTGGCGCCCTTTTCGCGCAATTCCTTCTCGACGCGCGCCATGGCTTCGTCGAAACGTTTCTGTGATCCGGCCCAGCGCGCGGAATATATGCCGGGCGCGCCATCCAGCGCCGTGACGGAGAGTCCGGAATCATCGGCGAGCGCAAAATGGTGCGTGGCGTTGGCGGCCGCGCGCGCCTTCAGAACCGCGTTGCCGACAAAGCTGGTTTCGGTTTCTTCTGGCTCTTCGAGCTCCAGCTCATTGGCACCCACCACATGCAGGCGAAACGGCGCGAGCAGTTCGCGAATCTCGCGCACCTTGCCCTGATTATGGCTTGCCACCACAAGCGTTTCGCCGGCACGCAGCTTCATGCGCCGATCACACTCTTTTGCAGCGTCACAAGATCGCCGATCCCCTTTCGCGCAAGCTTCAGCATCTGTGCGAACTGTTCGTCGGTGAAGGGCGCGCCTTCGGCCGTGCCCTGAAGCTCCACCAGTCCGCCCGAGCCCGTCAGCACGAAATTGGCGTCGGTCTCTGCGGTCGAATCCTCGTCATAGTCGAGGTCCAGCACCGCTTCGCCCTTCCATACGCCGCAGGAGATCGCGGCCACATGATCCTTGATCGCCGGCTTGGTCACCATGCCGGTCTTCTTCATGAAGGCGATGCACTGGTGCAGCGCGACGAACCCGCCGGTGATCGAGGCGGTGCGCGTGCCGCCGTCCGCCTGGATGACGTCGCAGTCGATGACGATCTGGCGCTCGCCGAGAGCGGTCATGTCCACGACGGCGCGCAGCGAGCGGCCGATCAGGCGCTGGATCTCCAGCGTGCGGCCCGACTGCTTGCCCTGCGCGGCTTCGCGCCGCATGCGCTCATGGGTCGAGCGGGGCAGCATGCCGTATTCGGCCGTGACCCAGCCTTTGCCCGTTCCGCGAAGGAAACCGGGGGCGGTTTCTTCCAGACTGGCCGTGCACAGGACATGGGTATTGCCGAACTTCACCAGACATGACCCTTCGGCATGCTTGGCAACGCCCGGTTCGAGGGTCACGCTGCGCATCTGATCGTGAGCGCGGCTGGATGGGCGCATGGTTGTTTGCCTTGAAGTTTGGGCGTTGCGCCGTTACCTAGCGGCTTTGCGGGCGCAGGTGCAAACCTTTCGGCATCGGCTAGAATAAATTTCGTGAAATCAGGAACTTAATTCCTTGGATTCGGTGAGTGCACAGGCCCTGAACAAAGCCCTTGGCGAGCGGCCACGGGAAGTGTTCCGCCATCTTGTCGAGGCCTTTCTGGCCTCCGGCGAGCCCGTGGGCTCGCGCACGCTGTCCCAGCGCCTGCCGCTGGCGCTTTCGCCGGCCTCGATCCGCAACGTCATGGCCGATCTGGAATCGATGGGCCTGCTCTATGCGCCGCATACGAGCGCGGGCCGCGCGCCGACCGAGAAGGGACTTCGCCTGTTCGTGGACGGCCTTCTGGAGATCGGCGAGCTGGCGCCCGACGAGCGCGTCGCCATCGAAGCGCGCATGAGCGGCACGGGGCGTCTCGTCGAAGACGTGCTGACTCAGGCGACGAGTCTTTTGTCGGGCCTGTCCAATTGCGCGGGTCTCGTTGTTTCGTCGAAACAGGATTCGACGCTCAAGCACATCGAGTTCGTCGGCGTCGCGCCGGGCAAGGCGCTGGTCGTGATGGTCAGCGAAGACAGCCAGGTCGAGAACCGGCTCATCGACACGCCAATGGGCCTGCCGCCATCGGCGCTGATCGAGGCGTCGAACTATCTCAATGCGCGCCTGCGCGGCCGCACGCTGGACCAGGCGCGCGTCGAATTCCTGCAGGAGCTGGAGAATGAGCGGTCCGAGCTTGACCAGCTGACCGCCAAGATCGTCGCCGAAGGTCTGGCGACGCTTTCCTCCTCCGGCGGCAATACGCGCAACAGCGAAGAAAAGGTGCTGATCGTGCGCGGCGCGTCGCATCTGCTCGACACCGTCGAGGCGCAGGCCGACATAGAGCGCGTCCGCAACCTGTTCGAGGATATCGAGCGCAAGAACGAGCTGATCCGCCTTCTGGAACTGGCCAAGGACGGCGACGGCGTTCGCATCTTCATCGGTTCGGAGAACCGGCTGTTCAGCCTTTCCGGCTCCTCGATCGTGGCCGCGCCCTATGCCAACGCGCAAGGTAAAGTGATCGGCGTGATCGGCGTGCTTGGTCCCACCCGTTTGAATTATGGTCGCATCATTCCGATGGTCGATCACACTGCAAAAGTCGTTGGCCGGTTGCTGGGCTGACGCGTTAGGAAAACAGGATGAGCGAAGAAAACGAACAGGACGGCCTTGAGCCGGGTCAGCCGCATCCCGCCGACGTGATCGCGGCGCTGAATGCGGAAAATGTCGAGCTGAAGGACAAGCTGCTGCGCGCGCTGGCAGAGACCGAAAACACGCGCCGCCGTGCCGAGCGCGAAAGGGCCGATGCCACGACCTATGCCGTGACGCGGTTCGCGCGCGACATGCTGACGATCGCCGACAATTTCGCCCGCGCGCTCGCCCATCTGCCGCCGGATGTCCGCGATGCGGCCGATCCGCAGGTCAAAGCGGTGATCGAAGGCGTCGAGGCGACCGACCGGCAACTCCTCGCCACGCTCGCCAATCACGGCGTAAAGCAGATCGATACCAGCGATGGCAGATTCGATCCCAACCTGCACCAGGCCATCGCCGAAGTGCCGGGAGAGGGAAAGCCGGGCGGTTCCATCGTGAACGTGGTCCAGACGGGTTACACGATCGGCGAGCGGCTGCTGCGTCCGGCCATGGTCACCGTCGCGCGCAAGGAAAGCGGCAACGGCACGTCGCCCGGCGGTTCGGTCGACACCAGGGCCTGATCGCCACTCGACAAGCATTCGCGAGCGCGCGTAGCTTCGCGCCATGAGCGATGCCTCGGCCACGGTTCCGCAGCCGGACGCGAACGCGGATTTGCCGTTCGAACAGCAGATCTTCACGCGCTCGCCGTTCGGTACGCTTTCGACGGCCGCGATCCTGCTCGTTCTTTTTTTCGGCAGCTTCGTCGCCGTCGCCCTCGTCCAGGGCGTGCCGGTTTTCAGTCTCGCGGACTATGAACTCGGAATATCGCCGGTGGCGTGGTCCGCGCTCGCCCTGTCGCTGCTCTGCTGCACCGCGCTTGCAATGCAGCGCTTTTCGCGAAGCTGGGAAGCCGCCGACCGGCCAGCCTATGCCGGTATTCTGACCGGCGGATTGGCCAGCGCGCTCACGGTTACGGGAATCGCGGCGCGCCAGGCAAGGCTCGGCCGGGCGACGCTGATCGGCTTCGTCGCCGGCTGCATCATCAGCGTCATCGTGCGCTACACCGAGATTCGCGAGGGCCATCTGCTGCACTGGGGCGCGATGGTCTGGTTCGGCGTAATGTCGACATTGCTGTCGGTGCTGTTCGCCCGCGGCGTCGAGCAGACAAGCGCCGGCAACAGGGCCTATGGCGAAGTACTGCGCGCCGAGCTCAAGATCGACCTGCTGCGCATTGACACGCTTGCCGTCCTCGGACGCTCGGCGGCGCGGGCGGCTCTCATCTGGTTCGTCATTAGCGCCGTCGCCTGTCTCTTCTTCATCAGCGGCGATCTCGACTGGCTGACGATCGGTCTGATCGTGGCCTGCGCCGCGATGGGGATCGGGATTTTCGGCACCATCATGCTGCGCATCCACCGGCAGATCGTCGCCGCCAAGAATGCCGAACTTGAGCGCATCCGCCGCCAGATCGACCCGCTGCGCGGGGCCATGCATGACGACCACAATGCGGCGATGCGCGTGCAGGCTCTCTTGGCCTATGAAAAGCGCATCGCCGACGCGCATGAATGGCCGTTCGACCAGACCACTCTGGTCAGGCTCGGCGCGTCCGCCTTCATCCTCGTCGTGCCCTGGCTCGCCCGCGCGGCTGCGGAATATCTGATCGAGCATTTCGACCGTATCGCGGGCTGACTGCCGTGTTTAGGATGGCGTCATGAGTGATGTTGGAATCGTCGTCGCCGGTGCCGCCGGCCGCATGGGCCTGACCCTGATCCGCACGATCACGGAGACGGAAGGCTGTTTTGTCAGCGGCGCGCTGGAGGCGCCGGGCAATCCGGACCTTGGCCAGGATGCCGGAACGCTTGCTGGCATCAAGCCGCTTGGCGTTGCGCTGAGCGATGATCCGCTGCCTTTGTTCGCCAAGGCGCAGGCAGTGGTCGACTTCACCGTTCCGCGAGTCTCGGTCGAACTTTCCGCCCTGTCGGCGCAGGCCCGCATCGTACACGTCATCGGCACGACCGGCTGCTCGGCCGACGACGACGCCAAAATCCGCGCTGCCGCGCGCCACGCCATCATCATCAAGTCCGGCAGCATGAGCATGGGGATCAACCTGCTCGCCGCGCTGGTGCGCAAGGCCGCAAGGGCCCTGCCCGACTTCGACATCGAAGTCGTCGAGATGCATCACCGCAAGAAAGTCGACGCGCCGAGCGGTACCGCCCTGCTGCTCGGCCAGGCGGCGGCGGAGAGCCGCGGAATTTCACTCGGCGAAAATTCCGTGCGCTCGCGCGACGGCCATACCGGTGCGCGGCCCGATGGCGCCATCGGATTTGCCGCGCTGCGCGGCGGCACGGTGATCGGCGAACACGAAGTAATCTTTGCGGGCCAAAGCGAACGTATCGTGCTGTCGCACATCGCGGAGGATCGCAGCATCTTCGCGCATGGCGCGGTGCGTGCTGCGCTGTGGGGACAGGGCAAGAAGCCCGGTCTCTACGCGATGGCCGATGTTCTTGGCCTGTCGGATTGACGCGCCGCCTCGACCGCGAGCATGGCGCGCTTGCGCTCCAGCCCCCAATGATAGCCGTGCAGCGCTCCGTCGCTTCCCAAAACGCGGTGGCAGGGAATGAGCCAGGAGATCGGATTGCGCCCGACCGCCGTTCCGACCGCCCGCGAGGCGCTGCTGTTGCCGATCCTGCCTGCGATCGCGCGGTAGGTTGAGACCTTTCCATCCGGAATCGCGAGCAACGCCTCCCACACCTTCACCTGGAACGGCGTGCCCAGAAGGTGAATCGGCAGATCGCCGGGTCGCGATTCCGAATCGAATATCTGTCGCGCGATCCTTGCCGTGCGTTCCGGCGCCTCGCGATAGATCGCCCTGGGCCAACGCGCGCGCATGTCGGCCAGAACCGTTTTTTCCTCGCCTTCATCGCCGAATGCGAGACCGCAAACGCCCTTTGCCGTTGCCATCACCAGCGCGATGCCGAACGGACAGGCGTGAAAGCCGTAGTCGATCTCGACGCCTGCGCCGCCCCTGGCATATTCGCCCGGCGTCATCGCCTCGATCTTGAGGCACAAGTCATGCAGGCGCGACGGACCGGAGAGCCCCGCATCCAGAGCGGTGTCGAGAAGACTTTTGCCCTGCGCCAGATCGGTCTTGGCGTGATCGAGCGTCAGGTGCGCGACAAAGTTCTTGGGGCTGACGCCGACATAGCGCGTGAAGAGACGCTGAAAATGAAACGGCGAAAGATTCACCGCCGCCGCCGCATCTTCCAGCGAAGGCTGGTCGAGATAGCGTGCGCTCAGGAAGTGGATCGCGCGACCCATGCGGCGCCAGTTGGCGTCGTTCTCATCGAAGGAAAGTACGTTTGTCATGGACGCAAGATGGGCCCGGGCGGCGCCTTTTGCGACCCGTTTCTTGCGCAGATCAGCCGGGCGTTTCACGGGCCCGCCGCAGCGCGTCCTTCAGCGTCTGCGCGAACGACGCCCGCTCGTCCGGCGCAAGAAAAGTCCCGATTTTCAGGCCTTTTCCGTGGCTCCAGACGATCAACTGGCTCCAGTGATCGGGCGGATCGTCCATCTGTACCCGCACCCAATAGGGATTGAAGCGGATCTCGTCGCCCTTCCCCTTTGGCGGGCGGCGGGCAACCCGCAGCAGCGACGGGGTGAGCGTCACACGTTCCTCACGCCTAGCGGCGTTGAGGCTGGCGCGGAACGCCCAGGCAAGCAGCGCGACATCCGCGCCGAGAAACGGCGCGATCGGCCAGGCGCCGCGAAGAACAAAGTAAAGCGCTATCGCCGCATTGATGAAGATCACAAAGCCGAGAATGGCGAGAAGGGTACGCGCGGGCATCGGCGGACTGGGCCGCAACACCTGATCGAGAAGTACGCCATTTTCGGACGCCATGCTCGCAGAATACTTGCGCTTGCCGCATCGCCGCAACAGTGTGCGCCGGACTTTTTTGAGGTTCCTGCATGGCGCGCGCGTTCACCGCGGACGAAGTCGAGAAATTCTTCGCCCGCCTGAAGAAACAGATCCCTGCGCCTCGGACCGAACTCGAATCGGCCAATCCGTTCACATTGCTCGTGGCTGTCGTCCTGTCGGCGCAGGCAACCGACAAGAGCGTGAACAAGGCGACCGAGCCCTTGTTCAAGATTGCCGACACGCCGGCGAAAATGGTGGCGCTCGGCGAAGAGAAACTCATCGGCTACATCAAGACGATCGGCCTGTTCCGCACCAAGGCCAGGAACGTCATCGCGCTGTCAAAGCTGCTGATCGAGAAGCACGGCGGAGAAGTGCCGCGCTCGCGCGAGGAACTGCAGGCACTGCCGGGAGCAGGACGCAAGACGGCGAATGTCGTGCTCAACGTCGCGTTCAGCGAAAAGACCATCGCGGTCGACACGCACATCTTCCGCGTCTGCAACCGCACGGGCCTTGCGCCGGGCAAGGATGTTCTGGCCGTCGAACTCGCTCTTGAGAAAAAAGTTCCCGACAAGTTCAAGCTGCACGCCCATCACTGGCTGATCCTGCATGGGCGCTACACCTGCATCGCGCGAAAGCCGCTCTGCCCGACCTGCGTGGTGCGCGATCTGTGCCGCTTCAAGGACAAGACGAAGGAAGGCGCGGCGATCAGGAAACCGGCCGCGAAGCCGCCTTCGCGCGCAAGGCGCTGAGGCAGTTCTCGTCGGCTGCGATGGAGGCGCCGCGCGGCACCGTCTCGACGTGCCAGACGGCCGTGTTGCCGTCCTTGGAGTAGAGAAAGAAGAACGCCTTGCAGCTCGGCCCGTCAAAGCGCCAGATCTGAGCGGTTCCGTCGTGCCGCACCAACGCGGGAACGCCATAGGCTGCGCGCAGATCGGCCTCGTGCAGACCGGTGGTGCCGGATGGCTCGCCCGGCGGCGGCGCTTCGGGAAGCCTGACCTGAGTCGGCACGGTTGTGACCGGGCGTGTCGCGCAGGCCGCAAGTGCGGTGCAGAGCATCAGGATGGTCGCCAATTTCTTCATGCCGGACGTTCCTCGTGGGACAGACGCTTGAAGAGGTGTGCCATCAAAGCGGAGCCAAAAAAAGGCGCAATCAGATCAACAAACGGAATGACGGTCAGAATCGAGATCAGGAGCCCCGCGAGAAAAATCTTGCCGCTGTATTTGCGGCGCATCGCGTCGCTTTGCCGGCGGGAAAGATGCCGCAGCGAAGCCAGCTCGAAGAATTCGCGGCCCAGAAGCCAGCCATTGACGAGGATCGTCGCGATCTCCGACAGGCCCGGAACGCCGACATCGACCGGCAACAGCGCCACGTTGATCAGCAGCGAAAGGCCGATGAGACGGATCGCCTCGCCGATGCTCGTCGCCAGCGGCGTTCCCGGAGCCGTCGGATCGTTCGGATAGAAGTGCGCATCGACCCTGGCCGCGATCCGGTCCAGGTAGAGCGAGGCGACGATGGCCGCAACCGGCGCGCCGAGGAAGAATATCGCCAGGACAAGAACCAGCGGCGCTGTCACTTCCAGGAACCGGTTTACCCAGATCGACCCGAGCGGCGGCAGGTGCGCGAGGCCATACTCGACGCCGGCGAACAGCAGGACGAAGAGAACCGCAGTCAGCAGCAGCGACCACAGGATCATGCCGATAAAGTCGCGGTCGATGAGCATGGCCGCGGCCTTGCCGACGCTTGCGAACATGCGGTGGGTCCTCTAACTGGAGCCTTCTTATAGGCGAAGAAACGGGGACTTTTAATGGCACACGCATACGACGTGGCGACTCTCGGCAGCGCGATTGTCGACGTGCTGGCGCCGGTCGACGACAAGTTCCTCCTGACGCACAACATCGCAAAGGGCGTGATGACACTGATCGATGATCATCGCGCGGCGCAGCTTTACTCGGCACTCGGCAATCCGCGGGAGATCGCCGGCGGTTCGGCCGCCAACACAATGGCAGGCCTCGCCTCGCTCGGCGGACGCGGCGTGTTCGAGGGCAAGGTGCGCCATGACCGGCTCGGCGAAGCCTTTGCGGCGAGCATGAAGGATCTCGGCGTCCGCTATACCACCAAGCCGGCGCTGGACGGCCCGGCGACGGCGATGTGCCTGATCGCCGTGACGCCGGACGGCGAGCGCAGCATGAACACCTATCTCGGTGCAGCGCGCGAGCTGTCGACGCACGACATCGACGAAAAGGAAATCTCGTCGGCCCAGATCCTCTACATCGAAGGCTATCTGTGGGACGCGCCCAAGGCGAAGGCGGCGTGTCTGAAAGCCATCAAGGATGCGCGCAAGGCCGGCACCAAGGTTGCGTTCACGCTGTCCGATCCGTTCCTGGTCGGGCGCTACCGCGAAGAGTTCCTCAAGCTGCTTCCCGACCTCGACATCATATTCGCCAACGAAGACGAGGCGAAATCGCTGTTCGAAGTCGACTCGTTCGACACCGTGCTGCAGGCGGCGCGTTCCACCTGGCACGGCATCGCGGCGCTGACGCGTTCGGAAAAGGGCTGCGTGATCGCGCAGGGCGCAGAAGTGCATGTCGTCGATGCCTGGCCGGTCGAGCGTGTCGTCGACACGACGGGCGCCGGCGATCAGTTCGCGGCCGGATTCCTTTATGCGTTGACGCATGGCCGCGGCCTTGCCCATTGCGGCAAGCTCGCCGCGCTGTGCGCCGCCGAAGTGATTTCGCATTATGGCGCGCGGCCGGAAACCTCGCTGAGGGATCTCGCAACCAAGGCCGGTCTGATCTAGCCCGCCTTGCGCAGGTACACGTAGAGCGCGCCTTCGCCGCCATGCCTGTTGTGCGCCGGGCGCGTGCCCGCGACGATTCCGGCAAAGGTCGGTTCGCGCAGCCAGCGCGGTACGACCGCTTTCAGGATTCCGCGCGAGCGATAGTTGAGCTCCATGTCGAACGGCGCATCCGGCGCAACGCGCGCGCCCTTGCCGGTGACGACAAGCGCGAGCTTGCAGCGCCGCATCTGCGCCGTGCGCAGAAAGCCGAGCAGCGCGTGATGCGCGTCGCGCTCGGTAAAGCCGTGCAGATCAAGCCGCGCATCGGGTTCGAGCAGCCCGCGCCGCAGCTTTTCGTCGGTGCGCCCGTCAAGACCGCTGATGCCCGGCGCGACCGGACCCTTCGCTTTCTTGTGCGGCACAGGAGGCACAAACGGCGCCAGCGGACGCGCTTCGGCGATGGTTTCATGAAACAGCGTCCGTTCTTCGTCCGTCGTTTTGCGCCGGCTCATGGTGCGATCGACCTGGGAACCAGAACATAAAGGTGCCCCGGCGATTTCATTTCGCCGGCCAAGTTTGCGGCCTTGTCGCCGAAGCCGAAATAGATGTCGGCGCGGACCGGCCCGCGGATCGCGCCGCCCGTGTCTTGCGCGACGAACAGACGCCGCAGCGCATGGCCGTCCGGAGTGGCCGTGTCGATGAAGACCGGCGTGCCCAGCACATGGATTCTCAGATCGACGGCAATGCTTGCCATCGGGGTCAACGCGACGCCTTCCGCGCCGTCGGCGCCGAGCGCTGCATCGCCGACAGGCGACTCGCTGAAGAAGACGAAGGACTGATCCGTCTCCATTACCCCTTGTGCGGCCGACGGGTTGGCTTTCAGCCAGGCGCGGATCGTCTGCATCGAAACCTTGTCGCGCGGCAGGGCACCGGAATGCACCAACGTCCGGCCGATCGGCGTGTAGGGCCGCCCGTTCTGTCCGGCATAGGTGACGCGGATAATCGAACCGTCGTCGAGCAGGACGCGGCCGGAGCCCTGAATATGCAGGAAGAACACCGCGACCGGATCATCGCCAAAGAACAGCACTTTCGCCTCAGGCGGCCTCGCATCGATGTCGGCGCGCGCGGGATATGGGACGAGGTGCTGTTTGCTTAGCCGGCCCGCCATGCGCTCGCCCTTCCACTCCGGACGAAAGAGCCCGAGATCGACGCTGACGAGATCGTCCGGCACGGCATAGACCGGCGTCTGATACGCGCCGTGACGCGTACGGCTGCCATGCAGAAGCGGTTCGTAGTATCCGGTGAAAAGACCTTCGCCTGCTGCTTCCTCGGCGACAAAATTGCCGGTGAAAAACGCCCGCGCCCCGGCTGGATCGGTGCTCAGCGCCGATTTGCAGACGCCCTGCCAGTCGGAGGCGTGGCCGGCATAGGCACCCAGTTCGGCCTGCGGCATTTGTTTGAGAAGCAGAGCGCAGGACCGCTGGAACGCGCCAAGCGCGGCGCGTTGATCGCTCTGGCTCCAGCCGGGGATGTCATCGAACGCGATGCGCGTCAGCGTCAGCTTTTCAGGCGGCACGCTCTTGTGCGGCAGCAGGAACCAGCCGGTGACACCGGCAACCGCAAAAGCGAGCAGAATGAGAAGGCCGGGAAGACGGGAACGCATTCCCGCCTCCGGAGTTACGGAAGGTCGCCGGACGTTGCCACCAACGTCCAGTTCGGATCGCGGGCGCGGGTGTCGCGCGAGAACGTCCATACATCGGTCACATCGCGCACCGACTTGGAATCGCCTTCGATGACGGCTTCGCTGGCGTTGGTCGTCTGGGAGATGAATTGCGAACCGAAGGCCAGGGTGATTTCGGCGGTGCGGCCCTTCATTCCGGCATGGACGATCTTGACGTCCTTGAAGCCTACGAAGGTGAAGGCAACCGTTTCCTTGCGCTGCTCGCGGCCCGTGATGACCTGGCTGAAGGCGGCAAAGACTTCGTCGCTCAGCAGCGGTTTGAGCTGTGCCCGATCACCGCGCGCGAAGGCTGTCACGATCATTTCATAGGCGCTTCGTGCGCCGGCCACGAAGTGATCGGTCTCAAAACCGCGGTCGGCCAGCTTGATATCCAGAAGGCCGCGGGCGACCGGATCGGCCAGCTTGTCGGCAGTCTGTCCGGCCCGCGCTGCCACCGGCAGCGGCACGACATTGTCCTTGGGCGGTGCGGCATCGGCGCCGGACAGGCGGTAGCTTTCCTGCGGCGGGCGTTCATTGCCGGTGCGGCGGCCAAGCACGGTGTAGAGGCGGAACAGGATGACGCCGGCGACCACCGCAAACAGCAAAATATCGAGGAACTGCGAATTCGGCATTATTGGTAAACCTTCCACGGCCGTTCCGCCGCAAGCGTGCAACAGTAAACCTGCCTGCAGGGAGGGTCCAGCGTCGTCGACCCCATATAGCGGCCACAAGCTGTGGTAACCGGTCGCTTGCCTTGTAACATGAGCGCGATCCGTGGTACCGGCCCGGCGCGAATTTCCAAGGAAAACACGATGAGCGGTGGACCAGACGGCGGCAGCGGCGAGGCGAATGCGCCGCGCGTTCAGATCGTTGCGCAATACATCAAGGACCTGTCTTTCGAGAATCCGGGGGCGCCGTCCACCATCACGGGTCGCCCGAATATCGATCTCGGTGTCGACCTGCAGGCCAGGCGCATGGAAGGCACGTTGTTCGAAGTCGAACTCAAGCTGCGCGTCAACGCCAAGTCGCCAGAAGACAAGCCCGTCTTTCTCCTGGAACTCGTCTATGCCGGACTGATGCAGATCATCAACGTTCCCGACGACGTGCTGCAGCAGATCCTCCTGATCGAGGGGCCGCACCTTCTGTTCCCCTATGCGCGCCGGATCATATCCGACGCGGTGCGCGACGGCGGCATGCCGCCGCTGATGATCGAGCCGATCGATTTTGCAGGGCTCTATCGCAGCAAGCAGGCGCAGATGCAGCAGATGCGCGGCGGCGTGCAGGAATCAGGAAACGCCTGACACCGCGTTCCAAAGCGGATCCTTGCCAAGCTCCCTGGCAACGAATTGGGCATGCGCTTCGGCTTCAGCCTGCGTGAGACGCGACGGCAGCGGCACAGGCCGCGCGCGCGCCGTGCGGACGTCGTCAGGAGCATTGTCGATGCGGTCGATCGGGCTCAGCGAGAGCTTCTTTTGCCGTCCGCCCAGAAGTTCCAGATAGACCTGAGAGGTCAGTTCGGCATCCAGCAGAGCGCCATGCTTGGTGCGCGCCGACAGATCGATGGAAAAGCGCTTGCACAATTCGTCGAGCGAATAACGCGCGCCCGGGATCTTGCTCTTGGCGATCTCGATCGTGTCGATGGCGCGGGCATAGGGGATCGGCGGGCGGCCGACGCGATGCAGCTCCGAGTTGACGAATTTCATGTCGAAGCTGGCATTGTGGATCACGAGCGTCGCATCCCCGATGAACTCGAGGAACTCGTCCGCGATGTCGGCGAATTTCGGCTTGTCGGCCAGAAACTCGTCGGTCAGGCCGTGCACGCGCTGGGATTCGATGGGCACCAGCCGCTCAGGATTGAGATAGCAGCGATAGGTCTTGCCGGTCGGCAGATGTTCCATCAGCTCGACGCAGCCGATCTCCACGATGCGGTGGCCATCGGCCGGCTCGAACCCGGTTGTTTCGGTATCCAGAACGATCTCACGCATTCTTGCTGTTTTCCCCGGCCGCGCGGCGTTCGCGCAACACGCTCAAAATCATCTTCACCTGGTCGAAAGCGTGCTGGAGGCCCTTGTCCGTCACAACCACGAAATGGGCTTTTGCACGCTTTTCTTCGTCCGGCATCTGGCGCGAATGGAGATAGTCGAACTTTTCCGCGGTCATCCCGGGCCGCGCCAGCACGCGTTCCCGCTGGATATGGGATGGCGCACTGACGACGACAACTGCATCCATGTTGGCTTCGCCGCGGGTCTCGAACAGGAGCGGAATGTCGAAGACGACGATGTCAGCGCCTTTTTTGTCGGCATCTTCCAGGAATTTGCGTCTTTCATCCGCCATCAGCGGATAGACGATGGCTTGCAGGCGCTGCGTCGCGTCGGGATCGCCGGTGACATGCTTGGACAACTCAACGCGGTCGACGGCGCCGTCCTTCACCGTACCGGGAAAGGCCGCTTCGATGGGCGCAACGGCCGCTCCGCCTTGCTGGTAGAGCCGATGCACCGCCGCGTCGGCGTCATACACAGGCACTCCGAGCTGGGCGAACATCCTTGCGGTTTCGGATTTGCCCATGCCGATGGAGCCGGTGAGTCCGACATGGATGGGGCGCTTACCTGCCACTGTTCAGGGCCTCTTCGAGATTTTTCCGCAATGACGGCGTGACTTTCGGCGTGACACCGAAAAACGCCTCGAACGCCGGGACGCCCTGATGCATCAGCATGCCAAGCCCGTCGATTGTCTTATAACCGGCGGCGCGGGCGCGCTTCAGCAAGGGCGTTTCCAGCGGGTTGTAGACGATGTCGCAGATTACAGCGTCTTTCGGCAGCGCGTCGAACGCAATATCGAGCGAGGGCGCACCTTTCATCCCTGCGCTGGTGGAATGAACGACAAGCGCCGCGCCCTGCGCCGCCTTCGACCAGTCGTCAAACACGACGAGCCTTGGCTTCACGTGCGGCGACAGCGCCGCGGCGAGCTGATCGGCCCGTCCGCGGCTGCGGTTGACGATCCGGATTTCGCCGGCGCCGATATCATGCAGCGCCACGACCGCGGCGCGTGCGGCGCCGCCCGCTCCGAGAATGACGACGGCCTTTCCCTTCAGCGCGCCGGCGTCGAGATTTTCGCGCAGCGCCGCGGCAAGGCCGCTTGCGTCGGTGTTGCGCCCTTCGATCCGGCCGTTGTCGCGGAAGATCAGCAGATTGACGGCGCCGGCCACGCGGGCCGCCAGGTCCGTTTCATGACAGATGGCGAACGCGGCTTCCTTGTGCGGGATCGTGACGCTGACACCCTTGAATCCGGCCTTCATCAGGCCGCGGATCACGATCGAGAAATCTTCGGGGCGCACAGGCAGCGGAACGAGCGCGCCGTCGATCCCCATCTCGTTCAGCCAATAGCCATGCAACCGCGGCGAAAAGGCCTGTGCTACCGGCCAGCCGATGATGCCGGCGAGTTTAGCGGTGCCGCTGAGGTTCATTGCGC
>Ga0265313_10002199_pt1 | contig 17245 bp, 11 predicted proteins | sample 4123metaG_FD_203122 | JGI IMG/M metagenome (GOLD analysis project Ga0265313, IMG submission 203122) | Rhizosphere microbial communities from Carex aquatilis grown in University of Washington, Seatle, WA, United States - 4-1-23 metaG | ecosystem: Host-associated > Plants > Roots > Rhizosphere >...
GGCGTCGAGCTGCCTTCCGGCGACTATATCGGCGTCAAGCGCAAGGGCCCCGGCCTGTTCGGCGAAAGCCTGGTGGCGCTGGACCTCAAGACCGGCAAGCGCAAATGGCACTTCCAGATGGTCCATCACGGCCTCTGGGACAATGACGTGCCCTGCTCGGCGATGTGCGTCGACATCCCGGTGAACGGCAAGATGGTCAAGGCCATCGCCCAGCCGACCAAGCAGTCCTTCCTCTATGTCTTCAACCGCGAAACCGGCGAGCCGATCTGGCCGATCCCCGAAGTGCCGCGCAAGCCGGGCGACAATCCGGACGAATGGTATTCGCCGACCCAGCCGATCCCGACCAAGCCGCCGGCCTATGACCGGATCAATGTCGGCGATGACGATCTGGTCGACTTCACCCCCGCGATCAAGGCGCGGGCGCTGGAGATCGCCAACCATTATGTCCGCGGCAACGGTCCCTTCGATTCCCCGACCATGGCGACGCTCAACGGCACATGGGGCACGCTGTGCCTGCCCGGTTCGCAGGGCGGCACCAACTGGCCCGGCGCCTGCGTCGATCCCGAAACCAAGATTGTCTATGTCTATTCCAAGACCCAGCCGGCGGTGCATGGCGACATCAAGGCGGACGGTACGCCCTTCGGTTATGCCGGCGGCATCCCGGCGGCGCCGGGCGCGCCCGCCGGCGGCCGTGGCGGCCGCGGCGGCGGCGGTGGACGGGGCGCAGGTGCTCCTGACGGCGCCGGTGGCGGCGGACGCGGCGGTGGCGGCGGCTTCGGCGGCGCGGCCAGCACCGACCTGACCGGGGATATCCGCCCCGGCAATGTCACGGTGGCCGGCCTGCCCATCGTCAAGCCGCCCTATGGCCGCATCACCGCCATCGACCTCACCAAGGGCGAGCATGCCTGGCAGATCGCCCATGGCGAGACGCCGGACAACCTCAAGAACCATCCCTTGCTCAAGGGCCTCAATATCCCGCGCACCGGCCAGGCCGGCAATGTCGGTCCGCTGGTGACCAAGACGCTGGTGATCTGCGGCGATCCGCAGACCACCACCAATGCGGCCGGCGTGCGCCAGGCCTATCTGCGCGCCTATGACAAGGCTACGGGCAAGGAAGTCGGCACCATCCCGATCCCGGAAGGACAGACCGGCACGCCCATGACGTTCGCCATGGGCGGCTGGCAGTACATCGTGATGTGCGTCGGCAACCACGACTACAGCGGCAGCGAAATGCTGGCCTTCAAGCTGCGCACCGTCTGACGGCGCGCACATCGCCTGCAAAAAAGGGCCGTCCGATGGGCGGCCCTTTCCTTTTCTAGTTTCCGGGGAAGTTGAACTCGGCGCCGCCACGCCCGGTCCAGCGCGACGTCACGGTCTTGAGCCTAGTATAGAAGTGCAGCGCTTCCGGCCCATAGACGCCATGGCTGCCGAAGAGCGAGCGCTTCCAGCCGCCGAAACTGTGATAGCCCACCGGCACCGGGATCGGCACATTGACGCCCACCATCCCGGCCTGGACCTTGTCGGCGAAATCGCGGGCGGCCTCGCCGTCGCGGGTGAAGAGGGCGGCGCCGTTTCCGTATTCATGGCGGTTGACCAGTTCCAGCGCCGCGCCATAGTCCGGCGCCCGCACCACCGAAAGCACGGGACCGAAGATTTCTTCCTTATATACGCGCATCTGCGGGGTGACGCGGTCCAGCAGCGTGCCGCCCAGCCAGAAGCCCTTTTCATAGCCCTGCAGCTTGAGGCCGCGCCCGTCCACCACCACCGAAGCGCCTTGCTTCTCGCCCGCGGCGATATAGGCGGCGACCTTGTCGCGATGCGCCGCCGTCACCAGCGGCCCCATCTCGGCGGCGGGATCGCCGGACGGCCCGATCTTCAGCGCCGCCACCCGCGGCCCCAGCAGCGCCACCAGCGCCTCGGCGGTTTTCTCGCCCACCGGCACCGCCACCGACACCGCCATGCAGCGCTCGCCCGCCGAGCCATAGGCCGCGCCCATCAGCGCCTCGGCCGCCTGTTCCAGGTCGGCGTCGGGCAGCACCACCATATGGTTCTTGGCCCCGCCCAGCGCCTGCACCCGCTTGCCGGCGGCGCAGCCGCGCGTGTGGACATACTCCGCCACCGGCGTCGAGCCGACAAAGCTCACCGCCGCGATGCCGGGATGATCGAGAATGGCGTCCACCGCCGCCTTGCCGCCATGGACGATGTTGAGCGCGCCCGGCGGCAGCCCGGCCTCGGCGAAGATTTCATGCAGCAGATTGGCGGCGGAAGGATCGCGCTCCGACGGCTTCAGGATGAAGCTATTGCCGCAGGCCAGCGCCATCGGGATCATCCACAGCGGCACCATGACGGGGAAGTTGAACGGCGTGATTCCCGCCGCCACGCCCAGCGGCTGGCGGAAATCATGGCTGTCCACGCCGCTGCCGACCTGCGGGCTGAAGCCGCCCTTGAGCAATTGCGGAATGCCGCAGGCGAATTCCACCACTTCCAGCCCGCGCGCGATCTCGCCCAGGGCATCGGCATGGGTCTTGCCATGCTCGGCGCCGATGATGCGGGCCAGTTCGTCCTTGCGCGCTTCCAGCAGGCGGCGGACCTCGAACATCACCCGGGCGCGGCGGGCGGGCGTGGTCATGGCCCAGCTGGGCAGGGCGGCCGAAGCCGCCGCCACGGCGGCGTCCACTTCCGCCGCGCCGCCCGGCGGCACGGTGCCGCTCTGTTCGCCGGTGGCGGGATTGAAAACGGGCGTGCCGCCGCTGCCGGCCAAGGATTTGCCGCCGATGATATGGGGAATGATGTTCATGCCACCTGTTTCAACACTGTCCGCAGGATTTCGAACAGCTTGTCTATCTCGCTTTTCTCAATGATCAAGGGCGGGGAAAGGGCAATGATGTCGCCGGTGGTGCGGACCAGCAGGCCGGCGGCGAAGCATTTGAGATAGGCGTCGAAGGCCCGCGCCGTCGGCTTGCCCTCGATGGGTTTCAGTTCGATGCCCGCGATCAGCCCCAGGGTGCGGATGTCGGCGACGATGGGAATATCGCGCAGACTATGGGCGGTGTCGGCCCAATACTGCGCCAGGGACGCGCCGCGGGTCAGCAAGCCTTCCTCGTCATAGGTGTCCAGCGTGCCCAGGGCGGCGGCGCAGGCCATCGGGTTGGCCGAATAGGTGTAGCCGTGGAAGAATTCGATGCCCGCAGGCCCCTGCATGAACAGGTCATGGATGCGCTTCTGCGCAAACACCGCGCCCATCGGGATGACGCCATTGGTCAGGCCCTTGGCGGTGGTGACGATATCGGGCTCGACGCCGAAATAATCCACGGCGAAATTCGTGCCCAGCCGGCCATAGCCGGTGATGACTTCGTCGAAGATCAGCAGGATGCCATGCCGGGTGCAGATCTCGCGCAGGCGTTTCAGATAGCCGCGCGGCGGAATGAAGACGCCTGCCGAGCCCTGCACCGGTTCGACGATCACCGCGGCGATGGTGGAGGGATCGTGCAGGGCGCAGAGCCGCTCCAGGTCGTCGGCCAGCTCGGCGCCGAATTCCGGCTCGCCCTTGGCAAAGAAATTGCGGGGATCGCCATGGGTATGGCGCAGGTGATCGACCCCCGCCACCAGCGCCCCGAACATCTTGCGGTTGGCGGGCATGCCGCCCACGCTCATGCCGCCGAAATTGACGCCGTGATAGCCGCGTTCGCGCCCGATCAGCCGCACCCGCTCGCCCTGGCCGTTCAGCCGGTGCCAGGCCAGCGCGATCTTCAGCGCCGTCTCCACAGATTCCGAACCGGAATTGGTGAAAAAGACATGATCCAGCGAACCGGGCATCAAGCGCGCCAGCCGCGCCGCCAGCTCGAAGGCCTTGGGATGGCCCATCTGGAAGGCGGGGGAATAATCCAGTTCCTTCGCCTGGCGGGCGATGGCCTCGGTGATGCGCGGCCGGGAGTGGCCGGCGTTGCAGCACCACAGGCCGGCGGTGCCGTCCAGCACCTTGCGCCCGTCATCGGTGGTGTAATACATGCCCTCCGCCGCCACCATCAGCCGCGGCGCCGCCTTGAACGCCCGGTTGGCCGTGAACGGCATCCAATAGGCGTCGAGAGTGTTGGGTTTCAGGGCCATGGCCGGGCGTCCTTTGATTCTTTAGATTTTTTAGATTCTTTTCTGCCCTTCGCCCGCCTGAGTTAAGCGCAATCTTGCGCCGGCGGGAAGCCTTGCCTTAACTGGGCCGCCACCGGAAAGGGCTCGCCATGCAGGGCGTCACGATTGTCGATCATCCGCTGGTCCAGCACAAGCTGAGCCTGATGCGGGACAAGCGCACCAGCACGCGGGACTTCCGCGCCCTGCTCAACGAGATCGGCATGCTGATCTGCTATGAGATCACCCGCGACCTGCCGCTGGAGCATGTCGAGATCGAAACGCCGCTGGTGAAGATGCAGGCGCCCAGGATCGAGGGCAAGAAGCTGGTCTTCGCTCCCATCCTGCGGGCGGGCATGGGGTTCCTGGACGGCATGCTGAACCTGGTGCCGTCGGCGCGGGTCGCCCATGTCGGCCTCTACCGCGATCCCAAAACGCTGGAGAGCGTCGAATATTATTTCAAGGCGCCCGATGACGCCGCCGACCGGCTGGTGATCGTGATGGATCCCATGCTGGCCACCGGCAATTCCGCCATCGCCGCGGTGGAGAAGCTGAAGGGCAGGGGCGTTACCCGCCTGCGGCTGATGTGCCTGCTGGCGGCGCCGGAAGGTATCCGCCATTTCCAGGCCGCCCATCCCGACGTGCCGCTCTGGACCGCCGCCATCGACGAGAAGCTCAACGATCATGGCTATATCGTGCCGGGCCTGGGCGACGCGGGCGATAGAATGTTCGGCACCAAGTAACCCTCAGAACTGTCACAAATTCCCTCTTCTTGACTCGTCCCGGCGGCGGTGAAAGCCTTGGCCATGTCCAACGTCCAGAAACTTCGCGATATTTCTCACAGCGAAGGGCGCAATCCCATCGCCGCCTTCGACGGTGACGTGATCGAAAGCGTGCGGGTCAACCGCAGCGCCGCCGAGCGCCGCGTCGCCGCCCTGCCGGGCCGCCGCACCGTCAAGAAGCAGTGGCAGGCGGCCTGGCTGGTGCGCGCCATCCAGTGCATGGACCTCACCACCCTGTCCGGCGACGACACGCCGGGACGGGTGCGGCGCCTCTGCGCCAAGGCGCGCCAGCCGGTGCGGCAGGAATTGCTGGACGCGATGGGCATCGGCGACATCGGCCTCACAACCGGCGCGGTCTGCGTCTATCACGCCATGGTCGAGACCGCGGTCGAGGCGCTGCGCGGCACCGCCATTCCCGTCGCCGCCGTTTCCACCGGCTTTCCCGCCGGCCTGTCGCCGCTCAACCTGCGGATCAAGGAAATCGAGGCCTCGGTCGCGGCGGGGGCGATGGAGATCGACATCGTCATCAACCGCGGCAACGTCCTGACCGGCAACTGGCGCGCCGTCTATGACGAGATGCGCGCCTTCCGCGAGGCCTGCGGCCCGGCCCATGTCAAGGCGATCATCGGCGCGGGCGATCTCGGCACCCTCGCCAATGTGGGCAAGGCCTCGATGGCCTGCATGATGGCGGGGGCCGACTTCATCAAGACCTCGACCGGCAAGGAAGCGACAAACGCCACGCTGCCGAATGCGCTGGTGATGACGCGGATGATCCGGGAATGGCATGCCATGACCGGCGCGCAGGTCGGCTTCAAGCCCGCCGGCGGCATTTCCACCGCCAGGGATGCGATGAATTACGCGTTCATCATGAAGGAAGAGCTGGGCAATGACTGGCTGCAGCCGCATCTGTTCCGCCTCGGCGCCTCCAGCCTTCTCACCGATATCGAGCGCCAGCTCGAGCATTTCGTCAGCGGGCGCTATTCCTCCGTTCACCGTCATCCGATGGCGTAGGGCATGAGCAGCGTGGCGCAGATTTTGAAGACCATGGAATACGGCCCGGCGCCGGAAAGCGACGCCGCCGCGCAGGCCTGGCTGGAGAAGCACAACCGCAGCTTCGGCCTGTTCATCCATGGCGCATGGGCGCAGGGTCACGGCAAGCCGTTCGACAGCATCAATCCCGCGACGGGCAAAAAGCTGGCGACCCTGGCCGAAGCCAGCGCCGCCGATGTCGATGCGGCGGTGAAGGCGGCGCGGGCGGCGCAGCCCGCCTGGGTCAAGAAGGGCGGCGCGGTGCGCGCGCGGTATCTCTATGCCCTGGCGCGGCTGGTGCAGAAACATTCCCGGCTGTTCGCCGTGCTGGAGACGCTGGACAATGGCAAGCCGATCCGCGAAACCCGTGACATCGACATTCCGCTGGTGGCGCGGCATTTCTATCATCACGCCGGCTGGGCGCAGTTGCTGGAAAGCGAATTCCCCGGCCATGAGCCGCTGGGCGTGGCGGGGCAGGTGATCCCCTGGAATTTCCCGCTGCTGATGCTGGCCTGGAAGATCGCGCCCGCCCTGGCCGCCGGCAACACGGTGGTGCTCAAGCCGGCCGAGGACACCAGCCTGACCGCGCTGCTGTTCGCGGAAATCTGCAACGAAGCCAGGCTGCCGCCCGGAGTGGTCAACATCGTCACCGGCGCCGGCGAGACTGGCAAGGCGGTGGTCGAGCATCCGGGCATAGATAAAGTCGCCTTCACCGGCTCGACCGAGGTGGGCCGCGCCATCCGCCTGGCCACCGCCGGAACCGGCAAGAAGCTCACCCTGGAGCTGGGCGGCAAGTCGCCTTTCGTGGTGTTCGAGGATGCCGATCTCGACGCCGCCGTCGAAGGCGCGGTCGATGCCATCTGGTTCAACCAGGGCCAGGTCTGCTGCGCCGGTTCGCGCCTGCTGGTGCAGGAAAGCGTCGAGACACGCTTTATCGAAAAGCTCAAGGCGCGGATGGAGACGCTGCGGGTCGGCGATCCCCTGGACAAGGTCACCGACATCGGCGCCATCGTCTCGCCGCGCCAGCGCGAGCAGATCGCGCGGAAGGTGGCGCGCGGCGTCAAGGAAGGCGCGGTGCTGTTCCAGCCACTTTCTTATTCAAAGGGGGCGGCCTGTCCGGAAGGCTGCTTCTATCCGCCGACCCTGCTCACCAATGTCGAATCCGCGTCGGTGCTGGCGCAGGAGGAAATTTTCGGCCCCGTGCTGGTGGCGATGAGCTTCCGCACCCCTGTGGAAGCGGCGGCCCTGGCCAACAATACCCGCTACGGCCTGGCCGCCAGCATCTGGAGCGAGGACATCAATGTCGCCCTCGACCTGGCGCCGAAGATCAAGGCCGGCGTGGTCTGGGTGAACTGCACCAACCAGTTCGACGCCAGCGCCGGCTTCGGCGGCTATCGCGAGTCCGGCTTCGGCCGCGAAGGCGGGCGCGAGGGCATGTTCGAATATCTCAAGCCGAAGGCCGGCGCGCCGTTTCCGGCGCCCGCCGCGCCCGCCGCCGCGCCGCAGATCGTGGCCGGCGACGCCATTGACCGCACCGCCAAGCTTTATATCGGGGGCAAGCAGGCGCGGCCCGACAGCGGCTACAGCCGCGCGATTTTTTCCCCTTCCGGCCAGCTTTTGAGCCATGTCGGCGAAGGCAATCGCAAGGACATCCGCAACGCCGTCGAGGCGGCGCAGAAGGCGGAAAGCTGGTCCGGCACCACCGGCCATGCCCGCGCCCAGATCCTTTATTATGTGGCGGAGAACCTCTCGGCCCGTTCCGCGGAATTTGTCGAGCGCATCCGCGCCATGACCGGCAAGCAGAAAGCCATCGTCGCCAGGGGGGTGGACGCCAGCATCCGCCGCCTGTTCACCTATGCCGCCTGGGCCGACAAGTATGACGGCGCCGTGCACAACCCGCCCTTGCGCGGCGTGGTGCTGGCGATGAACGAACCGATGGGCGTGATCGGCATCGCCTGCCCGGACGAGGCGCCGCTGCTGGCCTTCACCTCGCTCTGGGCTCCGGCCGTGGCGATGGGCAACCGGGTGGTGATCGTGCCGTCGGAGAAAATGCCCTTGAGCGCCACCGATTTCTACCAGGTGCTGGAAACCAGCGACATGCCGGCCGGCGTGGTCAACATCGTCACCGGCGGGCGCGATGAACTGGCAAAGACCCTGGCCGAACATCAGGGCGTCGATGCCATATGGTATGGCGGCGCGAATGCGGCAATGGTGGAAAAGGCCTCCGCCGATGATCTCAAGCGCAGCTGGGTCTTCGGCTCCCGCGACTGGTTCGCGCCGCAGGCCGAAGGCCGCGAATTCCTGGCCCGCGCCACCCAGGTCAAGAATGTCTGGATTCCCTACGGTGCCTGAAGCGCCTGCGGATATGCTGGAACTGGCGCGCATGATGAAGACGCGCGCCTATGCGCCTTATTCGGGCTTCGCCGTCGGCGCGGCGGTGCGGGGCGAAAGCGGCCGCCTTTATGGCGGCTGCAATGTCGAGAACGCCGCCTATCCGCAAGGCACCTGCGCCGAAGCCGCCGCCATCGCCGCCCTGGTGGCCGGGGGCGAGCGCCGGGTCACCGAAGCGCTGGTGCTGGCGGGCGGGTCCGGCCTGGTGACGCCCTGCGGCGGCTGCCGCCAGCGGCTGCGCGAATTCGCCGATGACGCCGCGCCCGTCCATCTCTGCGGCGAAGGCGAAGCGCGGACGCTGACGCTGGGCGAATTGCTGCCGCTCTCCTTCGGGCCGCGGCATCTGGGCAAGTAATGAGTCAGTTCATCCCCCAGGAAGTCATCCGCAAGAAGCGCGACGGCGGCGCCCTCAGCGAAGCCGAACTGCAATTCCTGGCCCATGGCATCACCCATGGCGGCCTCACCGAAGGCCAGGTCGCGGCCTTCGCCATGGCGGTGTTCTTCCGCGGCATGACCGGCGACGAGCGCGTCGCCTTCACCCGCGCCATGCGCGATTCCGGCACGGTGCTGCGCTGGGACGATCTGGGGCTCGGCGGGCCGGTGCTGGACAAGCATTCCACCGGCGGCGTCGGCGACAAGGTCTCGATCATGCTGGCGCCGATGGTGGCGGCCTGCGGCGGTTTCGTGCCGATGATCTCCGGCCGGGGCCTCGGCCATACCGGCGGCACGCTGGACAAGCTGGGCGTCATTCCCGGCTATCGCGCCGATCCCGACATCGACACCTTCCGCCGGGTGGTGAAGCAGACCGGCTGCGCCATCATCGGCCAGACCACGGCGCTCGCGCCCGCCGACCGGCGCCTCTACGCCATCCGCGACGTCACCGCCACGGTGGAATCGATCCCGCTGGTCGCCACCTCGATCATGGCCAAGAAGCTGGCGGAAGGGCTGGACGGGTTGGCGATGGACGTCAAGACCGGCAGCGGCGCCTTCTTCGAAGACCCCGCCAAGGGGCGCATGCTGGCGCGCACGATGGTCGGCATCGGCCATGGCGCCGGCTTGGCCGTAGCCGCCTTGCTCACCGACATGGATGAAGTGCTGGGCACCGGCGTCGGCCATGCCCTGGAGATGGACGAAGTCATGGCCTATCTCACCGGCGGCGCCCGCGATCCCCGCCTGCATGAAGTGACCCTGGCCCTGGCCGGCGAAATGCTCTGCCTGGGCAGGCTGGCGGCATCGGCGGCGGAAGGCCGGGCGAAGGCGCTGGCGGCGCTGGACAGCGGCAAGGCCGCCGAGCATTTCGCCCGCATGGCGGCGGCGCTGGGCGGGCCGGCGGACTATCTGGAGAATTATGACAGCTACCGGCTGCGGGCGGCGGTGGTGAAGCCCTTTGCCGCGCCTCGCGCCGGCTATATCGAAGGCATGGATTGCCGCGCCGTCGGCATCGCCGTGATCGGCCTGGGGGGAGGGCGGCGCAAGGCCAGTGACGGCATTGACCTGACAGTGGGCTTTTCCGGTTTCCATTCCGTCGGGACGAAGCTGGCGGCGGGCGATCCCGTCTGCCTGGTCCATGCCCGCAGCATTGCCGAAGCCGATACCGCCATTGCCGCGCTGGACGAGGCGGTGCGCATCGGCGAGACGGCGCCGGCGCCGCAAAAAGTGATCTCCGGCCGTATCACCGATGCGGCGCCATGACGGATGGTTGCATTATCGGAATGCCGGCTCGGTGAAGCTGCGCAGCTTGCGCGAGTGGAGCGTGCCGGCCTCGGCCTCCTTGCGCAGCAGTTCCAGGGCGCGGATGCCGATCTCCAGATGCTGGCTGACCCGTTCCTCGTAGAAGGCGTCGGCCATGCCCGGCAGCTTGATCTCGCCATGCAGGGGGCGGTCGGAGACGCAGAGCAGGGTGCCGTAGGGCACGCGGAAGCGATAGCCATTGGCGGCGATGGTCGCCGATTCCATGTCGATGGCGATGGCGCGGGACTGGTTGAAGCGCATGGACAACTGCTCAAAGCGCAGTTCCCAGTTGCGGTCCGCCGTCGTCACCACCGTGCCGGTGCGCAGCCGCTCCTTCAGTGTCTGGCCGCGCACGCCGGTGACTTCGGCCACCGCCTGGGCCAGGGCCAACTGCACTTCCGCCAGGGCCGGAACCGGAATGGCGGTGGGCAGCATCTCGTCCAGCACCTGGTCGTCGCGCAGATAGGCGTGCGCCAGGACGTAATCGCCTAGGCGCTGCGACGCGCGCAGGCCGCCGCAATGGCCGATCATCAGCCAGACATGGGGCCGCAGCACCGCCAGATGGTCGGTCACGGTCTTGGCGTTGGAGGGCCCGACGCCGATGTTGATCAGGGTGATGCCCTGGCCGTTTTCCTGCACCAGGTGATAGGCCGGCATCTGCGGCAGCTTGGCCAGCGGCGGGCGCGACGGCTCTGCCCCCTTTTCGATGACGCGGTTTCCCGGTTCGACAAAACGCAGGGCGCGTCCGGCCTCGACCTCGCGCGCGGCATAGACCTGGAATTCGTCGATATAGCGCTGGTAGTTGGTGAACAGCACGAAGCCCTGGAAATGCTGGGCTTCGGTGCCGGTGTAATGGCGCAGCCGGTGCAGCGAAAAATCAATGCGCTCGGCCGAGAACAGCGACAGCGGCGCCGGGCCGGGGCCCGTCCAGCGTTCGCCATCGACAATGGCGTCATGGGCGGTGTCCAGGCGCGGCAGGGGGAAGCGCTCGGCCAGGGCGCGGCGGCTCTGCGCGTCCATCGCCGCCGCCGCCTTCTCCACCGCGAAGGTGAGGGGGATGGCGTCGCGGCTTTTGCCGACATAGATGCGCGCCTTGTAATTGTCGGCCAGCAGCGACAATTGCTCGATCAGATAGTCGCGGAACAGCGCCGGCGCGGTGATGGTGGTGCCATAGCGGCCCGGCTTGCTCACCTTGCCGAAGGCCAGGGTGGTGGGGGCGACGGCGCCGCGCGGCACCTCGATGCTGAGATAGGGATAGACCGGATGTGCATGCGAGGCCGGCTTCCGGTCTTGCGAAAAGGCGTTGAAGGCCGCCTCGATGGCGGCGATGGCTTCTTCATAGAGCCTGGTCAGCCGCTCCACCGCCGCCTGCGGCGTGGGGCAGAGCTGCATGTCGGTGGCGGTGACGTCGCCGGGGCTGTTGCTTTTTTCCATATCGCTCACAGGAAGGAAGCGCCGTGCGCCAGTTTCGGCAGGCCCAGATGCGCGGCGATGGACTGGCCGATATCGGCGAAGCTGCCGCGCTTGCCCACCGGCCCGGGGGCAATGGAGGGACCGAAGGCGATCACCGGAATATATTCGCGGGTATGGTCGCTGCCCGGCATGGTGGGATCGCAGCCATGATCGGCCGAGAACACCACCAGGTCGCCGGGCCTCAGCGCCGCCTGCAGCGCCGGGATCCGGGCGTCGAAATCCTCCAGCGCCCCGGCATAGCCGGCGACGTCGCGGCGATGGCCATAGGACTGGTCGAAATCGACGAAGTTGGCGAAGGTGATGGAGCCGTCGGGCGCGCTTGCGGCGCAGTCGATCAGCCGCGCGAACGTGTCGGCATTGCCTTCGGTATGGATGCTTTGGGTGAGGCCGCGGCCGGCGAAAATGTCGGAAATCTTGCCGATGCCGATCACTTCGCGGCCATGGCTCTTGGCGATGTCGAGCAAGGTGTCCTGGCGCGGCGGCATGGCATAGTCATGGCGGTTGTAGGTGCGCTGGAATTCGCCGCGCTTCTCGCCGACGAAAGGCCGGGCGATGACGCGCCCGACATTGTAACCGTCCGCCAGGCGGCGCGCGATCCGGCAGACCTCATAAAGCCGCTCCAGCCCGAAATGCGTTTCATGCGCGGCGATCTGGAAGACGGAATCGGCGCTGGTGTAGCAGATCGGCTTGCCGGTGCGGATATGCTCCTCGCCATGCTGCTCGATGATGACGGTGCCGGAAGCGTGGCAGTCGCCCAATATGCCCGGCACGCCGCTCTCGCGGATGAAGGCGTCGGTCAAGGCTTTGGGGAAGGAGGGGATGGTGGCGGGGAAATAGCCCCAGTCATAATCCACCGGCAGGCCCATCATCTCCCAATGGCCGGAAGGGGTGTCCTTGCCCTTTGACAATTCCGAGGCGGCGCCATAGCGGCCGGTGGCGGGGCCGTTGCGCATGACAGGCATCCGGGGATCGGTCTGGCTGGCCGCCAGCCCCAGCCCCAGCGCCAGCAGGTTGGGCACGCGCAGCGGACCCGTCCGGCGGGTGCTGTCGCCGCGCCCCGCGGCGCAGGCCTGCGCGATATGGCCGAAGGTATTGGCCCCGGCGTCGCCGAACCGCGCCGCATCGGGGGCGGCGCCGATGCCGAAGGAATCCAGAACTCCGATCAGGGCGCGCACGTCAAAATCCCAAACTTTCGAGGCGGTTTTCGGCCCTGCTTGGCATTGTTCCAAGAAAGGGCTTTCTTGTCCACGCGAGAAGCCGAAGGACTGCCATGAGCCAGGACACGGGAACCCTTATCGAAAACGGCGCCGCCGCGATCCGCGCCCGTTTCGGGGACGGTTTTCCCCGCACCGTGCTGGTGCTGGGCAGCGGCATCGGGCGCTTCGCGGAGAGGCTCGAGGACGCCCAAAGCCTGTCTTACGCCACGATTCCCGGCTTCGCGCCTTCGACCGTGCTGGGCCATGCCGGCAAGCTGATGGCGGGCAGCCTGGCGGGCAAGCCTTTGGCGATCATGGCCGGGCGCATCCATCTCTATGAAGGCCATCCGCCCCAGGCCATCGCCGCCATGATCCGCATCTTGAGGACGGTGGGGGTGGAGCGGCTGATTCTCACCAACGCGGCGGGCGGCCTCAGGCCGGAGATGATTCCCGGCACCCTGATGATCATTGACGACCACATCAATTTCTCCGCGCAGAATCCGCTGGTTGGCCCGAATGACGAACGCTTCGGCCCGCGCTTCCCCGACATGAGTTTCGCCTATGACCCGGACCTGCGCGCGGCGCTGAAACAGGCCGCCGACTCGGCGGGCGTGAAAGTGCGCAGCGGCATCTATATTTTCGGCCTCGGCCCCAGCTTCGAGACCCCCGCCGAGATACGGCTCTTCGGCAGCTGGGGCGCCGACGCGGTGGGCATGTCCACCGTGCCCGAATGCATCGCAGCCAATCATTGCGGCATGAAGGTCGCCGGCCTGTCGCTGATCACAAACCTGGCATCGGGCCTTGCCGCCGGCAGGCTCAGCCATGAAGAGACGCTGGCGGAAAGCGCCAAGGCCTATGACTCCATCGAGAAATTGCTGCTGAAATTTTTTGCCGCGCTTCCCCTCTAGCGCCGTTTTTCGCGCCGCGCGCCGCCGCTTCCTTGTGCGGCATTCAACACGACAGATTCCAGACAATCGCATGACGGCTGTGCGCGGGCGCGGATTCCGTCTTTGACTCGAAGCTGTTAGCGCAAGCAAGGCAGCAAATGCGGTCTTTTGTGCGCTGTGTCAAAGTGCACACAACATCCGTCACAAATGTGAAGATTCCCTCACCTAGCTTGCCCATGCGCGGCGATTGCTGCGCAAGCGAATGGGCATCGCCATCCGGCGAGGGGAATGAACAAGGGCAAGGTCGCACGCCGCGGCGGTAGTTGGGTTTTCACGCATCGTGTGTGCGCGGCTTTTCAAATTGGAGGGGGTTTCAATGATCAATCGGCTGAACAAAGTTCTTCTCGCCAGCGCCAGTCCGGCGCTGCTGCTGCTGGCGACCGTCGCCGCGCAGGCGCAGTCCACCGGCACACAGGCGCTCGAATCCATCGAGACCGTGACCGCAACGGCGCAACAACTGGCGGGCGCGGGCGTGATGAAGCCGATCGAAGTTCCGAAGGAACGCGCCACCATCACCCAGGATTTCATCGCCACCCAGACGCCGGGCCAATCGGTGTTTGAATCGCTGAATGTGATCCCGGGCTTCACCTTCACCAACACGGACGCCTATGGCAACAGCGGCGGCGATGTGCGCCTGCACGGTTTTGACGGCAACCGCATTTCCTTCACCTGGGACGGCATGCCGCTCAACGACACCGGCAACTATGCCATTTACACCAACCAGGTCGCGGATTCGGAAATCATCGGCTCCGCCTCGGTCAACCAGGGCTCGACCGATGCCGACAGCCCCACCGCCGCCGCCACCGGCGGTGTGATCGCAATCACCACCGACAGGCCGCACAGCGGCTTCGGCATGCTGGCCGACGGCTCCATCGGCAGCTTCAACATGACGCGCGCTTTCCTGCGGGTGGACAGCGGCGAATTCGGACCCTGGGGCACGAAAATGTTCGTTTCCGGCTCTTACGAGAATTACGACAAGTGGAAGGGCCCGGGGCAGCTGCAGAAGAAGCAGTTCAACAGCGAGTTCTATCAGGACCTGGGCGACACCGGTTGGGTGATGGCGGCGGTTCACTGGAATTCCAACCGCAACGATTTCTACAATACCGTCTCCTATCTGCCGCTGCCGGCTTCGGATTTCACGGCGACCGGCGGCATCGCGCCGCCCTGCACCTCAAGCACGGCCGGTTGCCCCGCTTTCACGGCGCCGAATGTCGCGCTGGACGCCAAGGGCAATTACACCGGCGTCGGCTCGCCCGATCCGACGGTCTTTTCCCAGGCCGGCCAGGGCTTCGGCCTGAAATTCGATTATTTCGCCACCTGCACTCCCACTGCGGCGGTGAGCGGAACGGCGCAGGGCGTGGCGAGTTGCGGTTCCAATTTCTACAAGGTACGCGTCAATCCCTCGGATACCGGCAATATCCGCGTCTCGTCGCTGTTCAACCTCACCAACAGCATCAAGCTGACGGTAGATCCCAGCCTGCAATATGTGCTGGCGAATGGCGGCGGCACCACCACCCTGTATGAAGGCGAAAACCGCGTCCGGGGCAATACCACTACCTCGGAATCGCTCAATGGCGACACCGACACGCTGGACACCGTGCTGGTCTATTCTCCCAGCAACACCAACACCATTCGCTATGGCCTCAACACCTCCGTCATATGGCAAGTGGATGGCGATAACGCCATCCAGTTCGGCTACACTCTGGATTACGGCCTGCATCGCCAGACCGGCCAGATGTCCTATCTGGATTCCACCGGCGCGCCCTACGACGTCTTTGGCGGCTACAAGGACAAGACCGATCGCGTCCTGTCCTCGGACGGCACTCCTATCCGCAGCCGCGACCGCCGCAGCCGCGCCATCCTCAACCAGGTGGCCCTGGCGTATGACGGGCATTTCCTGGACGAAACGGTCACGGTTGACGCCGCCCTCCGCGCTCCGTTCCTGGAACGCGACCTGAACAATCTCTGCTATGAGATGGTGGCGGGCACCGGCGGCCCCGGCATCGGCTTTCCCTATTGCACGTCGGCGGCGCCGGTTTCCGTCAACACCACCAACAACACGGTGACGCTGGGCGGCAATTACAACAGCAGCACCGCCACGCTTGCCAACGCGCTTTTCGCGCCCCCGTCCCAGGAAGTGGTCAAATTTAACCGGCTGCTGCCCAATCTCGGCATTTCCTGGCGGCCGTTTGGCATGGACCATCAGATTTATGCCGCTTTTGCCTCCAGTCTGTCGGCGCCCCGCACCGACAACCTCTATAACGGCGGCAACAACGGTATGTGCACCAATTCTGCTGGCGCGATTGTGCCCACCCAGACCGGCTGTGTCTTCTCCAGCTTCTCCAAGGTGAATCCGGAAACCTCGCAGACCCTTTCTGCCGGCTATCGCTACAATACCGAGCTGGTGAATGCGTCGGTCGATTTGTACAATTCACAGTTCAAAAACCGCATCGTTACCACCTTCGATCCCGACCAGGGCATCAGCATAGACCGCAATATCGGTTCCGTGAATCTGATGGGCGTCGATGCGGCGGTGAACCTGTTTCCGATGGAAGGCTTCGCCATTTATTCCGCCGCTTCATACGAGCACACCAAGGTCCAGCCTTCCGCCTTCTCGACTATCAAGCTCAGCGCCACCGGCGCCTCGATCGCGCTGGCGGGCAAGGAACTGGTGGAAACGCCAAACTGGACTTTCAGCCAGCGCGCCCAGTATGAAATCTCGGGCTTCACGCTTGGTTTCGGCTACAAATATTATGGCCGCACCTTCGCGACCGACGACAACACCTTCAAGTTGCCTGGCTACACGGTCTTCAATGCCGACATTGCCTACGACCTGGGCACTTTCGGCTGGAAAGGCGCCTCGCTGCGTCTCAATGCGGAGAATTTGTTCAACAAGATGTATCTCACGGATCGCACCACACGCACCTGCTTCACGTATATAGCGCCCACCACCGCCGGCTGCACCAGCGCCCCGTTCTTCAATGTGGGATCGCCCCAGACCTTCATTGCGACGCTGCGCGCGGCGCTCTGAGGCCGCCGGTATCCGCCGGGAGGCGGCCGGGAGCGATCCCGGCCGCTTCCAATTCCGGCGGCATGGGACAAACTGGCTCTATCGCGTCCGAGGTTGCCACATGCGCGTTTTGTTGCTCCCTTGTCTGGCCTTCGCTTTCCAGGCCGCCACGGTCCCCGCCTGGGCCTGGGGCGCGGACGGTCATCGCCTGATCGGCGAACTGGCGATGAAGGGGCTGCCCGCGCCGCTGCCCGCCTTCCTGCGCACGCCCGCCGCCGCCGCCACGGTCGGCTGGCTGGCGCCCGAACCCGACCGCATTCGCGGCGCCGGCATCGTCAGCGACAAAGAGCATGACCCCGCCCATTTCGTTGATGCCGATGACGATCTCACCGTGCTGGGCGGACCGGCGCTGAAGGCGCTGCCTGCCACCCGCGAGGATTATGACACCGCCCTGCGCGCGGTGAATTCCAGCCAGTACAAGGCGGGCTATCTGCCCTACAGCATCCAGGCCGGTTACGAGCTGGTGCGCAAGGAGATGGCGCTGTGGCGGCTGGATGTGGTGGG
>Ga0265313_10002202_pt1 | contig 17238 bp, 17 predicted proteins | sample 4123metaG_FD_203122 | JGI IMG/M metagenome (GOLD analysis project Ga0265313, IMG submission 203122) | Rhizosphere microbial communities from Carex aquatilis grown in University of Washington, Seatle, WA, United States - 4-1-23 metaG | ecosystem: Host-associated > Plants > Roots > Rhizosphere >...
TACCGCTCGAGGTGGTGGTGAGAAATGTCGCCGCCGGATCGCTTGCCAAGCGCCTCGGTCTCGAGGAAGGCACCGTGCTCCCGAGATCGATCATCGAGTTCTACTACAAGAACGATGCGCTCGAGGACCCAATGGTCTCCGAAGAACACGTTACCGCCTTCGGGTGGGCGACGCCGCAGGAAATCGATGACATCATGGCCCTTGCCATCCGCGTCAACGATTTCCTTTCGGGGCTCTTTCTCGGCGCGGGCATACAGCTCGTCGACTTCAAGATGGAGTGCGGTCGCCTTTGGGAAGGCGACATGATGCGCATCGTCGTCGCAGATGAGATTTCGCCCGATTCCTGCCGCTTGTGGGATATCCAGACGAAGGACAAGCTCGACAAGGACCGTTTCCGCCGCGACATGGGCGGTCTGGTCGAGGCGTATCAGGAAGTGGCGCGTCGCCTCGGCATCCTGATTGAGGAACGCCCCAAGGGCTCGGGACCAGTCCTCGTCCAATAGTCCTGCGGACCGTGGAGAAACATCGAACGGCGGCTGCGGGCCGCCGTTTTTGATTGAATTTCATCGACAATCCACTGGACACCCATCCGGCATCCTGGCGACAGTGCCAGTCAATCCATTTTGGGGGCAAGGATGGCTAATCGGCGCAAACTCGTAGTCATCGCAGCGGCAATTGCCGGCTTGGCGGCCTCCGTGACCGGCTCGGCACTCGCGGCGCAGACCCCGCTCATCACGCTGCCGACGCCCGATTGGGTGGACAAGGGAAACGATGTTTACGTCTGCCAGAGTCCGAGGTGCGGCAAAGGATCGGTGCTGTCCGACAATGACGTCGCTGCCGTCCCCTTTCTGGACAACATGGTCAATGGGCCCAACTTCAGCGGCAAGGCCATCGTGAACCTCATAAGCCGTTCCTTCGAGAAGAGAACGGGATACGGCCCGATTGCGATCAGCAGTTCAGCGACCCGCCGGGTGAAGGACTACACCGAAGTGCTGGCGTCCGGCACGGCGGTGGTCCATGGAAAGACCGCTGGATTTGCAACGGCTTACATGATCGGGCCCGGCGACGACGTGTTTATCGACACCCTGGGCGCCAATGTGATGACCGCGACCCACAACCTCGCTGTGGCGTTGCACAGCGCCGGGTACTAAAAGCTGGCGACCGAGGGACACGCGAGAGCTCCCTTCCGTTCGACACGCGTTCGTCCTAAGAGGGCGAGCATGGCGCCCCAGCTCCTGCGCCACATTCCGGATCGGTCGGCCCCAGGAGAACATATGAAGGCCCGTGTAACCGTTACCCTGAAACAGGGCGTTCTCGACCCGCAGGGTAAGGCAATTGAGGGCGCCCTCGCCTCGCTGGGTTTCGGCGGCGTGGGCAGCGTGCGTCAGGGCAAGGTATTTGACATCGAACTTGCGGAGAATGACCGGGGCAAGGCGGAGGCAGCACTCAATGCAATGGGAGAGAAGCTGCTCGCCAACACCGTGATTGAGAGCTACCGCGTGGAGCTGCTCTGAGAAAATGAAAGCCGCCGTCGTGGTTTTCCCCGGATCCAATCGCGACCGCGATATGCTGGTCGCCCTGGAAGCCGTGACCCGGCAGAGGCCAATGTCTGTCTGGTACACCGAGACATCGCTGCCAAATGTCGACCTTGTCGTGCTGCCGGGGGGCTTTTCCTACGGCGACTATCTGAGGTCAGGCGCTATCGCTGCGCGCGCGCCGGTGATGCGAGCGATTGCGGAACACGCCGCGCGCGGCGGTCTGGTGCTGGGGGTGTGCAACGGCTTCCAGATTCTGTGCGAGGCGGGGCTGCTGCCCGGCGTCCTGATGCGCAACGCCGGTCTGAAGTTCATCTCCCGCGAGGTGCATTTGCGCGTCGAGGTCACCGATACGCCTTTCACCCGGCTCTACGCCCCCGGCCAGGTGATCCGCACGCCCATCGCCCACGGCGACGGCAACTTTCGCTGCGACAAGGAAATGCTGAGACGTCTCACGGACGAGAACCGCATCGTATTCCGCTACGTCGATTCACAGGGCGGCATCAGCGCCGACGCCAACCCAAACGGCTCAGTTGATTCGATCGCCGGTATCCTCGGCGAAAAGCGCAATGTGCTGGGCCTCATGCCGCATCCCGAAGATCTGATCGAGCCACTTCACGGGGGTACCGACGGGCGCGCCCTGTTCGAGGGACTGGCCGCCTAGCAGCTAAGCAGGCTGAAGCCAGCCTACGTAACTGACCACCCGGCCGATAAGCGGCAGTACGATATCGACGTGAAAGTTGAATCGGCCGTCGGCGTCGTGTTCGTAGGCTTCGCCCCTCGGCAACGCCCAGCGCGGAAGCGGGATGCCGAATACGCTGCCGCGCCGCTGCACCAGGCGAAGCCGGCTGTCGTCGATGATGACCGCCATGGCGAAGGCCAGCGGCCCGAAGCGTTCAACAAGCAAGCCTTCGTTGGCTCCTGCTCCAAGGTATTGCACGCTGGAAAAGCTGTGCCCTGCAAAATTGCGCTGCCACAGTTCGCGCTCGCCCGCGCGTGTCAACCTCACCGTCACAGGCACGCGCTTCCCCGCCGGCGGAAATCCGACAATTCCGGCAATGAGGCGCGAGAGTAGACCCCCGCCCCTTGTTACCTCCGCCTCGCCTCGGAAAATGCGACTGGTCGTGATCTCGTGCAGGTCTCGAATAGGCGCAGCAAGTCGCTCGTAGGCTGAGCTAAGCAGCGCACGATAGATCGGCGCCGAGCGCTCCGGGTCAATGATTTCTGCGGAGACGATACCGCGCATGCTGAAGTGCCGCTCATACTCACCCAGCGACACACTACCGACGGCCGACCGTGCGCCGGGGCTTGGCCGCCGACCTTCAAGGCAGGCCCGTATCAGTATCTCGATCGCCATGGACGGAATGAGCGGCCCGCTATCGCCCTCGGCCAGCATATGCCAGCGACGAACGGCCGGCCGACCGGCAGTATCGACGCCCGCAACCTCGACAAACATGCCGCCTCGATGTTCGCCCCAGCGGACACGATTGGTCACCCAGTTCATGAACGGCGCCAGCGGCAGCAGCGATGGCAGCACGCGCAAATGCACGAGCAGGGCAAACCCGCGAAGCAGCGCGTGCAGCACCTTCGGCGTCGGTCCCGCCCCTGTGAAGACCTCCCGCACTGTGAGGAACGCAAGCGGCAGCGCCGTAAGGTCCGGCACATCGACCAGCGCGAAGCGCAGACGCGGCAGCGGAACTCGCCCAGGTACAGTGATGGTACGGGAGATACTGTCGACCAGGCCGACGCCCTGCGCCCATTCGCCATCGCGCAGGCGCCGCACCGGCTTGCCAGCATATGAGGCAATGGCGCGGATGACATTGGGCCCCACACGGGCGAATGGTGAGGGGGCAATACCCGCGCGGATTGAATCGATCCGGGTGAGATCGGATGCGATCGCCCGTGTCGCGGCCGCGGTCAGCACCGGGAAACTGGACACCCCGCTCAGTACGAATTTCCCCGCTTCCCGTGCCTCGACATCAAAGGCTCCGATACCAGCCACAAAAGCCGATCCGTCTGCGAGGTCGAGATAATCCGCTCCCGCGGCCAAAGCTGCACGGACAACAACAAAAGGGTCACCCGCATATCCCTGCCATGGCCCGCTGGCATCGACCACGATGTCAGGTGCCAACATCGCAACCTGCGCGGAGACGTCGCCATCCCTGTCGAAGCGTGCTGGAACCAGTCGTGCGCTTGAGGCGCGATTGCAGAATGCCTTGGCCTTGGCCAGTGACCGTCCGGCCACGATCAGCGTAATTCGAGGCTCGTCCGCCAAGAGGTCACAAAGCCTCCCGCCGAAGATCCCATACCCGCCGATGATCAGCGCCGTCAGGCTCACAGAAACCGCTCCGCCTCCTCCGGCGTCGGCAGGCGGCACGCAGTTCGCCGCCCGAACCAACGATAACGATTGCGCGCGATTGGGTCATAGAACAGGTCTCGAAACCAGCGCGGCGCAATACGCAGCAACCCAACTAGCGACCACGGAAACGGCAGTCGCTCCATCGTCGCGATAAAGGCATCAGACTTCACGAGCGCTTGCCCGTCGAGCAGAAGCAGGTTGGTCGTGAACTCTTGGGTTGGTAGCCCGTAATGGGCGAGAAGCCTCTGCCCGAGCGGCGACTGCCCCGTAGCGATTCGAAAATGACGCTTGCTGTCGTGGCGGAGGATGAAGTCGCCGAAGCCCGAGCAAAGGTGGCAAACGCCGTCGAATACGAATACGGGCCTCTCATCCGGAAAGGCCGGAACATCCGGATCACCGCGATAACTGTACGGCTCTCGATTTGGAATTGGCATGACGTCCGGTCAGTGGCCTTAAATAAGCCAACTGCCCATACCAAATGCTCAAAAGTTCGACTATGGCAAGGCGAGCCAACGGAGGCATCTTCGTCAGCATGAACGCGCCAGCCCGTATCACGCCCGCCGTCATCGCCGCGCACGGCCTGAAGCCGGAAGAGTACGACCTTGTCCTGCGCCTGATCGGTCGCGAGCCGACAATGACCGAGCTCGGAATTTTTTCCGCGATGTGGAACGAGCACTGCTCATACAAGTCGTCGAAGAAGTGGCTGCGGACCCTGCCGACCTCGGGTGATCGCGTGATCTGCGGCCCGGGAGAAAACGCCGGCGTCGTGGACATCGGCGATGGGCTGGCGGTGATTTTCAAGATGGAGAGCCACAATCATCCTTCGTTCATCGAGCCCTATCAGGGTGCTGCGACCGGTGTTGGCGGCATCCTGCGCGACGTCTTCACGATGGGGGCCCGCCCGATCGCGGCGATGAATGCATTGCGCTTCGGCGCTCCCGACCACCCGAAGACGCGGCACCTGGTGTCTGGTGTCGTTGCCGGTGTTGGCGGCTACGGCAACTCATTCGGAGTTCCGACCGTAGGCGGTGAGGTAAACTTTGACCGCGGTTACAACGGCAACATCCTTGTCAACGCTTTCGCCGCCGGCATCGCCAGGACTGACGCGATCTTCTACTCGAAGGCGTCGGGCGTCGGCCTTCCCGTCGTCTACCTTGGCTCCAAGACGGGCCGTGACGGGATTCATGGTGCATCCATGGCTTCCGCCGAATTTGACAACGCTTCGGAGGAAAAGCGCCCGACGGTCCAGGTCGGCGACCCGTTCTCCGAAAAGCTTCTGCTGGAAGCCTGCCTCGAGTTGATGGCGTCCGGTGCGGTCGTGGCTATCCAGGATATGGGAGCCGCCGGGCTCACTTGCTCGGCTGTCGAGATGGGAGCGAAGGGCGACCTCGGAATCGAGCTCGACCTCGACAAGGTACCCTGTCGTGAGGCTGGCATGACGGCCTATGAGATGATGCTGTCGGAAAGCCAGGAGCGCATGCTGATGGTGCTCCATCCCGAGAAGGAGCCGGCTGCCGAAGCGATTTTCCGCAAGTGGGGTCTGGATTTTGCGATCGTCGGGCACACGACCGACGACCTTCGTTTCCGCGTCATCCATAACGGCAAAGTCGAGGCAGACTTGCCGATCAAGGATCTCGGCGATCGGGCCCCGGAATACGACCGGCCACATATCAAGAAGAGTCTGCCGCGCCCGCTGGTTGGCGATTTCATCACACGCGACGTCGGCGAAGACCTGCTGAAGTTGCTCGCAACAGCCAACCTGAGCTCGCGCCGCTGGGTATGGGAACAATACGACACCTACATCCGCGGCGACACGCTCCAGCGCCCGGGCGGCGACGCGGGCGTGGTCCGCGTGACGTCGACGAAGGCGCTGGCATTCTCTGCCGATGTCACGCCGCGCTACTGCGCGGCCGACGCATTCGAAGGCGCCAAGCAGGCCGTTGCCGAGTGCTGGCGCAACCTCACGGCCGTTGGGGCGGAGCCACTGGCAGTCACCGACAACCTCAACTTCGGCAATCCCGAGAAGCCGGAGATCATGGGAGAGCTGGTTGATGCCATTCGGGGCATCGGCGAAGCCTGCCGCGCGCTCGACTTCCCCGTCGTCTCGGGGAACGTATCGCTCTACAACGAGACCAACGGCACGGCGATCCCGCCGACGCCGGCAATCGCAGGTGTCGGACTCATCGATGATCTCGCGCATGTTGCCACAATCGGTTTCAAGGCCGCCGGCGAGGCGATCTATCTGATCGGCGCACCCCCGAACTGGGGTCAGCACCTTGGCCAATCGATGTGGCTGCGCGAAATTCGCAACGAGATCGCCGGACCACCTCCGCCCGTGGATCTTATTCGCGAGAAGCGGGTCGGCGAATTTGTCCGCGATGCCATCCGCGCCGGGGTGGCGACCGCGGTCCACGACCTTTCCGATGGCGGTCTTGCTGTCGCGCTCGCGGAAATGACGATGGCTGGAGGGATCGGAGCGGTCGTTAATTCGTCGGCAGGAGACGTCGCGCTGGTGCCCGCCTTCTTTGGTGAGGACCAGGCGCGGTATCTATTAACGCTGCCCGTGGCCGGCTGCGGAGCGCTGGAACGGAAAGCCGCGGATGCTGGAGTGGCGGCTGTCCGTATCGGCGCGACCGGTGGCAGTGAATTGAAACTTGGGCCGGCGCAAGGCATACCTATTGCATCGCTGATCAAGGCGCATGAGTCCTGGTTCCCGGCCTATATGGCGGGATAACTTAGCCACGGAGGCGGATCATGACGATGAACGCCGTTGATATCGAGGCTCTCATCAAGGCGGCGCTGCCGGACGCCACGGTAACGATCCGCGACCTGGCCGGTGACGGCGATCATTACGCGGCCGAGGTGGTGTCGGCGGTATTTCTGGGCAAGACCCGCGTTCAGCAGCACAAGCTCGTTTATGACGCTCTCCAGGGAAAGATGGGCGGCGCGCTTCATGCCCTGGCACTTCAGACAAGCGTGCCTAAGTAGTTTGGTTGACGGCCGGTAGTTCCCGTAGGAAAAGCCGGAGAACGACGAGAGGCCCACCTAAGGAACCACAGATATGAGCGATATTCAGGCCTGGATCGAGAACGAAGTGAAGACGAACGATGTGGTTCTCTTCATGAAGGGCACGCCGGCGTTTCCGCAGTGCGGCTTTTCCAGTCAGGTCGTGCAAATTCTGGATTACCTCGGCCTCGACTACAAAGGTATCAATGTCCTCGAAAACGCTGATATCCGTCAGGGGATCAAGGAGTATTCGAACTGGCCGACCATCCCGCAGCTCTATGTAAAGGGCGAGTTCATGGGCGGCTGCGATATCGTGCGCGAGATGTTCCAGCAAGGGGAACTGGCGCCGCTTCTCACCGAGAAGGGCATCGCCGTCGCCGCCACGCCGGCTTGAAGCGGCATCGATCCATTCGGCCCAAGCCCCGAAAGCAAAAAGGCCGCCTCGTGGGCGGCCTTTAGAATTTCAGAGGCTTCGCGTTCTGCTAGCGCGAGTAATACTCGACAACCAGGTGCGGTTCCATCTGCACCGGGTAAGGCACGTCCGAGATGCCCGGCACCCGCACAAAGGTTGCCGCCATCCGATTGTGATCTGCAGTGATGTATTCCGGAACATCGCGCTCGCTGAGTTGGGTCGCTTCCAGAACCAGCGCCAGGTCACGCGAAGAGTCTTTCACTGAAACCACGTCCCCCGGCTTGGCGCGATAGCTCGCGACCGTCACCCGCTTGCCATTCACCTGCACATGACCGTGATTGATGAACTGGCGGGCGGCGAACACGGTCGGCACGAATTTGGCGCGATAGATGATCGCGTCGAGCCGGCTCTCGAGCAGACCAACCAGGTGCTCTGAGGTGTCACCGGTACGGCGAATGGCTTCGTAGTAGATGTTCTTGAACTGCTTTTCGGAGATGTTGCCGTAGTAGCCCTTCAGCTTCTGCTTGGCGCGCAGCTGGGTACCGAAATCCGAGAGCTTGCCCTTGCGCCGCTGGCCGTGCTGGCCCGGGCCATATTCGCGCTTGTTGACCGGGCTCTTCGGGCGGCCCCAGATGTTCTGCCCATGGCGGCGGTCAATCTTGTACTTTGCTGCAGCACGCTTGGTCATCGCATATCCCTGTTTGGGTTAGGCGCCTTCCTCTGCGGCTCCTTTTCAGGGCCGCCGACAGGAAGCGAAAGGAAGCGTCCCTTCGTCTTCCACAGGTCGCATGGAAATGCCTCCCGAGGCCAAACCGCGGATGGCGGCCGGGAAGTAGCCCGGGAATGGCCGGAAAGTCAAACGAAACCTCGGACTTCCGCCAATCCACCCCTTCGGCTAGCCGATCAGCGTGTCGAGGCCGCGGGTCAGACCGACCATGCCAACAACCTTCCGGGCGGCCAGCAGTGTGCCCGCAACGTAGGGTGCTGCCGACGAACCGGCATCGTGGCGGATCGTCAGCCGCTCGTCCGGTGCCCCGAAAATCGCCTCACAGGCGATAACGTACGAAGGCAGCCGGAGCGAGTGAAGCTGCACAGCCACACCCTCCCCGATGGCGGCACCGCGCGCGTCCTTGGGTCCGATGATGTCGGCGACGGGAATGCCGCTGCCTGCCGCACGCACGGCCGAAACCCGCTCGGCGAGCTCGCGCGCAGTACCGGAAGGCACGTCGGGCTTGCTGGCCGACGCATAGTCGATGACCTCAACATCGGCAACGTAGCGGGCAGCTTCCTCGGCGAAGCGCGTGAGAAGTGTCGCTGTGATCGAGAAATTTCCGGCGGCCACGACGCCCTTCCCCGCCCTCCGGGCGGCCGCATCGATGTCGCGGTAATCCTCGGCAGTAAGCCCGGAAGTGCCCACCACGACGTGACGGCCAGCCGCAAGCGCTGTCAACGTGTGCCCCTTCACTACCGACGGGTGCGTGTAGTCGATGACGACGTCGGACGGCGTCGCCAGCGCCTCCGCCAAGGTCGCCGTCAGCTTCACACCGACCGTCGCCATGCCATTTGCGACGCCGGCGTCCGCCCCCGCCGCCGAGCGGGCGACAGCCGCCACAAGGGCAAGGTCCGTGCTCCCCACGATGGCTCTGACCAGGGCGCCCCCGGTCCAGCCGGTTGCCCCCGCTATGACGATCCGAACGCTCATGCCCTCTCCCTCGCCAGGCCCGGCAGGACGCCGGCATCAAGGTCCAGACTGTTGAGCAGGGTCGCCAGCGGGATTCCCCACGCTTGTCCGGAGCTGAGATAGGCGCGGCCGCGTGCAACCGTCCGCTCCCTGTCCGCCTCCCCTCGGGCCACCGAGGCGACCTGCCGGGCGATTGCCGGCGCGGGATCAATCCACTCCACGGACCAGGGAGCCAGCCGCGCAAACCGTTCCACCAGAAAGGGATAGTGCGTGCACGCAAGCACGATCACGTCGGTCCTGGCGCCGTCGCGCTCGACAAACGCCGGCTCGATCTCCGCCCAGAGGGCAGCGTCGTCGATCGTCTCCCCCCGCATATGCGCCTCCGCCAGCGGCGCAAGATTGGCCGATCCCACGAGCCTGACATGACAGCCCCCGGCGAACTGCTGAATAAGGGACCGCGTGTATTCGCGCTGCATGGTGCCGAAGGTTCCGAGGACGCTGATATGCCTCGATCGCGTCCGGGCCGCCGCCGGCTTGATGGCCGGCACCGTCCCTACGAATGGGATCGCGTGCAAAGACCTCAAGGGCTGCAGCACCAGAGTGGATGCCGTGTTGCACGCGACCACAACGACGGCAGGCTCAAGGATCTGAATGAGCCCGTCAATCAGCGTAACCACATGATCGGTCAACTCCGGCTCCGCCCAGTCGCCATAGGGAAACCCCGCATCGTCGGCAACGTAGACAATCTCGGCACCGGGCAGCGTCCGACGAATTTCTCGCGTCACCGAAAGTCCACCGATACCGGAATCGAACACGAGCAGACGCGTCACGATTTGCCCCGCTCGGTCGTAAGTTGCCCCTCGACAGTCTTGCGCGGACGGGTAGGCCGCCGCTCGAGCGCCGCGATCATGCCGCGCAGCGTCCGCACCTCCTGCCCGGTCAATCCCGCGCGCTGCAGCATGGCGCGGATCGCGAGCGTGATGTGCGGCCGCTTCTCGGAGGGCCGGAAGAACCCCGCGTCATCGAGCGCGTTCTCGAGATGCTCGAACATGGCGACGAGCTGGTCGCGCGGCGCCTGCTCGGCGATCGCGGCGTCGAACGGCAGCGTCTCGCCCATTGCCACCAGCCGCCATTCGTACGCAACGATCAGGACCGCCTGCGCGATGTTGAGTGACGAAAAGCTCGGGTTCACCGGAAGAGTGAGAATTTCGTCGGCTAGCGACACTTCCTCATTGTTCAGCCCGGTCCGCTCGCGCCCGAAAAGGTAGCCGACGGCATTGCCCGCCCGGATATGTGCGAACGACCCGGATGCCGCTTCGCGTGGGCCGACGACCCGCTTGGCGACTTCACGCATGCGCGCGGTGGTAGCGTAGACAAACGTAAGATCGGCAATCGCTTCCGGCAGGGACGTAAACACCCGCACCCGATCGATGACGTGATCGGCGCCGCTCGCCGCCGACCGCGCCTTGTCGCTGGGCCAACCGTCGCGAGGCTTGACCAGCCGCAGATCGGTCAGCCCGAAATTAGCCATGGCGCGCGCCGCCGTGCCGATATTCTCAGAGAGCTGCGGCTCAACCAGGACGATTGCGGGCTCGGCCGCCACGGGGTCGGACATGGGAAACTGTGATAAAGTGCCGCGACGGCCTTGGGAAGGGAATCGGTGATGTCGATTGAATCCCTTGCACAGCGCATCCGCGATGCCCTGAAGGACGTCAGCGCCGTAACGGAACGGCGGATGTTTGGCGGCGTCGCGTTCACGGTCAACGGGAACCTGGCGCTGAGCGCCTCGCCGAACGGGCTGCTGGTACGCGTGGGGGACGCTAATATGGCCACTGCCCTGAAACGCAAAGGGGCGCGCCCCATGACAAACGGGAAGCGCGTCATGACAGGCTACCTGTTTGTCGATGAAGACGGATCGCGATCGGCCAGCGACTTTAGGTACTGGATAAATTCGGCGCTGGAAGAGATCCGGACCCTTCCCGGAAAATCCACGCCAGCGAAACAAACTGCGGCGGGTACAACAAAAAGGAGAGTGAAGACATGAGCAACACAGCGATGATGCTGGGTGGCATGGGGGAAGTGCGCCGCCACACCGGCTGGTTTATCGCGCTCGGCGTTCTGTTCATCGTTGGCGGCGTGTTCGCGATCGCAATGCCGCTGCTTGCCAGCCTCACGGCGGCAATCGTCGTCGGATGGGCCCTCGCGTTTCTCGGCGTCGTCACCATCGTCCAGGCATGGAGCATGCGCACCTGGGGCGGCTTTGCCTGGCAACTGCTGATCGGAATCATCTTCGTCGTCGGCGGCCTCAGCATGGTCATCTATCCGCTGAACGGCGCGATCACGCTGGCGCTTGTGCTTGGCATCATGTTCCTCGCCAAGGGTATCATCCAGCTTGTCATTGGCTTCCGCTATCGCCCGCACAGCGGGTGGGGCTGGATGGTCGCCGCAGGCGTACTCGCCGCCGTAGTCGGATTGATGATCCTGGCAGCCTGGCCGTTTTCGGGCGCATGGGTACCGGGAACTCTCGTGGGAATTTCCCTGATTTTCAGCGGCTGGAGCTACATTGCGATCGCTCTGGCCGTCCGGCGCCTTCCCGCCTGAGGTACAGATTCTTCGCAACCGACAGGAGAGCTGGAATGACCGCTTACAACGTCGTTCGCTTCCGCGTGAAAGCAGGCAAGGACGCTGAATTCATCGCCCTGCAAAAGGAGGCGATGATCCGGCCCAAGGGCATTCGCAAGATCGAAATGATCAAGGTCGCGGATCGCAGTTACTGTCTTATCGGCGAATGGGACGCCATGAGCGATATCGTGGCGGCGAGGCCGGAGATGATCGCGAGCCTCGACAAGGTCCGTCATCTTCTGGAGGACTTGGGCGGCAGCCTCGGCGTCACCGATCCAATCTCTGGCGAGGTCGTCGCCAAGCTCGCGTAGCCGACCAAAGTGGTCCGATTTTGGCATCTGCGTGGCTGGCGCCTGCGTCGCCGGCCCGTCTTTTAACGTGCCGGTCGCGGTGCTAAACGCTGGACATTCCGCGTGCGGACACCCTCCGCCGCGGGCTTATCCCCTTTCCTGAAAGGCTTGCCTCCGATGCAGAAGATCAAGGTCGCCAACCCCGTGGTTGAACTCGATGGCGACGAGATGACCCGCATCATCTGGCAGATGATCAAGGACAAGCTCATCCGCCCCTACCTCGATCTCGATCTGCTCTATTACGACCTCGGCATCGAGAACCGCGATGCCACCGACGACAAGGTCACCATCGAGGCGGCCGAGGCGATCAAGAAGCACGGCGTTGGGGTGAAGTGCGCCACCATCACGCCCGACGAGGCGCGCGTTAAGGAATTCAATCTCAAGCAGATGTGGAAGTCGCCGAACGGCACCATCCGCAACATCCTCGGCGGGGTGATTTTCCGCGAGCCCATCATCTGCAAGAACGTGCCCCGGCTGGTACCGGGTTGGACCAAGCCGATCATCATCGGCCGCCACGCCTTTGGTGATCAGTACAAGGCGACGGACTTCCTTTTCCCGGGCAAGGGCAAGCTGACGATCAAGTTCGTCGGCGAGGACGGAACCACCATCGAGCACGAGGTGTTCAAGGCCCCCTCCGCCGGCGTTGCGATGGGCATGTACAATCTCGACGACTCGATCCGGGATTTCGCCCGCGCGTCCCTGAACTACGGTCTGGCGCGCAAATACCCGGTCTACCTGTCGACCAAGAACACGATCCTCAAGGCCTACGACGGCCGCTTCAAGGACCTGTTTCAGGAAGTGTTCGACGCCGATTTCGCTGCCAAGTTCAAGGCGGCCGGCATCACCTACGAGCATCGTCTCATCGACGACATGGTCGCCTCGGCGCTCAAGTGGTCGGGCGGCTACGTCTGGGCGTGCAAAAACTACGATGGCGACGTGCAATCGGACACCGTCGCGCAAGGCTTCGGCTCGCTCGGCCTGATGACCTCGGTGCTGTTTACGCCCGACGGCAAGATCGTCGAGGCCGAAGCCGCCCACGGCACGGTGACCCGCCATTACCGCGAGCACCAGAAGGGCCGCGAGACCTCCACCAACTCGATCGCCTCGATCTTCGCCTGGACCCGCGGCCTGGCGCACCGCGCCACGCTCGACAACAACCCGGCGCTGGCGAAATTCGCCGATACGCTGGAGCGGGTGTGCGTTGACACGGTCGAGGCCGGCTACATGACCAAGGACCTCGCTCTCCTCGTCGGTCCCGACCAGAAATGGCTGACGACCTCAGGCTTCCTCGACAAGGTCGACGAGAACCTCAAGAAGGCGATGGCGTAGGCATTGGGATTCCCTGCGGCAGCGGCGGGTAAGGCTTCCCGTCGCGGCAGCGACGCCCGTGACTGTTCACGCCGTCCGCCCTAAGTTCACGGGAGCGCGCATTCCGCGCGCTCTTCCCTTCGGACACCTCCCATGCGCTACAAGACCCTCGGCGGCACCGGCCTCCTCGTTTCGGAACTCTGTCTCGGCACCATGACCTTCGGCGGCCGCGGCGGCATATGGACCAATATCGGCGATGTCGATCAGACGGCAGCCGACAGGATCGTCGCCAGCGCGCTCGATAAGGGCGTCAATTTCATCGATACCGCCGACGTTTATTCCGAAGGGCTGTCGGAGGAGATCACGGGCCGCGCCATGGTCAATTCGGGGCGGCCCCGCAGTGAGATCGTGCTGGCAACCAAGGCCAACGGCGTCACTGGCAAGGGCGCCAACGAGCGTGGCTCCTCGCGCGGCCACATCATGGATGCGGTGCGCGCCAGCCTGAAGCGGCTGGGTACAGACCACATCGACCTCTACCAGATCCACGGCCAGGACATGCTGACGCCAGTGGAAGAGACAGTCCGCGCCCTGGAGGACATCGTTCGCGCCGGATACGTGCGCTACGTCGGGGTCTCCAACTGGGCGGCATGGCGCATCGCTCAGGCGCTGGGCATTGCTGACCGCCACGGCTGGGCACGGTTCGTCACCCTGCAAGCCTATTACACGATCGCCGGCCGCGACCTTGAGCGCGATATCGTGCCGCTCCTCATGGACCAGAAGATCGGCCTGATGGTGTGGAGTCCGCTGGCCGGCGGCCTGCTCAGCGGCAAGTACGATCGTGACGGCAAGGGCCCCGAAGGCAGCCGCCGCGCGACGTTCGACTTTCCGCCGGTCAACAAGGAGCGTGCCTTCGATTGCGTTGACATCATGCGCGAGATTGGCAAGGCGCACGGCGTGTCGGTCGCCCGCGTCGCGCTCGCCTGGCTGCTGCACAAGCCGGTCGTGATGTCGGTGATCATCGGCGCCAAGACCGCCGAGCAGCTCGACGACAACCTCGCGGCAGTCGATCTGAAACTCAGCGTCGATGAGATGGAGCGGCTGGACAAGATGAGCGCCCTGCCGCCGGAATACCCCGGCTGGATGGTCGAGCGCCAGAACCAGAACCGCGTGCCGGGCAGCTAAACGACACTCAGGCGGCGGGCAGCACAGCCGGCTTCAGCCGATCGGCGAGTTCGGGATAGCGCGTCGCCAGATGGCGAAGCTCCGCGCGATCGAGCGAAAGCAGCTTCACCCGCGTCAGCGCCATTGCCGAGTAGTGCTCGCCGGGAGCCGCCGGATCGGGCGCGGCGCCGAAGGCTTCGTTCGGCCCCAGTCGCCGGCGCGAATGCGTGTAGTCGACTTCGACCGTCCCATCGGCGATGACGAACAGCGATTCATCCCCGCCCTCCGGCTCGACGATAACCGTGCCCGCCTCGATCGTCTGCGCCCGCAGGTGGGGCAGCATTTCACTGAGCGCCTGCGGCCCGATCTCCGAGAACAGCGGGATGCGCGCGACCATGCCGAAGGTAATGACGAAGCTGCGCTGGCGGACGACTTCGGCAAAGGCGCTGCCCAGAATGGCGACCGGCAACGCAATCATCAGGATGCCGGAGATCATCGTGAGGCCGCCCACGATGCGGCCGAGAACGGTTCTCGGCACCTCGTCGCCGTAGCCAACGGTCGTAATCGTTTCCATCGACCACCAGATCGCCGCGGGAATTGACCCGAAAGCCTCCGGTTGCACCTCGTGCTCGGCCATATAGGCAAACGACGCGGAGACCAGGACGACCGAAACCATGATGAGGAAGCTCGCGATCAGCGCCTGGCGCTCGCGCCGGAAGGCCTCGAACAACGACTGGAAGCCCGTCGAATAGCGCGCCAGCTTGAACAGGCGGAGCAGCCGGATGAGAACGACGACGCGCAGATGCACATCGGTTAGCACGTCGACGAAAAACGGGGCGATGGCGAGGAGATCGACGATCGCGGCGGGCGTTACCGCATAGGCCAGCCGCGCCCGCCAGCGGGCTTTGCCGCGCGCCCGCGGATGCTCCACAGAAGCCCACAGTCGGACGATGTACTCGGCGGCGAAGATGACCAGCGACACCGCCTCGATTCCGAAGAACAGCCCGGCATATTCGGACTCCAGCGACGGCACGGTCTGGAAGATGGCCGCCACCACGTTGACCAGGATGAGCGTGACCAGCGCACCCGCGACGACCTGCGGCAGCCGCGCGTGGCGATCGACATGTTCAAGCAGATCGAACGTGCGCCGCCGGATGCTATCGTGACGGGGCCCGGCCTCCATGCGCGCTCAGCCTGTCCCCACCATCGCCGCTTCGATGGCCGCCAGCGCAGCGTCGGCCTTGCCGCCGTCTGGCCCGCCGGCCTGCGCCATGTCCGGGCGCCCACCGCCGCCCTTGCCGCCGAGCGCCTCGGCACCCGCCTTGACCAGCGTCACTGCATCGAATCGGCCGACGAGATCGGCTGTAACGCCGACGACCAGTCCTGCCTTGCCGTCATCGGAGATGCCGACAAATGCTACCACTCCTGACACAACGGTCTTCTTACCTTCGTCGACGAGACTCTTCAGATCCTTTGGCGCGATGCCAGTGACCGTGCGGCCAAGAAAATTAGTCCCGCTGATATTGTGGAAACTGTTGGCCTGACCGTCTGCTGTCATGCCACTGCCGCCACCCATGGCGAGCCTCTTGCGCGCCTCGGCGAGGTCGCGCTCCAGCTTGCGGCGCTCGTCCATCAGCGTGGCGGCCCGCTCCGCCACTTCGTCGGGCCGCACCTTGAGCGCCAGCGCCGCGGCGCGGAGCCGCTTTTCCTGCTCGCCGAGATACTTGCGCGCCGCCGCGCCGGTAAGCGCCTCGATGCGGCGCACGCCCGCCGCGACACCGGCCTCACCAACCAGCGTAACCAGACCGATCTCGCCGGTGCGCGCTACATGCGTGCCGCCACAGAGCTCGACCGAATAGGGACGCTCGGGGGTTGCGCCGGGCAGCGTGCCCATCTGCACCACGCGCACCTCGTCGCCGTATTTCTCGCCGAACAGCGCCATGGCGCCGGAGTGCATCGCCTCGTCGCGATCCATCAGCCGCGTCGTCACGGCGGAGTCCTGCAGCAGCACCGCGTTAGCGAGGTCTTCCACCGCCTCGATCTCGTGCGCGTCCATCGGCTTCGGGTGCGAGAAATCGAAACGTAGCCGGTCAGGCGCCACCAGCGAGCCCTTCTGCGCCACGTGCGAACCGAGCACGTTGCGCAGCGCCGCATGAAGCAGGTGCGTCGCCGAGTGGTTGGCGCGGATCGATGCGCGCCGGGCGTGGTCGACCGACATGCGCACGGCGTCACCGACCGAGAGCGCGCCGTCGTTGACCTTGGCATAGTGAACCACCATGCCGTCGGCACGCTTCTGGACGTCGGACACGACCGCGCCGCCCTTTTCGCCAGCGATCAGCCCCTCGTCGGCAAGCTGACCACCCTGCTCGGCATAAAACGGCGTCTGGTTGACGACGATGCCAACATCCTCGCCGACGCTGGCCGTCCGCACGCCCTCGCCGTCTTTTACCAACGCCAGAATTTCTGCCTCGGCATTCTCGGTGTCGTAGCCCAGAAACTCGGTCGCGCCGAGCGACTCGCGCAGCTTGAACCACACGGGCTCGGTCTGCGTGTCGCCGGAACCGGCCCAGCTCGCGCGCGCCTCCTCCTTTTGGCGCTCCATCGCGGTTTCGAAACCGGCGGTATCGACCGCGATCCCGCGCGCCTTCAGCGCGTCCTGCGTCAGGTCGAGCGGAAAGCCGTAGGTGTCGTAGAGGCGGAAGGCGACATCGCCGGCAAGCGTCGCGCCCTGCGAGAGACCGCCGGTCGCCTCGTCGAGCAACGACAGGCCGCGCTCCAGCGTGCGGCCGAAACGCATTTCCTCG
>Ga0265313_10002203_pt1 | contig 17233 bp, 15 predicted proteins | sample 4123metaG_FD_203122 | JGI IMG/M metagenome (GOLD analysis project Ga0265313, IMG submission 203122) | Rhizosphere microbial communities from Carex aquatilis grown in University of Washington, Seatle, WA, United States - 4-1-23 metaG | ecosystem: Host-associated > Plants > Roots > Rhizosphere >...
CGGCTGCATCATCGAGCGAGTCGCGGTGGATCTTGCGGACGACCAGGCCCGAGAGGACCTGTTCGACCGCGTCGCCAGCGCCCATGCGCGAGTCGTGGTGGTGACCGAAGGTCTCCTCTTGTACCTCGATGAGGTGCGCGTTGCCTCTCTGGCAGACGGGCTCCGTGCGCGAGCGCCGATGCGCCGCTGGATTCTCGAAAGCTGTGCGCCCGAGTTCCGCGACCGGAGCATGCAAGCCTGGGGCAAGGTCCTGGCCGCGGCGAATGCCGAATGGAAGTTTGCGCCTGCGAACGGGTTCGATTTCTTTCGCCCGCGTGGATGGTCACCGACCGCGAGGCGCCCGTTCTTCGGTGAAGCGCGTCGCCTCGGTCGGGAGCGTGAAGTGCCTCATGGTCGACTGCTGCGGGTCCTGTCATCCCTTTCGGGACGGTTCCGCCAAAGGTTAGAGAACCTCGTCGTTTACGGCTTCATGGAGCCAAGTAGCCATTGAACCGCTGCCGGGATGGCGCGCGCCGACTGAACAGTCTTCGCACTTTCACGGACTCACTATTCCTTCGGTCCGAACGTCAACTGGTACGCGACGTACCCTTGAAAGAGGTTCGACCCCTGCAAGCTTCGTCCGGCAGAGAGCAACAAATGGTGCGCGTCGGTGAAGTCGATGACGCCGCCGATGTTGAACCGCGTGTCGCCTTCGCCGCCGTGCTCTTCGGGCGTGGTGTAAAAGACCTCCGCGCCCAACGCGAAGCCGTCGCAGATGGTCCTCTGGACCTGCCAGCCGAAATACCACCAGTGGCGATCGCGATCTCCAACGTCGATCCACACGCCCGCGCCGCCGTAGGTGGTCCACGGTCCGAAACTCTTCTGGAGCCAGACTGGAAGGAAAACCTGCGCGCTGCCATTGCCGAGCCCACGGTCTCGAGCCCCCGAGGGCACTTCGAGGAAGGGGAACGTGCCAATCATCGGAACCCACTCGCGCTCCTGCACGAAGCGGAACTTGATGCCCAATTCCGTGTCTCCGTACCCGAGAGATGCTTTTCCTTGGTCGGGGATGGCATACGCCAGAGGTGCGATCACGTGGAGCTGGACATCGGCGATCGCGCCGTAGTTCACCTCGATGTGCGGCGCCGTGCCCGTCCAGCCGTCGCGGCCGTGGAAGGTCTGCGATGCGAGATACAGTTCCCAGTGTCGATATTCGACCGGTTCAGGGTCGTCGGTAACGTACGGGGGTCCTGCCCACGCGAAGGCCCATGCGAACAGCGGCGCGATGACGAACGCAATCGCTATGACCTTCCGGATCATCGAAGAGCGCTCACGATCGCCCCGGCAATGGTTGGAGTCCAGACGCGTCGCGCGGCCTCAGTAGTGGTGCCCGGTCTCGTCGGTCTTTCCACGAAACGATCGAAATAGATATACGAAATAGCCGATGGCCAGGGCGATTGCGGGTACCCAGACCCAGAGGCCGACTACGAGACTCGCGCGCTCCGAGGCAGCATTGTAGGCGTCCAAGTCGAAGTCATCGGCGATCGTGGATCGCAAGAGAACGGGAAATAGGGCGGCCGCGGTTGCCAAGAGCATCGCCCCGAGGAAGGCGCACGACGCGAGGAAAGCGCGGAGGGTCCGAGCCGTGGACACGCTCGCGCGCGCGATGAACGCGGCCGCGACGGCGCCGATGGGCAGAGGCCAGAGCCAGGGGCGTTTCAGCACGCATTCCCGAAAGGCCGGAACGTCGATCGCCGTGAGCAAAGTCGCCAGCGCGAGCAGAACGAGTGCCGCAACCCAGAGCCTTCGAGCTGCCACAGCGCTTCTCGCACTCAGCACCCCCGAGGTCTTCCACGCGAGGAACGTTGCCCCGTGAGCGCCGAAAGACGCAAGGCCCACGAGTCCGAATACCGAGGTGTACAGATCGATTGCGCCGGGATGCCGCAATCCCGTCCCACCGAACAGATCCTCGTGAAACGAGCCGGTGGCGTCGAGCGGCACGCCCCGGACCACGTTCCCGATGGCTACACCGAGGACGACAGCCATGGCGGCCGAGGATGCGGCAAAGACCGTGTCCCACGCTTCGCGCCACAGCGGTTGGTTCACCTTGGATCGGAACTCGATTGAGATACCGCGTAAAATGAGGAGCCAGAGGACTATCATCAGTGGGAGATACAGGCCGCTGAACGCAGCGGCGTACACGCGTGGGAAGGCGAAAACGAGAACTCCTCCGGACGCCAGCAGCCAGACTTCGTTCCCATCCCAGAGTGGACCGATCGCTGCGAGAACGGTGCGCCGCTCTGCCTCTGTACGGGCGACAAACCGGTGAACGATACCCGCGCCGAAGTCAAAGCCGTCGAGGACAGTGTATGCCGTGAGCATCAGGGCGATGATCGCAAACCAGGCGGCGTTCACGAATCACCCAATTTCGCCCCTGTGCCGCTGCCGGCGACTGGACCCACGGCCACCTGTTGAACGACGAGCCACAAGAACAAGACCCCCAAGAGGAGGTAAAGGCCCGTGTACCCGAGGAGCGAGAACACCACGTCACCCGCGCCCACGCTCGGCGACGAGGCATGGGCGGTCCTGAGAATCCCGTAGACGACCCATGGCTGCCGGCCGAGTTCGGCGGTCGTCCAGCCGGCCGTAGTCGCGATATAGGGGAAGGGAAACGCGAGCATCAGCATCCAAAGAACGGCGCGGGAATGCGAAAGCGTGCCTCTCCAGAGGAGGAAGGCCGAGACGCCCATCAAGGCGAGCTGCAGCGTCCCCAGGCCCGCCATCACGTGGTATGCGAAGTAAAGAAGTTCTATGTTGTCGGGCCATCGATCGCGGGGCACATCGTTCAGACCCTCGACGCTCGCGCCGAACGAGCCGTAGGCGAGAAAGCTGAGAGCCTCCGGTACGACGATCGGGTTTTCCAGCCGGCGTTCCGCGACGTTGGGTTGGCCGATGATCGCGAGGTCTGCGCGCGTCCCGCTCTCGAACTTGCCCTCCATTGCCGCGAGCGCCGCGGGCTGGTACCGCGCGACGAGCTTCCCGTGACGGTCGCCAGTTGGAAAGATCTGCAAGATGCACGCAATGAGCCCCACGATGATCCCGAGTCGCATGGCCGCACGCGCGTGCGCGTCGAACAGCCCCATCAGACTCCAATACGCAGCCACGGACGTCATCACGAATGCGCCCGTGATTACCGCCGCCGTCATCGTGTGGGCGTACTCCCAGAGCGCCCAAGAATTGAAGAGGTAGGCCCCGAAATCGGCAAGAGAAAGGTGCCCGTCGGACTGACGGGCATAGCCGACCGGGTGCTGCATGAAGGCGTTCGTGGCGACGATGAAGTAACCGGAAAGCCACGAACCGATGAACACCATGAACGCCACGAAGAAATGGCCGCGGGGCCCGAGTTTCTTTTCGCCGAATAGAAAGAGTCCCAAGAAGGCGGACTCCGCAAAGAAGGCGAACAGTCCCTCCATCGCCAGCGTCAAGCCGACCACCCCTCCGGCTGCAGTCGAAAAGCGAGCCCAGTTCGTACCGAACTGAAACTCCATCGGGATGCCGGTGACGACGCCGACCGCGAAGTTGAGTGCGAAGATGCGCCCCCAAAAGCGGGCGAGGTCGTCCCATTGCCGCGCTTTCGTCTTGAGCGCGAAAGCTTTCATCAGGACGAGGAGGAGCGAGAGCCCCATCGTCAGCTGCGGGAAGAGATAATGGTACGTAATCGTGAAGGCGAACTGCAGACGGCTCCAGGTCAGGGCGTCCATCGTTTTGGTCTTCCGGAGGCTCCCAAGCGTTCGTAGGGTGGCGTGGCGCCTTTAGCACTCAATCAAGCCCACGCACGCAATGCTCGCGGTCGCTATCGCTGCCAGACGGCACCTGTCCGCAGGCGGAGGCACGATTTGCACCGAAGCGTCATCTTTTTGAGCCAACCCCCTTCTTGAGCCAGCCCCCTTCTTGAGCCAGCCCACTGAGCAGACCGACCGTTCGGCGCTCATCGGCTCGGTCCACTTCGCCGCGCAATCGGCAAATCGGCACAGTCCGGGCGCCGACGAGGTCGCTCGTGCCATCGTCCCCATGCTCGCCGCGTTCGCCACACGCCAAACCGCCTCGCTGGGTCCCAATTGCGACAAGCTGTCCTTGCGTTTGGCACTTTCCCTTCGACAATACTCTCAGAATGTCCCATGGCACGGAAGTCCCCACTCCAGTCCTTCGGGTCGACGGCGAACGGTCGGCGCACCACGACGACCTAGTTGCCGCCGAAGAGCCGCTCGAGATCCGGCTAGCCTTTGGTTTGCACGGCAAGCGGTCCGAGCGCGCCTTGTCGGTCACCATGCGCACCCCGGGTGCCGACCTCGAACTCGCCGCGGGGTTTCTGGTCAACGAAGGACTCGTCGGCGATAAGCAAGAAATCCCCGGAATCCACCACTGCGGGCCCGCGATTCGCGCAGACGGTACGAGCAATGTCGGCGCATCGAGCTCCCCGACGGGCACGTGCCCGAAATGGCGCGCCTCGAGCGCCACTTCTACACTTCGTCGAGCTGCGGCGTGTGCGGCAAGACTTCGCTCGCGGCCGTGCGGAGCACGCGCCGGTTCGCGCTCCCGCGGGGCTCGCCGAAGCTCACCCCCTCCATCGTGCACGGGCTGCCCGCCTCGCTCCGGCGTGCGCAAGAGGTGTTCGACCGGACAGGCGGACCGCACGCGGCGCGTGCCCTCCAACCAGCCTCGATGGGACGTCTTGAATGGGAAGCCCGTTCTGCGGCTCCGCTCCGTAGAGCTTGCAAGGAGTGACGCGCATGCCGAAGGCCGTGAGGTTTGACGGATATGGTGGGGTCGACGTGCTGCAGGTCCGTGACGTCGATCGTCCGACCACGTCGCCGGGTCGGGTGCTCGTTCGCGTGAAGGCTGCGGGCATCAATCCGGGCGAGGCCGCGATTCGAGCGGGTGCCTTCGAGAAGCGATGGCCCGCGACATTCCCCTCGGGACAGGGGAGCGACTTTGCCGGCGTCGTCGAAACCGTCGGTGACGGCGTGACGAAGTGGCGTCCGGGCGACGAGGTCGTGGGGTTCACCGACGAGCGAGCGAGCCAGGCCGAGCTCGTCGTCGTACCGGAAAGCCAGTTGACCGTCCGCCCTCCCAACGTGCCATGGGTGCAAGCCGGCGCCCTCTTCGTGGCCGGTACGACCGCGTACGCTGCGGTCCATGCCGTGTCGCTCCGTGCGGGCGATACCCTCGTCGTGTCCGGCGCCGCTGGCGGAGTTGGGTCGCTGGTTGTGCAGCTCGCAATCAGCGCCGGCGCCAAGGTGATCGGGCTGGCGAGCGACAGCAACCACGCGTGGCTCCGAGGTCACGGGGTAACGCCGCTGGCCTACGGCGATGGGGTCGCTGCCGGTGTCCTCGCACTTGGCGGCAAGGTCACTGCCTTCATCGACACGTTCGGTCACGGCTACGTCGATCTGGCGCTGGAGCTCGGCGTCGCGCCCGAGCGCGTCAACACGATCATCGACTTTGGCGCGGCCCAGAGGCATGCGGGCGTGAAGACCGTCGGCAGTCACGAAGCCGCCAGCGCCGCCGTGCTGGCCGAGCTGTTGGGGCTCATGGCGGCCGGCCGCTTGGAGGTCCCGATCGCGAAGGTCTACCCGCTGGCCAGCGTGCGGGAAGCCTATCGAGAGCTGGAGCTGCGGCACGCTCGCGGAAAAATCGTCCTTTTACCGTGATTGCCTGATGGACTGGCGCGCGGTCGAGATCTGAAGGCGTCATGCATCATGATTAGAGTACGCCGAGCTCGATTGCGCGCAGCACGGCGCGCGTCCGATCCCGCACCCCGAGCTTCATGAAGATGCTCGACGCTTGGTTCTTCACGGTGGCCTCTGCGGTGCCGAGCGCCTCAGCGATCTCCTTGTTGCTCGATCCGCTCGCCATCAGACGCAGCACGTCGCGCTCTCGCTTCGTAAGTGCCGCGGGGAGGTGCGCGGATGGAACGTGCGTGTCGAGGCGGGCGAGGCCGCGAACGACGCGCTCGGTCACTGCCGGGTTGAGCAGAGTGCCACCCTGCGCGACCGTGCGGATGGCCTCGGTGACCTGCTCGAGCGACACGTCCTTCAAGAGGAAGCCGCGCGCACCAAGGCGGATCCCTTGGAGTGCGACGGCGTCGTCATCGAACGTCGTGAGCAGGATGCAGGGCGGCGCCAACGCCCGCTTCGCGAGCGTCGCGAGCACGTCGAGCCCGGTCGCCTTCGGCATCCGCACGTCGAGAAGCGCGACGTCGACCGCCGTAGCCGCGAGGACGGCGATCGCCTCCTCGCCGTCGGAGGCCTCGACGGAGACGCGGATGTCGGGCGTGAGCTCCAGGAGGCTTCGGATCCCCTGTCGGACGATTGTCTGATCGTCGGCGAGGGCGACGCGGATCACGCGGCCCCCGCCCGGAGGGGCAGGAGCGCCCGCAGCGTCACGCCCTCGCCGGGGCGGGCCTCGACCTCCACGTGGCCGCCCATCCCCTCGATGCGCTCGCGGAGCCCGGTGAGCCCATGGCCGGCCTTCACCGTGCTCGCCCCGCACCCGTCATCCTTCACGACAACGGAAATGGTGTCGCCCTGCTCCTCGACGGCGAGGAAGAGATTGGCGGCTCCCCCGTGGCGCACGGCGTTCGTGAGCGCCTCCTGCGCGCAGCGAAAGATGGCGTGCGCGAGGGCTGGCTCAACGGAGAGCGTCTCGGGAAGATCGAGGTGGACGCGGGGGCTCGGCATCCCCGAAGCGAGCGTTTGAAGGGCTCCCGCGAGATCGATGGATCGGTCTTCGCGCATGGCTCCAACGACGGTGCGGAGCTCGGCGAGGAGTTCCTTCGTGATGCCGTGCGCTCGGTCTACGGGCTCCTTCGCCCGGCCGTTGGCGACGTTGCGCGCCACCTCAAGGTGGAGCGAGAGGGCCGTCAGGTGGTGTCCAAGGGCGTCGTGCAGCTCGCGGGCAATGCGGAGGCGTTCGGCGGTGCGCGTGCTGTCCGCCAATAGCTCCTGGGTAGCGAGGAGCTCTGCGTGCACGCATGCGACCTCTCGCCGCGTGGCCGACTCGCTCGCCGCGAGCCGCGAGGCGCCGAAGGCGAAGAGCTGAAAGCCTGCGTACGCGCCCGTGGCGAGGTTGACACCTCGCACGCTCCCGAAGCCAGAGAGGCCGACAGCGAGCGACGCAACAGTCTGCCCGAGAACCCAACCGAAGGCGACCCTGCGCGAGGCAATCATGGGCGCCTGACCTGCCACCACGCAAAGGAGCGCCCCTTCGAAGCCGACGCCGAGCGGCACGAGGGCGAGCGCCGCAAGCGTCTGCGCGGCGAGCGCGACGAGTCGAGGACGCTCGCGGAGCGGCCCTTCCAACGTGGCGAGCGCGAAGGCGATACCGAACACGGCGTACGCAGCGCTCCAGGCAACGGCGCGCCCATCCTGCGGGACGCGCCCCGAGGCCCACGCCACGACCGTCGGCGCTCCCGCGACCGCCCATGTGATCGCCCCCGCGCTGACGAGAAGATTGTGGGGGTCGGGCTCGCCCGCTCGTGCCGTCCCTATCATCTGGGGATTCTAGAAGCGGGGGTCACCCTCCGCCATAGGCCGGAAGTCCTACGAACAATCGTTTGGGCCATAGGAAGGGTGGCCCATGTGCGGGTTGGCGGAGCACCTCACGATGGGAGCCCATGGTGCTCCTCGTCTTCGAGCTCGCGTTTTGGCTTCACGTCGTGGCAGGTGGCGTCGCCCTCACCGTCTTCTGGATCCCGCTCGTCGCGAAGAAAGGGGGCACGGTGCACCGCCGCGCCGGCTGGGTTTACGTCGGAGCGGCCGCGATCATTGCGGCGACTGCCTTCGTGAACTGCACGAGAATGCTCACCGACGAAAGTGCGAGAAACGATCGTTCGGGTGTTTTTCTCGCCTACGTGGGCCTGCTTGCCGCGGCGAGCGCGCACATAGGCGTGCGATCGCTCGGCGCGAAGCGGCGAACGACGGCGTCACGCGACCCTCTCGACGTCACACCCGCCGCTCTCTTGGGGACCTCGGGCGTTGTGCTGATGGTCTACGGCCTCTTTGTGATCACGCCGCTCTACGTGGCCTTTGGCGCGCTCGGCGCTGCGCTCGGCTCGGCGCAGCTGCGCTTCTGGCTGCGTGCCCCGGTCACCCGCCACGAATGGTTCTACGCGCACATGACGGGCATGGGCACATCGTGCATCACGACGGTGACAGCCTTCCTGGTGCTCAACGCACCCCGCTTCGGCCTCGGGACGTTCAACCTGGTGGTTTGGGTAACACCGGCGGTTGTCGGAGGCGTGGGACTGGCCGTCTGGAGACGCCGCCCGCCCGCTGCGTCGCAAATGGACCCCCGCTCGTGAAGCGATTCGCGGTACTCGCTGCAGGACTCTCGCTCTGCGCGGATCCGGCCCTGGCGTCGCCCACACTCGTGCCCCCGAGGCGCACCGACACGGCTCCGGTGCCGTACCCCCCGGATGCCCACGGCGATGCCTCGGTTGCGCTCACTCTCGTCGTAGATGAGGGCGGGGCGGTCGCCGATATCCGTGTGACACGAGGCGGGCCCCCTTTCGCTGAGGCGGCTGTTGCCGCGGTGAGAACCTGGCACTTCGAGCCGGCGACCAAGGACGACGTGCCGACGGCCGCCCGCATCACCGCGCTCGTGGAGTTTCACGCTCCTGAGCCGCCGAAAGAAAGCCCCGCGCCGCCCCTCCCGTCCCCGCCTGCACCGAATGCGCCGAGCCCAGCGCCCCGCGCAGACGCATCGAGCGCTCCGACGGAACCCGAAACGGTCTCCGTGCATGGCGAGCGCGAGGAGCCCAACACCATCCACATTCCTCGGACCGAGACGCGCTTTGTGCCCGGCGGCTTCGGCGATCCCTTCCACGTCGTCGAGGCACTGCCCGGCATGGCGCCGTGGCTTAGTGGCCTGCCGTACTACTACGTGCGGGGCGCGCCACCCGAAAACGTCGGCTACGCGATTGACGGCATCCGCGTGCCGCTACTCTTCCACTCTGGGGCTGGGCCGTCGATGATCGCGCCCGCGCTCGTCGATTCGGTCGACCTCTACCCCGGCGCCTACCCCGCCCGCTACGGTCGATTCGCAGGAGCGATCATCGCGGGAGAAACGACGCCTCCGGTGACGGATCGGACGCGAGCCGAGTTCGGTGCACGCGTCTTCGATGCGAACGCGTTCGCCGAGACCCCGTACGACATTGGACGTGGCAGCGTTGTGGCGGCGGCTCGATACGGATACACCGATCTCGTCATCGGGCTCGTCGCGCCCAAGTACCGCGTGGGCTACTGGGACTACCAGGCGAGCGCCTCGCATACCACCTGGGGCCACGACACGGTCGCGATCTTCGCGTTCGGCGCACACGACGAACTAACGTACCTTGGACAACCGACATTTCACGTCGAGTATCATCGCGTCGATCTCCGATACGATCACCCTCTCGACGACGGGAACTTGCGCGTCGCCGCAACGCTTGGGAGCGACGATACGTTCACGGCACTGCAAACGTCTACTGGCGCCGGCGCGAGCGCGGCGCTGCGAGGGCCGAGCGGCCGAGTGCGAGCAGAGCTTGAGGAACATGTCAGCCGGACGGTTCGCGTCCGCGCGGGCGGCGACTTGGGCGTCGCGCAGTTCAACGTCGACAACTACGGCGACGTCATTCATGCGGCGCATACGGACTTCGAGGGAGGTGCGTACGCTGACGCGGTCTGGCGTCCGCTGCGCACGCTCGAAATCGTCCCCGGGTTTCGCGCCGATGCTTACCGAGCGCGAGGCCGGACGGCCTTCGCTGCGCAGCCTCGTCTCGCCACGAAGCTCCGCATCTCCCAGGACATCTCGTGGGTCTCGGCTCTCGGCGTCGCACACCAGGAACCAACCGAGGAGGTGTTCGTTCCGGCGAAGCTGCCCGATCCCGTCGATGAGGCTCCTCGCGACTCCTACCAGGCGTCCGAGGGCGTCGAGGTGCGCCTTCCGTCGAAGATGCGAGCGCGGGTCACGGGCTTTGCCTCGCGACTCGTCGCGCCGAGTGTCTCCGGCGGACAGCATACCGAGGGAGCGGAGCTGTTCCTGCACCGCGCCTTCACCGAGCGGCTCGGCGGCTTCGTCTCGTACACACTGTCGCGCTCCGACTCGACGCTCGGCAGCGCCACGTCAAGGTCGCTTTGGGACCGGACACACCTCCTCTCCGTCGTGCTCGGCTACGACCTAGGGAGTGGCTGGCGTATCGGCGGGCGATTCTTCATCGAGTCCGGCCGATCGTACACGGTGAACTGCCCCAGGCCGGACTGCGCGGCCGCTCACACCGGAGCGCCGACTTACGCGGTGGTCGGCACGCTCCCGGCCTTCTTCCGCGTCGATGCGCGCATCGAGAAGCGCTGGGCCTTCTCGGGCGGCCGGTGGATCGGCGCGACCTTCGAGTGCTTCAACGCGCTCGGCAAGGCCGAGCCGATTGGCGCCGGCTACTCGCCGGTCGCGGGGCTGACTCCCCGAACGCAGGCGCCAATCATTTTTCCGAGCTTCGGCGTGGAAGGAGCTCTGTAGGAAGGAACAAGATGACGTTCGTCGCGAGGAGCACGAGCGGAATGCCAGCGTTCGCCCACGCGCCACCATCGCGAACGAATGCCACGGTGACGAGACGCGTGCTGCCCATCGTGCCGTGCAAAATAGCGCACGCGACCACGGACGCGGATTGCGCCCGAACGAGCTGAAGGATGGGTGCCAAAAGGAGCGCGAATGCAATCATGCCGAGCCCGCCGGCGACGGGATGTTCACGGTCACCGTACCCCTCGAAGAAGAGTGGGACGTGCCATAGCGCCGACAGGCCGCCGGTGACGAGGGAGCAACGCCAGAAGCCGAGCGGCGCCAATTCCTTGTAGAGGAATCCGCGCCACCCGATCTCTTCACCGAGCGCGCCAACGGCGTTGAGCGTCGGTCCCAGCGCGAGTCCGATCAGCAACATGCCGGCGAGGGGTGGGATGCCCGTGCCGACGACCTGCTGCTTGAACGCGCTCATTTCTACTGGAAGCCCGGTCATGTCCGGAGCGAACACCGCGCCCGGAAGCAGAAGCGAAAACGCCAAGGCGGTAACCATCACGAGAGGCGGAAATAGCCAGCCAAACAGAAACCACCGGTTCGGGCGAAAGTGGAGTCCAAACGGCTCGACGATGGGTTCGCGGAATACCAACCGCTGCAGGGTCAGCGCGACGGCTCCGGGGCAAAGCATCAAAGCGTTGGCGACCGCGAACGAGTTCGGGCTTCCCCAAGAGCCGCCCGCCCACACATATCCCAGCGACAGAGCGTGCGTCGCGGTGAAGGTGACGACGTAGAAAACTGCGACGCGTCTCCAGTTCTGACTCATCGTGGTCGAGACAGCCTAGAGCACCGAACGGTTTGACTCCCGTCGGCTTTGCCGCGATTTTCTTCGCATCGCTTCGTTGCTCCTCCTCAAATTACTCCAGTAGTTCTCGTCGTCGCGCCTCGCGCTGCTCGAAACTCGCAGCAAATCCTCGGTCCGCCAAACCGTTCGGTGCTCTAGCCACTCACGGGTTCCCGCGATCCGTCAACGCCGATCAGATTGGTGGACCGCGAAAACGGTCAGACGTTCGTGTCCTCCGCCGGAACTTCGTGCGGGTCGGGCAAGCTCGCTCCCGGCCGTCGATCGCCGCCGTCGGTCGGGCACTTCGCGTCCAGCGTGAACGACGTCATCGACAGCGATCCCAAAGCGTAGCCGTCGATGAGCACCTGCGCGGCTTGCTTCGAGGCGGAGGCGAGCCCCGCGAGGTGGAGGAGCGGGATGAAATGATCGGGCGTGGGGGCCGCGTGCCGGTAGTCCGCGTGGTCTCGAAGCGCCGCGGCGTCGCTCGGATGCTCCGTCATCGTCGCCCGCGCCGCCTCGTCGAACCGGTGCGCCCAGTCGAAGCCGAGCTCCTTCTTCGACCAGTCGATCGCGCGAAGGTTGTGGACCACATTTCCGCTCGCAAGGAAGAGGACTCCTCGCTCTCGAAGCGGCGCGAGCCGGGCGCCGAGCTCGAAGTGGAAGTCGAAGTCCTTGTGCGCGTCGATCGCGAGCTGCACGACGGGCACGTCGGCCTTTGGAAACGCGTGCACGAGCACCGACCACGTGCCGTGATCGAGGCCCCAGCTGTCGTGGTCGAGCCCGATGCGCGTCGGTTTTGCGATCTCGGCGACCTCCTCGGCGAAGCTCGTATCGCCCGGCGCCGGGTACTCGATCTCGAAGAGCTTCTGCGGAAAGCCGAAGAAGTCGTGGATCGTCCGCGGGCGCGACATGGCGGTGACCGCGGTGACGCCGACGTACCAGTGCGCGGAGACGACGAGGATCGCGCGGGGTTGCGAAACGCTGGCTCCGAACGCGCGCCACGCCGACGTGTATCGGTTCGACTCGAGCGCGTTCATCGGGCTGCCGTGTCCGAGGAACGCGGCAGGCATTCGCTTGGTCGTCGAAGTCGTCGTGCCGGTCATGGGCTCTCTCCGCAGGCGCGTTGATTCGTCCTGGCACCGTAGCTCAGCTCAGACCGCGGAGATGCGCCACCTTCGCCCGTCAGCGCGCCGCCTTTTAGTCGCCGTGTCGATAGAAGATCCTCGTTGCGAGGAAGCCGGTAGGCTAGGGCGGTGTGCCGATTTCGCATCAACACATCGTGACGAACTCCACTCTATAGTTCACGGAAGGCTGTGACGGGGCACCGGAGAAGCCCACATGCGAATGCCCGATACGCGCGCGGTGGTGGCCGGCGCATGGTTGTCCATTGGGGCTCAGCTCGCGCCGTCCGCTGCTTTGGCGGCCACATCGAGCCGCCTCCTTTATTCTCGCGCGGCCGAGGCTGAACCATGTCCGGACGAACCCGCGTTACGCGCCGAGGTTGCACGGCTGTTGGGCTACGACCCGTTCGTGGCGTTCGCCAAAACGACAGTCGTCGTCGCGATCGAGCACGACCAGACGAAGCTGCGCGCTCGCATCTACTTGGACGATGGCGGCGTGTCGCGCGGCGCGCGGGAGTTCGTCGCCGACCACGGCAACTGCGGCGAACTCATTTCCGCGGTCGCCTTGGCGGTCAGCATTGCACTCGATCCCATGCAGGCGGCTCGCGCGGAGTCGTCCGAGACCACCCTCGCGCCGCATGCCGAAACGAGAACAGACGCGCCGAGCGATGCATCCGCTTCGCCGCCGTTGGAAACCACCGAGGCGGTGCCCGCGCCTCCTCGCGCGGCAGACGGGCCAGCCGAGGCTAGGGCACCGACCCCGCGACGCCGCTTCGAAGGGCTGACGGTGGATGTTGGCGGCGGCGGCTTCGTGTCATTGGGGTCGCTGCCGGAGCCTTCGGGTGGTCCGTTTGCGTTCGCCCGCGTCCGGTCCGGGCGATTCTCGATCGGGGCCGACGTGCGCGCGGAGCTTCCGGTGGGAAGCGCTGTCCCCGCGGTGGCGGGACAGGCGCGGGCGTGGGCCTGGGGCGTGGCGTTTGCTCCGTGCCTTCACGCGGGCCCCGTTGCGTTTTGTGCCACGGGATCGGTGGCTGAAATCCATGCCGAAGGTCAGGGGGTGGCGTCCCCACGAACCGCCGTGACGGGGGTGGGGACGGTCGGCGCCCGTGTGGCTGCCCTGTGGCCGATCGCCGGGAGCCTCCTCTTGAACGCGCAAGCGGATTTTGCCGTACCCCTTGCCCGCACCCGGCTCATTCTGGACGGCGCGGAGGCATGGACGTCCCCCCCGGTCGCGGGTGGCGTCGGGCTCGGGCTCTTTTTTGCGCTTCGGTGATGATCCCTGACGATCGTGCGCACGAGACCCCAATACTCTCGACGATGGGTCCACCGCCGGCCACCGCTCGCAGGGAGCTCGACTCCACGAGCCCCGCGGATTTCGCCGCCCTTTTCGATCGCGAGTTCGCGTATGTGTGGAATTCGCTGCGGCGCCTCGGCGTGCACGAGCGAGACCTCGAGGATGTGACCCATGAGGTGTTCTTGCTCGTGCACCGCAACCTGAGCACCTACGACGCCACACGGCCGCTGCGTCCGTGGCTCTTCGGATTCGCCCACCGCGTCGCGGCCGACTACCGTCGCCTTGCACGCCACCGCGTGATCCTGGCCGGCGACGCGGCCGACCTCGAATCGTTCGCGAGAAGTGAAACCGCGCATCACGCGGAGCTCGCCGCGCGCGATGCGGTGGCCATCGTGGAGCGCGCCTTGGGGCAGCTCTCGCTCGATCAACGCGCCGTTCTGGTCCTGCACGATCTCGAGGGACATGCCATGAGAGTGACCGCCGAAGCGCTTTCTATTGCGATCAACACCGGGTATTCGCGGCTGCGTGCCGCCCGGGCGCGCTTCACCGCTGCAGTGCGCGCAATGGGGCTCAACAGGAGCGACCCGTGAGCAAGACAGAGCTCGCACCGATCGAGTCGGACGTGCTGCGATTGCTCGAGTTGGCGAGCGGCGGGGTCGATCCCCCTGCCGCCGCCAAGAATCGGGTTTCCACGCGGCTGGTCGACAGCCTTCTGCGTGCGCCGCTCGGACAGGCGGGCGAGGCGCGCCAGAAAAGGGGACCGTCCGGTACAGCGGACGCTTGGCGCGCGCTCTCGATGCGCACGCGGCGGCTCGGTCCGGTCGGGCTGGCGTTTGTGCTCGGCGGGGTTGTGGGAGGGGGCGTTGCCACGGCCCTTCGCTCGCCTGGGCCTGGGCCTGGGCCTGGGCCTGTGGCCCGCGGCGCGCCGACGGGTCGAGCCGCATCGGACGACAGGGTCGAAGAGACCCGAGCGGCATCGGCTTCGGAGCCGGACGCGGATTTCCCCGCGCCGGCCGGGGAAGCGGCGCCGACCGGTCCAAGCACGACTGCATCGACGCAGCGACGCACGGGCCCTGGATCGCCATCGGGCGCGGCGGGGCTCCGGGCGGAACAAGCGCTCCTCGACGCGGCGCGGCGCGCGCTCGCTGCGGGACGCGCCGACGAGGCGCTCGTGAGGTTGGCCGCTCGCGTCAAGGCGTACCCCGGGAGCGTTTTCGCCGAAGAACGCGAGGCACTCTCGGTCAACGCACTGGTGCAGTCGGGTCGCTACGAAGAAGCACGCGCGCGGGCGGCGCTGTTCGTCCGGCGATTCCCTCGCAGCATGCTCCTTTCGTCCGTGGAGGCGGCCATCGACGCGATTCCTCGGTGATGACGATTCCGTTGCGCCGCGCCCAATGTCTGTGCAGGGACCATGAATCGAAACCGAATCCGTTCCGGGCCTTGGGCGTACGCTCAGGCTCTTCCCTCGGCGATCGCGGCTGTCCTCCTCGTGGTCGGTTGCGGAGGAAAGCTCGACCTGGGCGATAACTTGGCCCTCTACTCGGGCCCCGTCGACCCCGATGCCTCCCCTTCCGCCGGCGGCGCAACCACTCCGGGGCCCATCGCGACCGAGCAAGGTCAAGCCACGGATATCGCGTCGGATGGGAAGCAAATCTACTGGTTTGCCGAGGTGGGTGGCACACGAGACGGCGTTCTCAAGGGGTGCGACCCGTCGGACTGCCGCGGCACCCTCGTGACGTATGCCGCCCACCAGGGCACCAGCGCCGGGATCGCCGCCGACGGCAAGAGCGTTTACTGGGTGGCGGAGCAGCTCGTTGGAATGGTGACGTCGTATTCGATCCGCGGATGCCCGGTCTCCGGTTGTGACGGCGCCGGCGCACGGGAGATCGGAACCGCGCCGGTGGTCGGCGGATTCACCTCGGACGGCACCTACCTCTACTGGTTCGAGGCGGACAAAACCGTCCAGAGGTGCTCGGCGGTCGGCTGCGGACAGTCCCCCGAAGTGGTCACCACGCTCGACGGGTCTCCCACGAGCCTGGCCGTCGACGACTCTTCTGTCTACGTCACAGTGACGGTCACCCAGGGGACAACGGAAGTCGGGCGCGTGCTCGCGTTCGACAAGTCCGGCGGCAGCCCGACCCGCTTGCTCGCCGACAATCAGGAGAGCCCGGGCTACGTCGTCGTTTCCGGACAGCGCGTGCTTTGGGCCAACCAGCATGACAACGGCGCCATCCTTTCCTGTCCACGCGACGGCTGCGCCGGCTCGACCGGCTCGATCGCCAGCGCACAATCCCGCCCCACGAGACTCGCCGTGGACGAAGCCAACGCGTACTGGGTCACCGACCAGGGCACGGCCCTCATGGCCCCCGGCGCCGACTTCGTCGACATCGTCCGCTGCCCGCTTGCCGGCTGCACGTCTCCCACGGTCTTAGCGCCGCAACAGCAGATTCGATCCCAGCTCGTGGCTGCGGGCGCCTCGCTCTTCTGGCTCGACCCCAATCCCCCCCTCGCCGGGTCGTCTCCCCCGACCAACGGCATCCCGGTTCCGTGGGCGCCGGCCAGTGTACTCGGTGTCCACAAGTGAGGGCCGTCGGCGCTTCAAGCCCGCGTCGACGTCGCTTGTCTCTGCGCAAGGACTGTCGTGCCGACGAGCCCCGCGATGATTGACCCCATGAGCACGCCGAGCTTCGCGACGGCCGCTTCGCCGGGCGCAAAGGCGCGATCGGCCATCAGCAGGGCCAGCGTGTCCCCCACCCCACACAAGCAGGCAGCACCGACGAACTGACGGAATGTCACGCCCTCGAGCGGGGTCGCCAGCCCCGTCGCCACGGCGACGGCGGAGGCCACGAGGACTCCGATGGGCTTCCCGACGACCAGCCCGAGCACCGTTCCGGCCAGGATGTGGAGGCGCTCGGGCGACGTCAGGTGGACGGCGAAGCTTACGCCCGTCGCCGAGAACGCGAACAACGGAAGCACCACGTAGGTGCTCCAGGGCCCGACGGCTCTCTCCATGCGTTCGGCTGGCGAGAGGAGCCGCTCGGCCGCCGCCGATAGGTTGCGCGCTGCCCACTCCCACATTGGCTCAGTCTCCAGCCGGGAGGTGTCGCGCTTCTTTCGCCGCGCCTCGGTCTCCGCTTGATCGAGTGCGGCGAGCGCGTTGGCCGCTTGCGCCAGGAGCGGCCCGGTGGCGGGTCGGGGGCGCGCGGGGACCGCGAGCGCGACGAGCACGCCCGCGAGAGCGGCGTCGACACCCATCGCGTGGAGCGAGAGCCACGTCGCGATGGTCGCAAGCACGTAGGGCCATCGCGCGTAAACGCGCGCGCGGTTCAATGCGAAAAGCGCGAGCAAGCTGACTGCAACCGCCGGGGCATAGACCGGTGCAAACGCGGACGGAAAGAAGAGCGCGAGCGTCACCATCGACAGCATGTCGTCCGCGACAGCGAGTGCGGC
>Ga0265313_10002207_pt1 | contig 17187 bp, 12 predicted proteins | sample 4123metaG_FD_203122 | JGI IMG/M metagenome (GOLD analysis project Ga0265313, IMG submission 203122) | Rhizosphere microbial communities from Carex aquatilis grown in University of Washington, Seatle, WA, United States - 4-1-23 metaG | ecosystem: Host-associated > Plants > Roots > Rhizosphere >...
GCCCGCAGCGTCGTGCGACCAATGCCGTCCGCTCCCTTCACCGGGACCTGCCGTTCCCGCGCCGCCCGCAGCTCCATGTGCGCTTCGAGCAACAAGCGCTGAAGCTCCAGCCCTTCCTCGATGACGTAGCTCTCCAGCTCGCTGTGCTGTGCACCCATCAGGTCCTGCGACGTCAGTCGCTTCTTCATGCCCACAAGATGCACGTCCACCGCGTGGAACGCATCGACTTCCTCAATCCGTTCTGCCGCTCCCATACCCACCGGCTACACGAGACCCGCCGACATGGACACCACATTTCGCGTGTTTTCGGCCGTGTTCGAGCGTCGCCATGGAGCCGGACCCAGCCTCCCGAGAAGGAGCCGCCGGCTGGTGCGCCGGACGCCCGCGACCAGAAGCCTGCTCGATCGGGTCACGGGCGGCGACCGCTCGACCTCACCGCACTGCCGGTCGAGATGGTCGTATGCGATCCTCCGGAGGTGGTGGCCGCGGGCGGCGTCGGCTACACGCTCATCGGTTCCGATGCGTCGGATCGGATTGCATACTCGCCTGCGCGTTTGACCCGCCTTCGCCTGGTGCGTCGGTCGTTTCGCCGGGATGTCGTCGCTACCGTGGTGACGGCAGGCGATGGCGCACCGACCACCGACGTCGTGAACGACACGCCACCGCCCGATGCGGTGATCGTCACCGGTCCGCTCCCCGATGCCGTGTGGCCGCGCGTGATGGCCGACCCGAGCGCTATCGCGCACGCGATCGTCAGCAAGTACGACGATCTGTTGCCGCTCAATCGGCAAGAGAAGATAACCGCCCGCGAAGGCTTCACGGTGCCTCGTTCGACATTATGCGAGTGGTTCCGGCCGGCCGAGGCGTGGCTCACGGGTATCGTCGATGCGATGTTCGTCGAGTCGAAGAAGACCGCACCCAACCTCGCCGTCGACGCGACGGGAGCGGCGGTGAGAGGCGCCGGCAAGTCCAAGTGCGCCCCGTGGCACGTCTTCGTGTTCGTGGCCGCGCACCAGCACGTGGTCTTCCGCTACGCGCGCACGCACGACTCCATCGTTCTCACCAAAATGCTGGAGGGGTATCGAGGGTACCTGCTTGCGGACGCGTCCTCGATCTACGACCCGCTCGTGAGGGCCGGCATGGTCGTGCTTGCCTGCTGCTGGGCTCACGTCCGGAGATATTTCTACAAGGCGCTCGAGACCGACCGCACGCGCAGTCTCGAGGCGATAGCCATTATCGGACAACTTTTCGCGGTCGAACGCGCGTGCGCGAGCACGCCGATGCCAGACAAGACGGCGCGTCGCGCGAAGCTCGCAGCCCCCATTCTTCACCTCTTCGACCAATGGCTCGAACGCAACCGACCGACAGTCGAGCCGCGCACGCCGCTCGCGGCTGCGTTCACGTATGCCGACAACCAGCACGATGAGCTCCGCCGATTTCTCGAAGACGGCAGACTTCGAATCGATAATAACGTCTGCGAGGGCCAGTTGCGAAATCTGGTTCTCGGGCTGAACAATTGGCAATACTTCGAATCGGAAACCGGTCTTCGCTGGTACACTGTATTTCGTTCGCTGATCGCCTCGTGCAAACTGCATGGCGTGTGTCCGCTGCGCTATCTGGAGTGCGTGCTTCGGCTGGCGCCCCACTGGCCGAAACGAAGACTGCTCGAGCTCTCCCCGAAGTATTGGAGGGCGACGGCTGCACGCCTCACGCCCGCGCAGCTCGCGATCGTCGACCCCCGGTGGTCGTCCGCGTTCGACGGCTTCGCGCCAACGGCGGACGCCGCTCAGCCGCTCGTCGAGTCCGCAGCGTCCGCCGCCTGAACGCCCTCGCGCCGGTGGCGCTGCGGTCCCTCCCGGGATCAGCGTAGGCCGCCCCGCAGGTTCGGTCACGACGCGGTCGGCCGGACGCCTACGGATGGCGATGCGGCGCTCGCCGAGGCCAAGCGCACGCTGCCCGATGTCGTTCTGACGGACCTGGAGATGCCCGGGGTTCACGGCTTACATCTGTGCCAACGTCTTCACGAGATTGACCCCGACTTGCCCGTCATCGTCATCACCGGGCACTCGGACATGCCCTCGGCGATCCAGAGCTTGCGGGCGGGAGCGGAGGACTACGTCGTAAAGCCCTTGAACGTCGACGCGGTCCTCGTCGGGATCGAGCGTGCGATCGCTCGACGGATCGCGAGGCGCAAGCAGCAGGACCTCCTTCGCACGCTCAACGAGCGCCTGGTGTTGAGCAGCGTCCGCGAGCAGGAGCACGCGGAAGCCGAGCAGCACCAGCGCACGCAGCTCAACGCACTGCTCGAGAAGCTGACCGAAGGCGTCGTCATCGTCGATCCGAGCGGTCGCGTGCTGATGATCAACGATGCCGCGCGTGACATGCTGGGTTGCGTGGAGGAGTGTCCCACCGTGGACGCGCTCCACTCGCTCGAGATCCAGGATCTCCAGGGACAACCGCTCAGCAGCAAGCAGCACCCCATTGGGCGCGCGCTCGGCGGCGAGCAGTTTGCGGGCTACGAAGTGATGCGGGTGCGACCGAATGGCGAGCGGCGTCATGTCGTGTCGACGGGGACGCAGTTGAAGGACAGCAAGGGCACTGTCGCGTTGGCGATCGTCGTCCTTCGCGACGTCACTGAGCAGTGGCGCCTGGAGCAGCAGCGGGACGAGTACTTGGCCCTTATCTCCCATGACCTGCGCGATCCGCTGGGGGCCCTCCTCATGTTCCTGGACACCCTTTCTTCTATGGAAAAGAAAGAAGAAGTGCCCCGCATTCCGATCGCCCTCCGCGGGACTCTCATCGAGCGCTGTGTGCGGAACTGCAAGCGGATGACCGCGATGCTCCAGGAGCTCACGGAGGCGACTAGCCTCGAGTCACGCGGGGTTTCGCTGCAACGTAAGGCGTGCGATCTACGCGGGCTCGTCGCCAGGGCCGTTGACAGCCTGGATGACGCTCGCACGGGACGAATCACCGTCGAGCCCGCCGCCGACGCGTCTTCCTACGCCCTCTTCGCGGACGCTTCGCGACTCGAACGTGTTATCACCAACCTCCTCACGAACGCCCTGAAGTACTCGGCCGAAGATACTCAAGTGACCGTCCGATTCGCGCACACGGGAAGCGAAGTCATGCTCGACGTGATCGATCGAGGCATCGGCATTGCGCCCGAAAGCGTAAAAAGGCTATTCGAGCGATACTACAGGACGACGGGGGGCAAGGCGCGCGCGGAAGGTCTCTGTCTCGGCCTCTATATCGCAGGCTTGATCATCGCGGCCCACGGCGGCCGAATCGGCGTCTCCAGCGAGGTTGGCCGGGGCAGCACTTTCACCCTGATCTTGCCGTCGCAAGCTGCGCCGGCTTGACCTCTCCGGCTTCAGGCCGCGCGTGGACGACTCCCCGAGGCTCCCTTTAAAGCAACGGGGCGAGTAGCTCTTCAAGAACCATCACAAACTCGTTCACTTTCACGGGCTTCGTGAGGTACCGGTGGAAGCCGGATTGCATCCCTCGCTGCTTGTCGGGCTCGGAAGCCGCCGCCGTAAGGGCAATCACTGGAATGTCCTTTGTCTCGGGTGTCCCGCGAAGCACGCGGAGGGCATCGAGCCCGCTCATTCCGGGGAGGTTGATGTCCATGATGATCACTTCTGGGCGGCGGACGCGCGCCAGCTCGATCCCCATCTCCGCCGTCGTCGCCGTGAGCAGATCGACGTTCTCGAGGCTTTCCACGAGGTCTTTCATGAACGCGGCGTTGGCCGGGTTGTCCTCCACGTAAAGCACGACCTTTCGGGCTTCTGGCGGGAGGCTTGCCCCGCTTTCGTCCCAGTCCGCGGGGGGCGGAGCGCTCGAACGCGCGCCGGACGAATGCACGGGGATGTCGACCCAGAAGTCGGATCCCACTCCCGGGACACTTCGAAAGCCGACGTCGCCGTCCATCAGCTGCGCCAAACGCTTCGAAATGACCAGGCCGATTCCCGTCCCCGCGATCGGTCCGTTCTCCTGTCCGGCCCGCTGGAAAGGTTGAAAGATCTTGTCCTGCTTGTCCGCGGGAATCCCTATGCCGGTATCGCGAATCGTGACTCGGACCCGCCCGGGGCGCGCGATGGCCACCTTGAACATCACGGTGCCCTGCGGTCGGTTGTACTTGACTGCGTTCGACCCGAAGTTCATCAAAATCTGCAGAAAACGTGTCCTGTCGGCGACCGCCATCGGCAGGTCGACGGGCGTTTCGATCTCCATCCGGATGTCCTGGCGTGCGGCGATCGGCTCGAGCGTCTGGCGCACTTCGCGGAGGACATCGTCGACACTCACGGGCTCGGCGGAAATCGATACACCCCCCGCTTCGATGTGCGAGAGGTCCAGGATATCGTCGATGAGGCGCAAGAGGTGCTCGCCGCCGTTGAGGATCTGATTGAGTCGTTCCTTGTGCCGATCCGAGGGCGGCTCCTTCTTGTCCTTCCGAAGGAGCTGCGCGAAGCCCAGGATGGCGTTGAGGGGCGTGCGGAGTTCGTGGCTCATCGATGAGAGAAAGTTGCTCTTGGCCGCATTGGCCGCCTCGGCCATGGCGTGCGCCGCCCGAAGCTCATCGGCGCGGCGCTCCTCGTAGGTCAAGTCCCAGATAGTCTTGACGATGCCTCCCTCCGCCGTTCGTCGATCGACGATGCGCAGCCGGCGTCCGTCGACCATCCGGACGTCGAACGTCGTCGCTTGATCATCGCGTCGCCGCGCGAGCCGTTCTGTGCGAAAGCGGATCCGCCCGGCCTCGTCGGGGAAGTCGATGCCACGGATCCACATGTCGAGAAGCTCCTCGTACGATTTGCCGAGGAGAAGAACCGCCACCGACCCACCGACCAGGCGCCGATAGACGCCGTTGCAGAGAAATAGCCGATCGTTTTCGTCGAAGAGCGCAAAACCGTCCTCGACGCTCTCGATGGCGCTGGCCAGGCGCATGGACATCCGTGTCGCGGCGGCTTCGAGTTGGTCGCGCCGTTGCTCGAGGAGTCTCAGCTCCGTGACGTCGCGAAGGACGACAATCGCCAGCGCAATGTCGCCGTTCTCGTCCTTCACGCACGTGCCCGTCGACACGACGTGACGCCGACCGCCGTTCGGCGATATCCGCAGCACCTCGTACTCCGCGAATTGCTCACCGCTGAGCGCGCGCATAACAGGGCGCTGCTCGCTGCCCAGGATCCTACCCGCGAGATCGTAAAGCCCCACCGAGTGAAGCGCGTCGACCGTACGCAGATCCTCGTCGCCAAAGCCCAGGACCCCGCGCGCAGCGCGGTTGAGCATCACGACGTGGCCGCTGGGGTCCACGATAACGACGCCTTCGCTCAGGTTCTCGAGCATCGCGCTGAGCTGCCCGCGCTGCCGCGCTTCCGCTTCAGCGTGCGCGTGCTCGCGGACGCTGCTCAGCACGAGGCGCTGGTTGAGCGTGCGATAGAGTCCCTCGGTTTCTTGCTTCGCGGCGCGGCGCGCGATCGCGCGCTCCACGCGCAAGCGCACCGCGCTGTACTGCATGGGCTTGATGAGGCAGTCTTCCGCCCCGAGCCGAAAGCTTTCGATCACCGATTGCACGTCGGGGGATCCCGTCATGGTGATGACAGGCAGATCGTGATCGATCTCGTGAAGGCGCTGGCACAGCTCCAGCGCCTGCAGCGGCTGCAGGTCCGACAAAACGACGTCCGGCTTGGCGCGCCTGGCTTCGGCCAACGCCGTCTCGCTGTCGGGTGCCGTCGAGGTCGCAAATCCATCGGCGCGGAGCTGCCGCTCGAGCTCCCTGCGTGCGTTCTGGTCCGCGTCGACTACGAGGACGCGTAGGCGCGCAGCGTCTTCTCGCGCTCGATCCGCGCGCCGGGCGTCACTTCGATCGGGGGGGGCCATGGGCATGACACACCGTCCTGTGTCCGCCGCGCCGAGCTCACGACGTGTTGCGGAGCTCGCAACCTACCAGCCATGGGGTAAAAACGCGAGCGGGTCCACCCAGGTCCACCCCCTTCGAACGGGCCGTCCGGTCTGAACGACCTTGCACCTCTGACTGTCCACCTGCGACGCCCTCCTGTAGAGTCCGGCCCCGCCTCGATGAGCGAGCCTCGCCCCGCCATCGTGCGATTCGTGAGGGCCGTTGCCAACGTCGAACGCGCGGGCGGCGGCGGCGCGGACGATGCCGAGGTCGCTGCGCGCGTCGTGCTGCGGCTATATCGGGAGCTGTCGCAACTCATTGGCCCAGCGGGATTCGACGTACTTCTCGCTCGGTCGGTGGTCGTCGCCCGCCGAACGCGCCCCGCGCTCGCCGACGTAACGGCGGGTCCGGCCGGGGCGGTGACAGGGCTGGACGTCGCCTCCCGCGATGAAGCGATTGGCGAGGGCGCGCTGGCGATCGTCGCGCACTTCATCGATCTCCTCGCCACTCTGATTGGCGAGGACCTCGCCATGGCTCTGGTGGGCAAGGTCTGGCCCGTTGTGCCTGCTGTGGAAGAGGAAGAGGAGAAATGACGAAGCCACGCAATCCCACGATCCGTAAGCTTCCTAGCGGGGTGCCCGGACTTGACGTCGTGCTCGGGGGCGGACTGCCCGAGTATTCGTTCAACCTGATCGCCGGCGACCCCGGCGCCGGCAAAAGCACGCTCGCGCAGCAGATTGCCTTCGCGCGAGCCACGGCCGAAGCGCCGGCACTGTACTTCACGGTGCTCGGCGAGCCGCCGCTCAAGATGCTGCGGCACATGCAGCACCTCGAGTTCTTCGACGAGGAGAAGATCGGCGAAGCGATCCGATTCGTGAACCTCAGCGCCGAGGCAATGGAGCAGGACCTCGGCAGCATCATGAAGCGCATCCTCGCCGAAGTCGAAGAGTGCCACCCTGCAATCGTCGTCGTCGACTCCTTTCGCACGGTCGCCCACGCGAGCGGGTCCGAGGCGGAACTCCAGACCTTCGTGCAGCGACTAGCGCTTCATCTGACAGGCTGGCAGGCGACAACGTTCCTCGTCGGCGAATACGAATCGGGCGAATCGCACAGCAACCCGATCTTCACGATCGCCGACGGGATCATCTGGCTCTCGCAGATACTCGAACGAAACGCGTCTGTGCGCCGGATGCAAGTGACCAAGATGCGCGCGTGCGCCACAATGCCCGGCCTTCATACGTTCTCGATTTCGCCTCAGGGAATCCGGATCTTCCCGCGCATGCTCCCGCCTACCGAGCCCCTCCGACGCACAGATGTGGCCACGCGCGTATCGACTGGTGTCGCGGGACTGGACGCGATGATGTCCGGCGGCATTCCGGCGGGTGCATCGGCGCTCTTCGTGGGACCGTCCGGCACGGGCAAGTCGCTCTTCGCGCGTCACTTCATCGCAGCAGGAGCCGAATTGGGGGAGCCGGGGATCATCGTCGTGTTCGAGGAGGACCCGGGGACATACCTCGGCCAGGCGGCGGCTTTCGGGCCCCAGCTGACGACGTTCATCGACAGCGGCCTCGTCGAGGTCCTTTACCTCCGGCCGTTCGATCTCACGGTCGACGAGGTGCTCGCGGCGGTGCGCCTCGCCGTGGAGCGCAAAAAGGCGCGGAGGCTCGCCATCGATTCGTTGTCCGCGTTCGAGCTCGCGCTCACGCCCTCCTATCGAGACGATTCTCGCGAGTCGCTCTTCCGCACGATCTCGACGCTCACCGGACTCGGCGTCACCGTTCTCATGACGGTCGACATCGTGCAGTCGTTCTCGGAGTTCGGTCTCTCACCGCATATCACGGAGTTCTTGGCCGACGTCCTCATCTTGCAGCGATACGTCGAGCTCGAAGGAAAGCTCGAGAAGGTTCTTGCGGTGGTGAAGATGCGCGCGAGCCGCCACGATACAAGCGTCCGCCGCTTCACGATCGAGACCTCCGGCATCGTCGTAGGGGAGCCCGTTCACAGCCACGGCGGCGTCCTGACGGGGGTCCCGCTGATTCGCGCCGAGGGGGTCGCCCAACCTGCCGGGCTTGACCAGAAATGAAGCCACGCTTCTGCGAAACCTTTACGAGCTGAGCGGGGGGGGTTGCCCGCGCCTTCAATCGGCGCGCCGGACTGAAGGTCTCGGCCTTGATGCCGGCCCTCGAACGCCTTCGCAATTGCAGTATGTGAGCACGACAAAGCGCCCGCGCAGACGGCCCTCGGCGTTCAAGCGCTCAGCAACGGGCCGGCCCGATCCGACATAAAAGCCGGCCTGTGATCACATCGCGCTGCCAGGACGACGAAGCCCCGGTTCGGTTTTTCGGGTCGGTTCTCGGGCTCCCGCTCCCGAAGGACGCAGCTGATGCAGTTTTTCTGGCCGGTGACCAATAGGAAGGTCGCGGTCAGACGGTCTCTGCGGAAGGTGGCGGGCGCACTGCGATCCGCCGTATCCTCCGTTCTCACGGCAAGCCACGATCACTTGGTGAAGCTCGTCGTATTGGATCGGCTTTTCGAGGATGACGCACACGCCAGCCTTCTGTAGGCGCAACGGTTCTGCACGACCTAGGCTGGTCACCACGATGCACGCGTCGCGGCACAACTCGCGAGCTACCGTCGCCACGGCTCCCCCATCGACGAACGGCAACTCCAGATCAGCCACGATCACATCAAATATGCGCCCACTGCGGAGCGCGGCAACCGCGTCATGACCGGATGTGAATGCGTCGACTTCTTGGCCATCTTGCCGAAGGAGCGTCGCCATGGCGGATAGAGTCGAGTGGTCATAGTCAACGACGAGGACGCGTCCCATCGAACGTTTAGGCGCAGCAACTATCGTGCCCGTTAAATCGCTCTTTCTGAGCGGGGTTTTACTTTGGTCGATGTGCACGGGTTGCGTCCAGGTGCAGTCCCAACGTGACATACACGCGGGGTTGCTCTCAGCGACGAAGTGACGGCGCGTTCTTGTTGCAGGCCGCGACGAGCTGTCGGTCAGAGCCGTGCTGTCACCGCGACGCCGAGAGCACGCTCTCGAGCGCGTCGAGCAATTCGTCCACTTTCACGGGCTTGGTGATGTACCGATAGAATCCGGCCTGCCTGCCTCGTTGCTTGTCCCGGTCGGACGCGGCGGCGGTGAGGGCGATGACCGGAATCTCCCGCGTCTCCGGGATGGCGCGAAGTGCGTGAAGCGCATCGAGTCCGCTCATGCCGGGCAAGTTGATGTCCATGATGATGACTTCGGGGTGCTGTCCGCGCGCAAGCTCGACCCCCATCTCGGCCGTCGGCGCCGTCAGCAGATCGATGTGGTCGAATGTGCCGACGAGGTCCTTCATGAACGTGACGTTCGCGGGGTTATCTTCGACGTAGAGCACCAGTCTTCGCCCATCTCCGATAAGACGCTCCGAGGGCTGCGGGCGCGGCGCAGCTGGCGGCACGCTCGATCGCAGTCGCAACTCGTGAACGGGGACGTCCACCCAAAACTCGGAGCCTTCGCCTGAAACACTGCGAAACCCAACCCCTCCTTCCATGAGCTCAGCCAGGCGCTTTGTGATTACCAGTCCGATGCCGGTTCCTTCGATGGGCCCGGTCTCTTGGCCGGCCCGCTGGAATGGCTGAAAGAGCTTGTCCTGCTTCTCGGCCGGGATGCCCATTCCCGTGTCACGGACCGTTACCCGCAGCTGGTCCGCGCGAGGCATCGAGACAGTGAACGTCACCTTGCCCGACGGGCGATTGTACTTGATTGCGTTCGACCCGAAATTCATCAGGATCTGCGCGAACCTCGTTCGGTCCACCGAGACCATAGGAGGTTCCGCTGGAAGCGATTCGACATTCACTTGAATCCCTTGACGGGCGGCGATTGGTTCAAGGGTCGTTCTAACTTCGTCGAGCACTTCGACGACGCCCACCGCCTCGGTCGAGATCGACACGCCCCCTGCTTCGATTCGCGACAGATCGAGGATGTCGTCGATGAGCCGGAGGAGGTGTTCGCCGCCCTTAAGGATTTGATCGACGCGATGCCGGTGGCGCAGGGAGAGGGGGTCCTTCTTGTCGCGTTCTAGAAGTTGTGCGAAGCCAAGGACCGCGTTGAGCGGCGTGCGAAGCTCGTGGCTCATTGAGGAGAGAAAGTCGCTCTTGGCTCGACTGGCCTCCTCGGCTGCCGTCCGGGCTTCCCGTAGCTCCTCGGCGAGATGCACGTCGCTCGTGAGGTCCCAGATTGTCTTGACGATTCCCCCTTCTGCCGTGCGTCGATCGATGACACGCAGGCTTCGTGCGTCTCGCATACGGACGTCGAAGCTCGCCGTTTGGTCGCGACGTCGTTGCGAAAGGCGCTCTCGTCGAAATTGTTCGCGTGCCGCGTCGTCGGCAAACGCGATGTCGCTCATCCACGCGTCGAGTAAAGCCTCGTACGACTTGCCGACGAAGGGCCCTGGAAGAGAATCGCTAATCAGGCGTCGATACACGCTGTTGCAGAGGACGAGGCGGTCGTTTTCATCAAATAAAGCGAAGGCATCCTGAATACTCTCCACGGCGCTCGAAAGGCGATCCGCAGCGAGTTTCGCGGCGGCCTCAATTCTTCGGCGCTCGCTGATGTCGCGTATAGCGGCGGACACGGTGAGCCCTTCGTCGGTGCGAAGTGGACTGAGGCTCACCTCGATCGGCAGCTCCACGCCGTCTTTGCGACGGCCAAAGAGCTCGAGGCCGGAGCCCATCGGGCGGGCATCTGGGCTCTCGAAGAAGCGCGCCAAATGTGCTCCGTGCCCTTTCCGAAACCGCTCGGGGATGAGCACTTCGAGATGCTGTCCAACCAATTCCGATCGCGCGTAGCCGAAGAGTCTCTCGACTTGCACATTGACGACGTCGATGTGGCCGTCGACTCCTACGACGACGATTGCGTCGGGCGCGGCATCGAGCAGTTCCCGGTACCGCGCCTCGGACCGGATGACCATCGCTTGAACGGCGTTGCTCTGCTCGTTTGCCTGGCGCTTCAGTCGAACGACCTCGGTGACATCCTCGACGGCGTGTACGATGTGCTCGACGCCGCCGGTCGGCCCGAGCACAGGCGAATTTACCGGGCTCCAGTGTCGCTCCTCGAATCCCCCCCCTTCCGAGTCGGGACGCCGGATGTCGTACTTCTGGACCGCCATCGTATCGGGTCGTCGATGGGTAAGCACCCGTTCAAGGGAAGCACGAAGGTTCGCGACGCCCGTCGCCGCGGGATCGTGGGGATTGTCGGGAAACACATCGAATAGCGCCCGACCCACGATCTGCTCGCGTTTCGTCATGGTCGCTCGCAAATATGCGTCGGTTACCGCAACGATCGTGAAATCGGGCGTCAGCACCAAGTAGCAGCCTGGCGCCGACTGGAAGAGACTCCGAAAGTCCGGGCTTGGATGGGGCGAATGAGCGATGGTCATGGGCCTGTGGGATCCAAGGACTCCTAACTCGCCTGCGGGATCATCACGCAAAATACGGTGCCAGGAGCGCCGTCTTCGACCCAGATTCGACCGCCGTGCGCTTCGACCACGAGTTTACAGAAGGTAAGGCCCAGCCCCCGTGTCATGTGAGCTGCGACGCGCGCCCCAACCTCGACCTGCACGAAGGGACTGAAGATTTTTTCGCGCATCTCCATGGGAATCCCACGGCCGGCGTCCGCAACCCGCAGCTCGATGCCCTCGCCGGTGCGGGCTGACGTGATAGAAACGGCCGTCGCCGGCGGCGCATACCGGATCGCGTTCTCGACGAGATTGGCGACCATACGCCGCAAGAGCTCGTGGTCGGCGTGGATTTGGTCGGTCTCAAGGGACACTCGAAGGGTGACACCTCGCTCTTGCGCGTCGATTCCAAGATCGTACGCAACGTCGCCGACAACACGCTGCAGATCAACATTGTTTCGCTTCGGCACGAGCTGACCTTCGTCAGCCTTGCTGACGTCCAGAAGGTTCAGGATCATCCGCCCGAGCTGCCGGGCACCGGCGCGAATGTGGGAGACGGACTCGTGCACGATGGCTGGAAGTTCTCGGTTGCGCTGGAGCACTTGCGCGTGGAGGTCCATCGAGTTCACGGGGTTTTTGAGGTCGTGAACGATGAACGCCATGAGTCGCTCCTTTTGCAGCTGCAAACGCTGCAGGTTGTCGCGCTGGTGCTTGAGCCGCTCGAAGTGCTCGCGAAGCTCGGCGGTTAGGCGCTGCACCTTCAGCGCGCTCTGGACGCGTACGATGAGGTCGGAGGGGCGAATCGGCTTCGTGAGGTAGTCGTTGCCTCCAGATCGAACGGCATGGTCGAACGTGTCGACGTCCCGTAAAGCCGTCAGAAAAAGGATAGGCGTCTCCTGACCGCCGGGCAGCGCTCGAATCCGCTCGCATACCGCGAACCCGTCCAGGTCCGGCATTCGGATGTCGAGCAGGATACAGTCAGGGCGTTCGTTCTCGAACGCGGCGATTGCCTCGACACCGCCCTTTGCCAGGACGACTCGATAGCCTTCGTCTTCGAGCGTGTTCTTCGCCAACGCTCGATTCGCTTCGTTGTCGTCGACGACGAGAATGGTGGCAGAACGGACATCGGGTTCCTGCATCGGGTCCTCGCGTGCTTGGACAAGGACCGCGTACCACAACTGCCCAAGCGCTCCGAGCGACATGCCCTCTGCCGTACGCATCCCGCGATCTGTACGAAAATGGCGCTGGCGCGGTTTTCGCACAATCTTACCAGCATGAACGCGGGTCGCTGTCCGATCTCGAAGGACGTGGTCCTCGAGGCCGCAATGTCCCTTGTCGACCGCCAGGGTCTCAGGGCGCTGACCATCCGAAAGCTCGCTGCGGAGATTGGGGCGCCGACCATGTCGCTCTACAAACACTTTGCCAGCAAGGAGCAGCTCCACGACCTGATGTTCGACCGACTCGTTCGTCGTCTTTTTCCGGCTCACGCCGGCTCGACCTGGCAACAAGAGTTCGAGGCAGCCAGCCGTCACGCACGCCGCGAACTGCTGGCCCATCCACATTGGATTCCGCTGCTGACCCGGCCGGCAGTGCCCACCTCGTCGCTCGGGTTCTACGACCGCCTGCTGCGTTTGATGGCGGAGGACGGCTTCCGACGCGACGCAGCCATCCATGCGTTTTCATCGGCGATGAGCTTTGCGCTGGGGCTCGTCCTGACAGAGCGCATGATGTCACCCCACGGAGTGGTTGTTCCCCTGCAGCGCTTGGCGCTGCTCAAGGAGGCGATCCCGCATTTCTCGCCTGGCACCTATCCAGACATCGCGTCGGCGAAGTCTGCTCTGGAGGGATGGAGCTTCGACCGGGTTTTCGACCTCGGACTGCGCTCTCTCATCCGGGGCATCGAGACGAGTTTCGCGCGCTCGCCCCGCAAGGCGAGGAAGGGTCAGCGACTCGCGTGAGAATGCCGCGCAAAGCCTGCGCCTCTGCGCAATCGAATCCGACACCGAGCTGGTGTCCGCCCGCGACGAAGGCGCAGTCGGATGCAGCCTCGCACTCACGGCGGCTTTCGGTAGCGTTCGCTCTTGCGGCGAATTCTCGGCGGTCTTGTAGGGCCGGGCCCTGCGACGCTTCTCAAAGCCTGAGGACGGCGCGCTCCCTTACTCGAAGTTCGGTGCAGTCGGCCGCTCACTCTGCGAGGCGACACTCGGTCTCAAAATTCGCGGCGACGTACGTTTGGTGCGGGGAGACCGGCGGACGATGGTAGGGCCGTCCGTACTCGAGTCGACAGGAATCGTGGCGGTTTCAAAGGTTGCGTGGTTTCTACGACCGAACGGCTGCATAACCTCGAGATCCACGATCGGAACAATACGCCGTCGGCACTCCAGTCTGCGCGGGCTTGTCCGTCGTAGCCACCTCGCTGCTCGTCGTCACGGTCTCGACTGGCGCTCGGCATCTAGAACCTCTCTCCCGGCTCGCAAGAGTGCTGGGGGTGAGAGGCGTTCTGGATAAACGCTATCCCAGCGTCGAGCGTTCCGCGACGTACCACAGCGTCGTCCGTGTATCCCGACATAAAGAGTATCTTCATAGTCGGTCGCAACGTGGCGAGCCGACAAGCCAACTCCCGGCCACCGATCCGGGGCATCACCACGTCGGTGAGCAGAAGGTCGATTTTGTCCAAATACTTCTCGCAAAAAAGGAGCGCCTCCCCTCCGTTCTGCACCTCGATGACACGGTAACCCTGACGCTTGAGGATGCCGCGAACCACTAGCCGCACCTGGTCCTCGTCTTCGACCAAGAGAATGGTCTCGGAGCCGCGAAGGCACGGTGGAACAATTGCCGGTCGAAGTCCATCGATGTCCCCCTCCGCGAGCGGCAAGTAGACTTTGACGGTCGTCCCCCAGCTCGCTGTAGACCCAAACGCTGCCGGCGCTCCGTTGAACAATCCCGAAGACGGTAGACAGGCCAAATCCTGTGCCCTTGCCCTTCTCCTTGGTCGTGAAGGTGGGGGTCGAAGATGCGGGACTGCGTGGCCTTGTCCATCTCCGTCCCCGTGTCGCTCACGGCAAGAAGAACGTGAGGTCCGGTTTCATCCCTGCTCCCCGAACCGGCAGCTGGCTCTTCACTTATGGTTATAATCGTGGTGCTCGAGATGCTCTTCTCGATGTTCCCGGGCGGCTCGCGGCGCGGCTCAGACTTGCACGTCGTGATCGGGCCGTTCACGCCGCAAGCAGCCCGAAAGCGCCGATGACGCCGCCGCGAGCACAAGGGTCACCAAAACGTCCGTAATTATGCGCAGGTTTACTGCCATCTTTCAGCCAATTTTAGGGGAATCGATACGTTACACGCATCGCACCTTCGTTTGGTGCGACTAGCGATCGCAACGCTCGAAGCATTTCTCTGTCAGACTGCTCGGCGACCCGAAATAATGTTAATGAGTATTACGGCAACCGCGAACACGAGCAGAAGGTGAATGAAGCCACCCCCTACGTGAAACGCGGCGAAACCGAGAAGCCACATCACGAAGAACAATATGGCGAGTGCCCATAGTAGATTCATCGTCTTATCCTCCTCAATCTTTCCTTGCAGTTAGTGGTGACCTTGAAGCAGGACGGTCGATCTCCGAGCGCGTTACTCCGCAAGCAGACGCTCCCCATAGTGTGGCCCGCTGCGCTCTCCTACTTCATGCAGAGCACGCCCGTTCGGCACTTGTCATAACGCGTGAGCGTGTCAGATGGGTGGCTGCATTCTTCGCTCGTGATCGCTGCCATGCAGCGATTCACTGCATCGCGGTCTACGCCGCGCCGTCGCCAGATTCCGAACAGAGCTTCCGGTATTTGGGAATTTCTTGGCTTGCGCCGCCGCACCCCAGGAGAGTTCCTGGAGTCGCAAGCGAAAGCGCGTACAAAGCTTGAACTCGGGTCATGGCGCCTGACGTTGCATGCGCCGCGCCACTATTGCCTACGATGGACCGGGGATTGGGAGCCCACTGGTTGCGCGGCCGCAAAACGGCGAATGAGCCGTCGGGGGCCGCTGCCGAACACGCAGATCTTGCGTCATCGCGCATGGCGCGTGTCTCGTCGCTGGACCCCCTTCTGCGCAAACATCGAGAGTCCAAGCGAATGCGCAGACGTGCATAGATCGCGGCCAGACGGGCTGATAAGAATCGCAATTGCTGCGTTCAGCACGAACGGTACTCACAGATTGATCGCCGGGCCCGCATGGTACCTGGCGGCCGGTCGTAGTACGGTAACCGCTGCACGGAGAGGCGGTCTTTCACGCGTCGCGATTTGGGTCCAAGTTGCGCCGCATGACGAAGGCGACGGAAGCGAAGTGGGTAGAGCGCGTCGGGGAGTGGCGGGCGAGTGGGCTTTCGGCGGAAGATTTCGTGACGGGCAAGGAGTATCGGGCGTCAACGCTGCGTTGGGCAGCATCGCTGCTGTCAGGGCCGGGCTCCGGCGCGGGGGCGGAAGCTACGGCGAGCGCGGGAAAGCCGCGATCCAAGGTTCCGTCTCGTCGCCGGCCGCTGGTGGCCGAGAAGACGCCACGGTTCCTGCCGGTGCGCGCCGTTGGGGTCGGGCCGGCGTTGGGCGAGATTGTCATCGAGATCGGGTCGGCGCGTGTCCGCGTGGCTCGCGGGTTCGATGGGTCGCTGCTCGGTGAGGTGGTCCGGGCGCTGGGAGCGGCGTCCCGATGATCCCCGCCGGCGTTCAGGTCTTCGTGGCACTCGATTCCGTGGACATGCGGTGTGGATTCGACCGCCTCGCGGCCATGGTGCGCGAGCGCATGGGTTACGAGCCGCGCAGCGGCGCGCTCTTCGTTTTCGTTGGTCGCCGCCGTCAACTCGTGAAAATCTTGTTCGCCGACGCGACCGGGACATGCGTGTTCGCCAAGCGTTTGGATAAGGGAGTGTTCTCTCTGCCCGCATCGCCAGCGGCGGATGCGACGCACGTCGAAGTCGACGAGTCGGCGCTCGACGCACTGCTGGACGGTCTGGAGCTCACGCCGTCGACAGAGGCGTCTGCGCGACGCGCTCGCCGGCCACGCGTGCACTGACACGTTCGCGCGAGAAACATCGCATTATCCCTGGACAGCAATCGCAAGCGTGCATACGTATGCGCGCGTGACGGACGCGCCGAGCGCGCAAAACACGCACGACGACGAGAGACTCGTCGCGACGGCCGACGAGCTGACCTCGTTGCGCAACGACAACGCGTCGCTGCGCGACGAGCTCGCGAAAGCCAAGGACGCTCTCGCAAACTTACGCGTCCGATATCATCAATTGCTCGAGGAGCTGCACCTGCTCAAACGACGTCTGGTCGTCGCAAAAGCCGAGCGGCTCGACGATGTCGCCGACGCGCAGCTCGCCTTCGACAAGCTCCTGGCCGAGACCGAGGCGATCAAAAAGGTGCTCGACGCAGACTCCTCCGAATCGCCACAACAACCGGCGTCCCCTCCGCCGAGCGATAAGCCGCGCGGACGTACGCGCCCAAATTCTCCGACAGGTCGACGCGATCTGTCCAAGTGCAACTTACCCGAGGTGCGCGTCGAATTGCCGGATCCACTGCTCGAGGGGAAGGCCGAGCGCATCGGGGTCGACACGACCTCGCGCGTGGTGTTCGAGCGCGGAGGATACCGACGCCTGGTTGTCGAGCGCGTCGTGTACAAGGAGTCCGTGAAGGAAGAGCCGCGCCAGACGGACGACAAGACGAGTGGGGGGACCGCGGCTGCGGCGACGGAGAAACACTTTCGCATCGTGACCGCGCCGATGCCCAAAGAGATCGTGCCTCGCGGCATCCTCGCCCCGTCGATGATCGCCCACGTGCTGGCCATCAAGTACGTCTTGGG
>Ga0265313_10002208_pt1 | contig 17181 bp, 11 predicted proteins | sample 4123metaG_FD_203122 | JGI IMG/M metagenome (GOLD analysis project Ga0265313, IMG submission 203122) | Rhizosphere microbial communities from Carex aquatilis grown in University of Washington, Seatle, WA, United States - 4-1-23 metaG | ecosystem: Host-associated > Plants > Roots > Rhizosphere >...
CGGCGGAAAGCTGCCTGGCGCGCTTGAGCGCGTGCACGAGCGCGTGGGTGCTCTCGAGCGCCGGGATGATGCCCTCGAGCCGGGAGCAGAGCTGGAACACCTCGAGCACCTCGTCATCGGTGGCGTACGCGTACTCGATGCGGCCGAGGTCGCGGTAATAGGCGTGCTCGGGCCCGACCGCGGCGTAGTCGAGGCCGGCCGACACCGAATGGGTGAGCTCGATCTGGCCGTCCGGGTCCTGGAGGATGAACGTCTTGCACCCCTGGAGGACCCCGAGCTTGCCGCCCGTGAAGCGGGCCGCGTGCTCGCCCCTGCGGATCCCCCGGCCTCCCGCCTCGACCCCGGTCATGCGCACACCGGGCTCGTCGAGGAACTCGAAGAACAGGCCGATGGCGTTGCTGCCGCCGCCGACGCACGCGATCAGCTCGTCCGGCAGCCGGCCCTCGCGGGCGAGGATCTGCTCCCTGGCCTCGATCCCGATCACCCGGTGGAACTCGCGCACCATCTCCGGGTACGGCCGCGCCCCGTAGGCCGTTCCGAGGATGTAGTGGGTCGTTCTCACGTGGGTCACCCAGTCGCGCATCGCCTCGTTGATGGCCTCCTTGAGCGTCCGCTGGCCCGCATCGACGCTGCGCACCTGCGCGCCCATCAGGCGCATCCGGAAGACGTTGAGCGCCTGCCGCTCCATGTCGACCGCCCCCATGTAGACGACGCACTCGAGCCCGAACTTCGCGCACACCGCCGCGGTCGCCACGCCGTGCTGGCCCGCGCCGGTCTCCGCGATGATCCGCCTCTTGCCCATGCGCCTGGCGAGCAGCGCCTGGCCGATGGCGTTGTTGATCTTGTGGGCGCCGGTGTGGAGCAGGTCCTCGCGCTTGAGGTAGATCTTCGCCCCTCCGCAGTGCCGGGTCAGGCGTTCCGCAAAGTAGAGCGGCGTGGGGCGCCCGGCGAACTCGGAGAGGTGCCTCCTCAACTCGGATTGAAACTCGGGATCCACGCGGGCCGCGGCGTAGACGGCATGGAGCTCCTCGAGGGCGGCCATCAGGGTCTCCGGGACGAAGACGCCTCCGTACGGCCCGAAATGGCCGGATGGGTCCGGGAGCGAGAAGCGGCCGACAGCGTGTGCGCCTTGGGCTGACATGCGCCCTTCACCCTTGGATCACGGAGGCGGCGTGGCAAGTCGCCTTGCGCAGGCTTCTTTCCTTGTACATTCGCGCAATCCCGAGCATTTTTGGGGCACGCCCCGCCAGCTAACGGGCGTCCGCGCACCTCCAAGGCGCGGGACCCAAACCCCCACCCGCAGATGAAATCGAAGACCATTGCCGTCCTTCTAATTCTGAGCCTTGCCGGCTGCACGAGCAGCAGGAAGCCCGAGACCAATACCCTGGGAATCCAGCTATGGAGCCTCAGGGCCCAGCTGCTGCCCGGCCTGCCCTCCGGCCTGGCGACGACCAAGGCGCTCGGCTTCACCCAGGTGGAGACCGCAGGGACCTACGGGCACACCGCCAAGGAGTTCCGCTCCCTGGCCGACCAGAACGGCCTGAAGATCGTGGGCAGCCACATCGACTACAAGCGCATGCAGACGGACCTTCCGGGCGTCATCGCCGAGCTGAAGACCCTCGGCGCCTCGTACGCCTGCGTGGCCTGGATCCCCCACGACGGCGAGTTCACGGCCGACATGGCCCGGGCCGCGGCCGCCGACTTCAACGCCTTTGGGGCGGCCCTGAAGGCCGAGGGCCTGCGCTTCGGGTTCCACACCCACGGCTACGAGTTCAAGCCGCTGGCCGACGGCACGACGGCGTTCGACGTGCTGATGAGCGAGACCAAGCCCGACCTTGTCTTCTGCGAGATGGACGTCTTCTGGGTCGTGAACGCGGGCGTGGACCCGGTGAAGCTGCTCCAGAAGTACCCGAATCGCTTCAATGCCTTTCACATCAAGGACATGAGAAAGGGCGCGAAGACGGGATTCTACGAGGGGCGCGCGCCGGTTGAGGACAACGTCGTCGTCGGGCAGGGCCTCATGGACTGGCCCGCCATCGTCGCCGAGGGCCGCAAGGACGGCGTCGAATTCTACCTGATCGAGGACGAGACCTCCGACCCGGTTCACAACATTCCGCCGAGCATCGCCTACCTCGAAACCCTCGGCCTGAAACCCTGAACGCTATCACCCCATGGACGCAACACCCCCGACGGGCACGCTGCCCTTCTACATCACGAGCGCGACGCCGAATCCGGCCAGCAGGCGCGCTCCCTGGTACAAGAACACCGCACCGACCTACGCCGGCATCTTCCTGTGGTTTGTGTTCTGGCAGGATGCCACCACGACCCAGGCCGGCTTCCTCGGCGGCACCCTGGCGCAGGGCATCGGCGTCGGCCTGCTCGGCCTGGTCGTCGCGGCGCTCGTCTGCCACTACCTCTTCTACCTGGTGCCCGGCCTGCTCGGCATGAAGACGGGCCTGCCGCTCTACATCGTCGGCACGTCCACCTTCGGCGCCACGGGCGGGTTCCTGATGCCCGGCTTCCTCATGGGCGTCCTGCAGTTCGGCTGGCTCGGCGTGAATGTCTACTTCTCATCCCTCGCGCTAGCCGCGATGATCCCCGTGGATCCGCGGATCATCATGGTGATCTGGGGCCTCCTGGCCGCGTTCGTCGGGCTGAAGGGCATTCAGTACGTCGCCAAGGTCGCCACCTACCTGCCGCTGATCCCGCTGGTGGTCCTGATCTGGCTCTTCCTGAAGACCGTGGGCAGCGTCGGCGCCTTTGACCCCGCGAAGCTTGTCGCCGCGCACCAGGCCCTCGCCCCGGACGCCCCGGCGGCGCTCGGCACCCTCGGGGTCGTCGCCGCGATCCTCACCTACGTGGTGGGCTTCTTCGCGACCGCGGGCGCCGCGGGCGCCGACTTCGGCCTGAGCAGCCGCGACAAGAAGGACGTGAGCATGGGCGGCCTTGTGGGCATCGCCCTGGCGGTCCTCGTGACGGCCGGACTCTCGATGCTCATCGTGGCGGGAGTCTACGGCTCGCCCGAGATGAGCGCCAAGGCTGCGGCACTCGGGGCGGACAGGAAGGGCTTCATCCTGGACTCCTTCAGCCTGATCCAGGTGGTCCTCGGCGCGGGCACCGCCAAGTGGGTCCTCTTCCTCCTCGCCCTCGCGGCCTTCCCCCCGGGCTGCTTCTCGGCCTTCATCGCGGCCAATAGCTTCAAGACCACGCTCCCGAAGGTGAACCCCTTCATCTCGGTCGGGATAGGCGCTGCGGTGAGCATCATCCTCGCGGTCACAGGCTACGTCAGCAAGGCGATCCCGGTCTTCGTCGTCATCGGCGCCTCCTTCGGCCCTATCTGCGGCGCGATGATGGTCGACTACCTGCTCTCGAAGGGAAAATGGTCCGGTCCGCGCGCGGGCTTCAATCCGGCGGGATGGATCTCATGGGCGCTCGGTTTCCTGATCGGGATTCTGCCGAACCTCGGCGTCAACGTGCCCGCCGCCCCGGTGCTGGCATTTGTCGTCGGCGCGGTGGTCTACTTCCTCTGCGCGAAGGTCGGGCTGCTCTCGGCCGTGGTCGCGCTGCCCGCCCCGGTCGCTGGGTCCGCCGCGGGAAATCGGCCTTAGTCATCCCCGGTGAAATCGCCCGAGGCGGGCGCGGCACCGATGCCGCGCCGCCGCAGGCCTCCCTCGCAGGGAGTCCGGTTCGGTCCCCCTAAGGCCCGCTCAACGCAGGGCCATGGCCCTGCCCGCCTGCCAGCCCGTCGTCCAGGCGGACTGGAAGTTGTAGCCGCCCGTAATCCCGTCGATGTCCAGGACCTCGCCCGCGAAATGGAGGCCCGGGCAGACGCGGCTCTCCATGGTCGCCATGTCCACCTGGGCGAGGCTGACACCCCCGCACGTGACAAACTCCTCCTTGTTCATGCTCTTGCCCGCCACGGCGAACTCCGAGGCCGCCGACTGGAGGGCGAGCGCCCTCAGGTGGTCGCCCGAGAGGTTCGCCCAGGTCGTCTGCGCACCGGCGCCCGCGGCCGCCACGAGGCGCTCCCAAAGGCGGGCCGGGATGGAGAACGGGTTCGCGCTGGACACCTGGCGCTTGGGGTGCCCGGCCCTCTCGGCCTCGAGGAGGGCCCTGGCCTGCGCCGGCCCGCGGACGCCCGCCCAGTTGACCGTGAGCGCGAAGCGGTACCCCGCGGCGTGAAGCTCCCGGGCCCCCCACGCGGACAGCCGCAGGATGGCCGGGCCGCTGAGCCCCCAGTGGGTCACGAGCACGGGGCCGCATTCCCTCAGGCGGGTCCCCGGCACCGAGACGACGGCCGACGGGGCCGCAACGCCCTCGAGGCCCGCAAGGCGCGGATCCTCGACGTGAAAGGTGAAGAGCGAGGGCACCGGGGCCTCGATGCGGTGGCCGAGCGATGCGGCGATCGCGAGCCCCGCGGAGTCCCTGCCGCCCCCGGTGGCGACGAGGACCCGGTCCGCATCGACCCTCTCGCCGGTCGAGAGCCCCGCCGAGAACCGGCCGGCGCCGGCCCTCTCGAGGTGCCTCAGGCCGCAGCCCGTCACGAGCCTCACGCCGGCCTGCCGGGCGGCATGCATGAGGCAGTCCACGACGGTCGCGGAGTCGTCCGTCACCGGGAACATCCGGCCGTCCTTCTCGGCCTTGAGCTCCACCCCCCGGTCCCTGAACCATTCGACGGTCTCGGTGGGCCCGAACCGGTGGAACGGACCTATCAGCTCCCGCGACCCCCTGGGGTAGCCCCGGGCCAGCTCCATGGCGTCGAAGCACGCGTGCGTGACGTTGCACCGGCCCCCGCCCGAGACCCGCACCTTGGCCAGCGGATGCGCCGTGGCCTCGTGGATCTCGACCTGCGCGGCGGGGTCCGCCTCGGCGCACGCGATCGCCCCGAAGAAGCCGGCCGCGCCGCCTCCGGCGACAAGGATTCTTCTGTGCTCGGGCATGGGTGAGCCGGCCGCCCGCGCCTACGCCCGCTTCACGGTCACCAGCGTCAGGTCGTCGCGCTGGGGAGCCTCGCCCGCGAAACGCCGGACGCTCTCGAGCACGCCGTCGTTGATCTCACGCGCGCTCCGCGTGTGGAGCGCGCGCACCACGTCGGCGAGCCGGGCGCTCGAGAACTCCTTCTCCTCCTCGTTCGGCGCCTCGGTCACGCCGTCCGTGTAGAGGACAAGCGTGTCGCCCACCTCGAACGCCTCGACCCGGTCCTCGATCGCGGAGGCGAAGAGCTCGTCCGGGACCAGCCCGACGGGCATTCCCTCCGAGCGGACCAGGTGGGTCAGGTAGTTGCCGGTCGCCGGGTCCCTGCGCGCGAAGAGCGGCAGCTCGTGGCCGGCGCGGGCGAACGTCACCTGGCTGAGCTGCGTGTCGATCACGGCGTAGAGCACCGTCACGTAAAGGTCCCCGCGGATGTCGGCGCTCATGGTGCGGTTGAGGGCGGAGAGCGTCTGCGCCGGGGAGATGTGCCTCGGCGCGATCTGCCTGAGGTTCGTGCGGCAGACGGCCATGTAGAGCGAGGCGGCGATCCCCTTGCCCGAGACGTCGGCCACCGCCACCCCGAGGCGCGTTGGCGAGAGCACGATCACGTCGAAGAGGTCGCCCCCCACCCTCTGGGCCGGGGCGTAGCGCGCGTCGAGGTCGAGCCCCGGGAACACCGTCGCGTGGGACGGCAGGAGCATCTGCTGGATTCCGCTCGCGATCGACAGGTCCAGGTCAAGCTGCTTGCGCTCGATCTGCAGGTTCAGGGTCTCCGCGTTGTGGAGCGCGAGCGCCGCCTGCTCGGCGAGGGACTGCATCAGCGTGCACTCCGTCTCCGTGAAGAGGCGGTTGTCGACCGGGTTCGCGACGACGAGGACCCCGAAGAAGCGCTCGCGGAACCTCATCGGCACCGCGATCACCGACCGCACGACGAGGTTCGGGTCCTCGTGCCTCACGATCCTCGGGTCCAGGGTCGCGTCCGCGATCAGCTCGCCTCGGCCGGTCTCGGCGACCCTTCCGGCGATCCCCTCGCCGACCGGAAACTCCTCGGAGCGGAGGACCTGCTCGATGAACTTCGCCCGCGTCGTCAGCTTGCCCTTGACGTGGTCGGGCAGCGGCCGGTGCGGCGGGAAGAGCCCCTCGATGGCGACGCCGCGCATCATGTTCTCCGGGGTCCGCTCGAAGATGCACGCGCTCAGGGCTCCGGTGCACAGGATGGACGCGTGCACGATCCGTTGGTGGAGCTCCTGGCGGGAGAGCCCCTCGCCCAGCGCCTCCGCCATGAGGTGCATGAAGTCGAGGGCCCTCTGGCGGTCGTGCTCGGCCCGCGCCCGCTGCTCCTCGCGCCTTTCGCCCTCGGCCCCCAGCCTGAACAGGGCGAGGCTGAGCGCCAGGACCAGCAGCAGGAGGCACGTGAGGAGGAGGGAAGACATCGAGGGAACCCCGGGCCCGCTTCGAGCGGGCCGGAGAGTGAACACGAGACTTCAGCCCTGCTCAACGCGGTTCTTCATGAAGACAAGGACGTCCTGGAACTTGCCCCGGTTCGCCTCGTCGGCCGAGACAAGGTTCTCGTGCGCCTCCAGGACGAGCCGCGCGTTCTCGAGCTCGCCGTGCACGCCGGTCTCCAGCGCCGTCCTGCACGCGTCGGCGTTCGCGCCCGCGTCGCTCATGTCGACGGTCAGGAGCTTGTGCAGCCCGAGGTTCCGGATGAGCTCGAGGTTGCGCTGCCCCATCCGGGTGAGGACCAGGCTTCCCTTCGGCGTGCACTTGCGCAGCTCCAGCGCGAAGCCGGCGAGCACCCCGAGGAAGGTGCTGTCCATGCTCGTGCACCGCAGGAAGTCGATGGCGAACCTCGTCTTGCCCGACTTGAGCATCTGGCTGACGAAGTCGCGCAGGCACGCGCTGTTCAGGAAACTGGCCCTGCCCTCGAGGCGGATGACGACGGGATCCGAGTACGCGTCGACGAGATAGACGGGCTTGGCCGGATCGGGGATCACGAATGGGCGATGATTTGGCGCAGCACGTAGGGCAGGATCCCGCCGTGCTGGTAGTAGTCGATCTCGATGGGGGTGTCTATGCGGCAGCGCACCGGGACATCGAGGGCCTCGCCCGACCCGCGCGTCACGCGCAGCGTGAGGTCCTGCTGGGGCCTGAGCGACCCGCCGAGCCCGAGGACGTCGTAGGTCTCGGTGCCGTCGAGCCGCAGGGAGGCCGCCGTGGTGCCCTCCTTGAACTGGAGCGGCAGGACGCCCATCCCCACGAGGTTGCTGCGGTGGATCCGCTCGAAGCTCTGGGCCACGACGGCCCTCACCCCGAGCAGCTTCGTCCCCTTGGCCGCCCAGTCGCGCGACGAGCCCGTGCCGTATTCCTGGCCCGCGACGATCACGAGCGGGGTCCCGCGCCTGCGGTACTCCTCGGCCGCGTCGTAGATGGAGAGCTTCGTGCCCTCGGGCTGCAGGAGCGTGCTGCCGCCCTCTTCGCCCCCGAGCATGAGGTTCTTGATCCTCACATTGGCGAACGTGCCGCGGGTCATCACCCGGTCGTTTCCGCGCCGCGAGCCGTAGCTGTTGAAGTCCTCGAAGGCGACGCCGCTCTCGACCAGGAACCGCCCCGCGGGCGAGGATTTCTTGATCGAGCCCGCCGGGGAAATGTGGTCGGTCGTGACGGAGTCGCCAAAGATGCCGAGGGCTCGGGCGCCCGTGATCTCGCCGATGGACCCCGGCTGCATCGAGAAGCCGGCGAAGAACGGGGGCTCCTGGATGTAGGTCGACTTCGGGTCGAACGCATACGTGTCGCCGGCCGACGCGGGGATCTCGTTCCACTTGGGGTTCTGCGACGCGAAATCGGCGTAGAGCCTGCGGAACACGTCCGGCTTGAGCGCGGACTGCATCAGCTCCTTCACCTCGGAAAGCGTGGGCCAGATGTCGCCGAGGAAGACGTCCTTGCCGTCCTTCCCCCTGCCGAGCGGCTCGCGGGTCATGTCGATGTCGACCCGGCCGGCCAGGGCGAAAGCGACGACCAGCGGGGGCGACATGAGGAAGTTCGCCTTGATGCTCTGGTGGACGCGTGCCTCGAAATTGCGGTTCCCGGAGAGCACCGAGGCGGCCACGAGGTCGTTCTTCACGACGGCGTCCTCGATCTGGGCCTGAAGCGGGCCCGAGTTTCCGATGCAGGTCGTGCAGCCGTAGCCGACGGTCTGGAAGCCGAGCGTGTCGAGGAAGGGCTGGAGCCCTGTCCGGGTCAGATAGTCGGTCACCACGCGCGAACCGGGGGCGAGCGACGACTTGACGGCCGGCCCCACCTTGAGCCCGCGCTCGACGGCCTTCTTGGCGAGGAGCCCTGCGGCCAGCATGACCGACGGGTTGGAGGTGTTCGTGCAGCTGGTGATCGCGGCGATCAGCACGCTGCCGTGGCCGAGCCTCGAGGGCGCCCCTCCGTTGAGCGAGACGTCCGCGCCCGCCTTTCCGAAATCCTCCGCCTTCCTCCCGAATCCGTTCTCCGCAACGGGCCGCGAGAAGGAGCCCACGAACTCCTGCTTGAGCCGGGGAAGCTCGATCCGGTCCTGGGGGCGCTTCGGCCCGGCGACGCTCGGCACCACGGTGCCGAGATCCAGCTCGATGTCCTGAGAATAGTCGATCTGGCCCTTCTTCGGAATTCCCCAGAGACCCTGGGCCTTGTAGTACGCCTCGTACACGGCCACGTGCTCGGGGCTGCGGCCGGTCGCCCGGAGATAGTTCGAGCATTCGGCGTCGATGGGGAAGAACCCCATGGTGGCCCCGTACTCCGGCGCCATGTTCCCGATGGTCGCCCGGTCCACGACCGGAAGCGCCGCGGCGCCCGGCCCGTAGAACTCGACGAACTTCCCGACGACCTTCGCCTTCCTGAGGAGCTGGGTGACCGTGAGCGCGAGGTCCGTCGCCGTCACGCCCTCCCGCAGCGACCCGGTGAGGTGGACGCCCACGACGTCGGGGGTCAGGAAATAGACCGGTTGGCCCAGCATGCCGGCCTCCGCCTCGATTCCGCCCACGCCCCAGCCTACGATCCCGAGCCCGTTGATCATCGTCGTGTGGGAATCGGTGCCCACGAGCGTGTCCGGGTAGTAGACGCCGGCCGCGTCCCTGAGGAGGCCCTTCGCGAGGTATTCCAGGTTGACCTGGTGCACGATGCCGATCCCCGGGGGCACGACCTTGAAGGTGTCAAAGGCCTGCATGCCCCACTTCAGGAACTGGTAGCGCTCGCGGTTCCTCGTGAACTCGATCTCGAGGTTCTTGGCCAGGGCCTCCGCGCTCCCCGCGAAGTCCACCTGGACGGAGTGGTCCACCACCAGGTCGACCGGAACGAGCGGCTCGATCACCTTTGGGCTCTTGCCCATCCGCGCCGCGGCGGACCGCATGGCGGCGAGGTCGACGAGGAGGGGGACCCCCGTGAAATCCTGGAGCACGATCCGGGCGACCACGAAGGGGATCTCCTCGGTGCGCGCGGCCTTGGCCTGCCACGCCGCGAGGGCGCGCACGGCATGCTCCGTCACGCGCTTTCCGTCGCAGTTCCTGACCAGGGACTCGAGCACCAGCCGGATCGACACGGGCAGCCGGGAGACATCAAGGCCCCCCATCGCCAGGGCCGGGAGCGAGTGGAACTTGAGCTCCGACCCGTTTGCGGAGAACGTCTGGAGGGTCCCGAAGGAATCGTGCGGCTTGGTCATCGTGCGGCCCGCGCGGTCACTTCGCGATCGCGGCCTTGATGGCCCCGAAATTCGGGAGGTCCTTGGGCGTCGCCGTCTGCTCCGCGTATTTCACGACGCCGTCCGTGCCGATGACAAAGGCGGCGCGGGCGCTCGTGTCGCCGATCCCGGCGAGCCCGTGGAAGATGACGCCGTAGGCGGCCGCCACCTTCTTGTCGAGGTCGCTCAGCAGCGTCACCCCGATCTTGTTCTGTTTGGCCCACGCGGCCTGCGCGAACGGGCTGTCGACGCTGATCCCGTAGACGGCCGCGTTCAGCCCCGAGTAGTCGCCCAGGCCCGCGCTCACGTCGCACATCTCCTGGGTGCACACGCCGGTGAATGCCAGCGGAAAGAAGAGGATGAGCGTCTGCTTCTTGCCAAAGTTGTCGCTTAATTTCACGTCTTTGAGCCCGTCGGCCGTGGCGGTCTTGAGGTTGAAGTCGGGGGCCTTGGTACCTATGGCTATTGGCATGGTGGAGGATGGGTTAGCGTATGGACTGGGTTCGCGGGCCGTCCCGTGCAGGGTCGATCCGATGGAAGGGGTAAGGTGGCTCAGGGTGTCCCTCTCGGCAAATCGTTTTTTCCGTTGCCCGGCCTGAGCGTCACAAAATCCCTTGCCGCCGGAGCCCCCGGGAGGCTTGTTGGAAGACCCCATGACGATCATTGACGAGCTGAAATGGCGCGGCCTCCTGGCCGACTGCACCGACCTGGAGGCGTTGGCGAGGCGCCTCGCGGGCGGACCCGCCACGCTTTACTGCGGATTCGACCCGACCGGGGACTCCCTCCACGTGGGCTCGCTCGTCGGCCAGCTCATGCTGCGACGCTTCCAGCTGCAGGGACACCATCCCATCACCCTGGCAGGCGGGGCCACCGGGATGATCGGCGACCCCTCGGGCAAGTCCGCCGAGCGCAATCTCCTCTCGCGCGAGCAGCTCGACCACAACCTCGCCAGCATCAAGGCCCAGCTCTCGAGGATCCTCGACTTCGACTCGAAGGCGAACCCGGCGCGCATGGTCGACAACGCGTCGTGGACGGCCGGCGTTGGCTACCTGGACTTCCTGCGCGACATCGGGAAATATTTCTCGGTCAACATGATGGTGGCGAAGGACAGCGTCCGCTCGCGCATGGAGGCGGAGGGGGGCATCAGCTACACGGAATTCAGCTACATGCTGCTCCAGGCCCACGATTTCTACCACCTGCGCCGGACCCTCGACTGCGAGCTCCAGATCGGGGGATCCGACCAGTGGGGCAACATCACCGCCGGTACCGAGCTGATCCGCAGGAAGCTGGGCGTGCCCGCCTGGGGCCTCACCTTCCCCCTGATCACGAAGGCGGACGGGACCAAGTTCGGGAAGACCGAGGACGGGGCCGTGTGGCTCGACGCGGCGAAGACGAGCCCCTACCGGTTCTACCAGTTCTTCATCAACACCGAGGACAGCATGGTGCCGGCCTACCTGCGGAAGTTCACGCTCCTCACCCCGGAGGAAATCGAGGCGCTCGAGGCCAAGCACGTGGCGAACCCGGCGGCCCGCGAGGCGCACCGGGCGCTGGCCCGCGAGGTGACCTCGGTCGTCCACGGAAGGACGGCGTGCGACGACGCGGTCCGGGCGAGCGGGATCATGTTCGGGGGCGGGCTGGACGGCATCACCGAGGCCCTGTTCAACGACGTCGCCGGTGAGATCCCCACCACGGCGCTCGAGAGGTCGCGGATTAGCGGCGCAGGCTCCCCTCTCGTGGACCTGCTCGTCCACAGCGGCCTTTGCCCTTCGAAGGGCCAGGCCCGCAAGGACATCGAGGCGGGAGGCATCTACCTGAACAACGTGCGCGTGACCGAGTCCGCGCGCACCGCCGCTTCGGGCGACCTCCTGTTCGGGCGCTACCTCCTGCTGCGCAAGGGCAAGCGCACCTACGCGCTCCTCAGGGCAGAGTAGTCTCCCCCTAGAAGAACATCGCGTCGCTCAGGGCGTTCTCCGGCGAAAGCAGCGCGACCGTTGTGGCCATCACCGAGCGCCCCGCTCCGAAGTCGGCGTCGAAGGCCGCGTGCGCCGTCGCTAGGTCCGCCTTCCAGGTGAAGGACCTTGGGTCGCCGTACGCGAAGCTGAGCGCGAAGGCCCTCGGCGCCATGTCCGCGGGCTGCGAGAGCTCAACCTTCTCGTCGGAGGTCCCGCAGGCTCCGATCCGGTCCTTCACCCAGGAAAGGAGCACGCGCGCCTCGGCGGCGACCTCAGGGCCATGCGCGAGCGTGACCGACGCAAGTCCCTTCGCGAGGGCCTCGGTGGGATAGCGCCCTAGGAACTGGCCGACCGACTGGCGCACCGGCAGGAGGCGGGCGAACGCGAGGTCGCGGACCTTCTCCGGCTGCGGCCACGCGTAGCTGAACGCGTCCGCGGGCGCCGTCGCGCTGTCGATCAGGATGCGCCTGGCCGTATTGAGAAGGTAGCGGTAGTCCGCCAGCTTGGACGACTCGCTGAACCGGTGGGCCCAGTAGTAGACCGGCAGATCGGTGGACAGGCTGATCGACACCTGGTTTTCGAGGTGCACCCGCGCCGAGCGCGGGTAGCTCAGCATCACGAACTCGCAGCAGCGCGTGTCGTCCGCAGACTTCCCGATCGAGCACTCGCCGTAGACCTTGGCGCGCATGTCCGTCACCCCTGCGTCGTCCAGGAGGGGGCAGAGCACCACCACGCGGCTCGGATAGCGCCTCGAGAACTTGACCGCGGTCTCGAACTGCGCGACCGCGTCCGCGGCGTCCGTCTTGAAGCCGAGGTGCAGGACGAGGTTGATCTGGGTGGCCATCGACTGCTCGCCGGCCGGCGAGGGCCTGCCGTCGGCCGCCGCGCCCTCCCACATCTGAGCGAGCCCCTTTGAAATTGCGCCCACGGGAACCTCGATCCCGGGGAGCGCCTCGAAGATGCGCGACATGGCCTTCTCCCGGTCGGCCTCAGGGCTGCCGCCAGGCGTGGCCCCTGGCCGCGATCAGTTTCTCGGCTCCCGGGGGCCCCCACGACCCGGCCGGATACTCCTCCAAACCCGCCCGGCCCTGCAAGCGCCAGGAGTCCAGGACGGGGGTGTAGAGCTTCCACGAGGTCTCCGCCTCGTCGCCGCGGATGAACAGCGTGCCGTCCCCGATCATCGCGTCGAGGACGAGCCGCTCGTAGGCCTCGGGTGTGTTCGAGCCGAACGTCGTCGCGTAGCGGAAGCTCATCTTCACGGGCTGGGTCCGGGTCTCAAGTCCGGGCACCTTCGCGTTGAGGATGAGACCGAGGCCCTCGTCGGGCTGGATCTGGAACGAGAGCGTGTTGGGGGCAAGGTTGAAGCCGTCCTTGCGCGGGAAGATGGTGCCGGGGGGGCACTTGAACTGGACGGCGATCTCCGAAACGCGCCGGGGCATGCGCTTGCCGCTGCGCAGGTAGAACGGCACGCCCTGCCACCTCCAGTTGTTGATCGAGAGGCGCAGCGCGGCAAAGGTCTCGGTTGCGGACTGCGGGGCGATCCCCTTCTCCTGCAGGTAACCGGGCACGCTCACGCCTCCCGTCATGCCGGCCACGTACTGGGCGCGGGCCGTGTCCGCGGCCGGGCCGAGCGCGATCGGCTCGATCGCCTTGAGCACCTTGACCTTTTCGTCGCGCAGCGCCTCGGCCTCGAAGGAGCCCGGGGGCTCCATCGCCGTGAGCGCAAGCAGCTGCGTCGTGTGGTTCTGGATCATGTCCCTCAGGCACCCGCTCTGCTCGTAGTAGCCCGCACGCGTGCCGACGCCCTGGTCCTCCGCCACCGTGATCTGGACGCTGTCGATGTAGTTGCGGTTCCAGAGGGGCTCAAAGATCGCGTTGGCGAAGCGCTGCACCAGGAGGTCCTGCACGGTCTCCTTGCCTAGGTAGTGGTCGATTCGATACACCTGGCCCTCCTCGAACACCGAGCGGAGCTCGGCGTTGAGGGCGCGGGCCGAGTCGAGGTCCCGCCCGAACGGCTTCTCGATGATGACCTTCGAGTGGCGGGGGCTGCCAAGGTACATCCCGCCCAGGCCGCTCGCGCCCAGGTTCTGAATGATCGGGCCGAACACCGACGGGGGCGTCGAGATGTAGAAGAGGGACTGGACCTCGCTGCCCACGGCCTTCTCGATCTCCTTGATGTGGGCCGCGAGGCGGTCGAAACCCACCTTCTCGTCGTACCCGCCCGAGACGTAGGTGGTGTTCGCCGCGACGCGCGCCCACACGTCGGCGTCGAGCTCGCGGCGGGAGAAGTCCTTGATCGCCGCTGCGGCCATCGTCCGGAACTCCTCGTCGGGGATCGCCTTGCGGCCGTAGCCCACCAGGTGGAAGTCGGCCGGCAGCAGGTTGTCGTAGCTCAGGTTGTAGATCGCAGGGATCAGCTTGCGCGCCGTCAGGTCCCCCGACGCGCCGAAAATGACAACGACCGTCGGCGGCGCGCCACGGTGCTTGCTGAGCCCCTGCAGGAATGGATGCCTTTCTGGTTCGGCCATCGGAGGGCGTGATTTTTTGGCAAGTGCGCAGCTAGGCAAGGGAAATGGGGACACCCGGCGGCCTCCGGACGTTTCTCGTTGCGGGAAGGCGGCCTTGACGGCTATTCCTTGGTCAATACCGAGTATGGCAGCCCCCTCCATCGCGAGCGCCCTCAGGCGTTCCCTGCTGATCAAGATCATTTCGAAGCCCACGCCGAGCCGGGAGGACGTCGCATCGGTGATCGAGCTCACGGCGTCGAAGGTCGTCGAGGCCCTCCAGGCGCAGTCGATGACCCTCTACCTGGTCGAGGGCAACGACATCGCCTTCAAGCAGATCTACTACTCGCCCTCCCTCTGGAGCGACGACCCGAAGAAGGAGGCCAAGTTCAAGGAGATGGAGACCAAGCTCCTCCAGCTGAAGGTCCCGATCGGGACAGGCGTGGTCGGCAAGGTCATCCAGACCGGGCAGCCGGTCTTCTTCAGGAACACGGAGAGCCAGGCGCCCATGATGGCGACGATGGCGAAGACCACGGGCTTCGAGGTGAGGTCGATGCTGACGGTCCCGCTCAAGACCACGATCACGCTCGGGGCGATCCAGACGCTGAACAAGGAGTTCTCGGCGGGCACGAATGGGGAGTTCACGGAGGCCGACCTGAAGCTCCTGACCGAGGTCGCCGAGTATTCCTCGGCCCTGATCCATAGGATGATCGACCCGAAGTTCCAGCTGGGCCCCGACGACACGGCCCGCTTCGTCTCGAAGCTCACCGACCTCCCGCTGATCACCAAGATCGAGGAGCTGGAGATCGACCAGAAGCTGGTCGAGACGACTGGAGACGCGATCATCCGCAGGGAGGGCGTCTTCCCCTACAAGAGCCTTGCGCCCGGGTCCGTGGCGGTCGTGATGACCAACCCGCTCGATTATGCGAAGCGGGAGTCCTTCACGCAGGCAACGGACCTGAGCATCGACGAGGTCCGTGTCGTGTCGGGGACCCTGTTCGAGGCGATGATCAAGAAGTTCTTCAAGGACTCAAAGGCCGCGACGTCCGACGACGTCGACATCGGCTCGGTGACGAAGGTGATCAGCGACGCCTACGAGGCCGACGCCGAGGGAGGGGACCTGAAGGCCGCCGACCTCGAGAGCGAGGACTCCGCACCCATTATCCAGCTCGCGAACCGCATCATCGAGGACGCCTACATCTCGGGGGCGTCCGACATCCACATCGAGCCAATGGAGAAGGACCTCCTCGTCCGCTACCGCATCGACGGACTCTGCCAGGAGAAGCTGCGCCTGCCGAAGCAGGTCTCGACCGCGCTCGTCACGAGGCTCAAGATCATGTGCAACCTGGACATCTCCGAGAGGAGGCTGCCGCAGGACGGACGCATCGTCTTCAAGAAGTTCACGAAGAAGAACATCGACATCGACCTGCGCGTGGCCACCGGGCCGATGAACTTCGGCGAGAAGGTGGTCATGCGCATCCTCGACAAGCAGAAGTCGACCCTCCCGCTGCCCGCGCTCGGGTTCTCGGAAGAGAACCTCGCCCGGTACCGCGAGTGCATCCGCCAGCCCTACGGCATGATCCTGCACTGCGGCCCCACCGGCTCGGGCAAGTCGATGACGCTCTACTCCGCGCTGGCCGAGGTGAACACGCCGGACATGAACATCCAGACGGCCGAGGACCCAATCGAGTACACGCTGCCCGGGCTCAACCAGATGCAGATGAACCGGCAGATCGGGCTCACGTTCGCCCGAGCGCTGCGCTGCTACCTGCGCATGGACCCCGACGTGATCCTCGTCGGCGAGATCCGCGACGAGGAGACGGCGGGAATCGCCTCGGAGGCGGCGCTCACCGGGCACCTCCTCGTCTCCACCCTCCACACCAACGACGCCCCGTCGACCGTGACCCGCCTCTCGGAGATGGGGATCGAGCCCTTCAACATCTCGGCCTCCCTCGTGTGCGTGTGCGCGCAGCGCCTGCTGCGGCGGGTCTGCAAGAACTGCAAGATGCCCTACGAGCCCGAGGGCCGCGAGAAGCAGATCATCGAGAAGGCGCTCGGTTGGAGCGGGCAGATCTTCAAGGCCAACCCCCAGGGTTGCCCCGTGTGCAACGGGAACGGCTACAAGGGCCGCGTGGGCATCCACGAGCTCATGGTGAACTGCGAGGCGCTCACCGAGGGCATCAACAAGGAAGTGGAGGTCGCCGAGCTCAAGCGCATCGCGATGAAGACGGGGATGAAGACCCTGCACCAGGACTCGATGCTCAAGGTGAAGATGGGGCTCACGACGATGGAGGAGTCCCTCGCGAACGTCCCGCCGGATCTGATCCTTTGATCCGGAGCGGGACTTTGCCCAATGGGGCGAGGCGCCTAGGCTCGGCCCGAGACGAGCGGGGCGGCTCTGTTCCCGCGGTGATGCTCCTCCGTTACGAGGCCAGAGGTCCGGCTCACCGCGTGGCGCACGATGCTTCGGGGAGAGGCGGCGCGTCCGGCGCCCGGGTCGGCGTCCGCGACCCGGGAATGGGTGTCTGGAGAAGGGCCGCGCGGATCGCGGCTCCCATCGTGCCCCGGGCGATGGGCTTTAGCAGAAGCTGCCGAATGCCCGCCGCCCTGACTTTTTCTTGCGTGAGCGAGACCGTGAAGCCCGTCATCAGCACTATTGGAAGACCCGGGCGGATCTGAAGGAGCCGGTGCGCCAGGGTCATGCCGTCAATCCCGGGCATGACCTGGTCCGTCAGCACAAGGGCGAAGCGCCCCGGATCCGCCCCGACCATGGCTAGCGCCTCCGCGGGATGCATCGTGAATTGCGCCTCGTAGCCAAGCGAGGCGAGCGTCTTCGCCCACAGCCCGGCAAGCGCGGCCTCATCATCAACGACCAAGATTTGTTCCCCGTGACCGCAGTTCGTGAGGTCCTCGGGCTCGGTCGTCGTGCCGGCCTGGGCCGGAAGATAGAGATGAAAGATGGTTCCCTCGCCCGGATGGCTGTAAACGGTGACCGCGCCGTCGTGGCTCTCCATGATTCCATGGACCACGGCAA
>Ga0265313_10002209_pt1 | contig 17167 bp, 19 predicted proteins | sample 4123metaG_FD_203122 | JGI IMG/M metagenome (GOLD analysis project Ga0265313, IMG submission 203122) | Rhizosphere microbial communities from Carex aquatilis grown in University of Washington, Seatle, WA, United States - 4-1-23 metaG | ecosystem: Host-associated > Plants > Roots > Rhizosphere >...
ACATAACCGATTCCGTACTCAAGTTGCTAGTCACGCGGCCAGCCGAGACCCTCACATTTTGCAGCTATCTAGAAGTGGCCCCTTTCGAGGAACGGCACACAAGTGAGTTGTGCCGATTGCTCATCTCTGAGCCGCTGTTGGTTTACTCCTGGCAGAAGTATCATCTTTGGCGCATTGCAGCACAGCGCAAGGTGAAGCATGGCGATCTAGCTCGCCGAGCTCACGAAGTGATCTCGGCCGATCCCAACGACCCGGCAGCGGCTGGGGCATCCCTATATCTCGGTTCGCAGGGTGATTATGCGGATCGACAGGTAATTGGAAAGGCCGTCCAGTTCTTGTCTTCTGCTTTGTCGTGTCGTTGCTTCCGCGTTGGAGCCCAGGAATTGCATCCGAGTGAGCGTTCGAGAGCATACGAATCCGGGAGCCCCGATACGGAAAATGGTATACTCGGCGATCACATTCAGTCTCTTAATGAGCCTGTCTACGCGGCGCATCCAGCTGAGATTGGCATTGACGAACTGCCCGATACGATGCCATCAGTGTATGCATAGCAGCGTTAGAATCAATAGGTGAAGGTTCGGGATCTGATTCGGATGCTGGAATCCAATGGCTGGAGGCTGAAGGCGACCAAGGGGAGCCACCGGCAATTCAGGCACCCGCAAAAGGGCATGGTGGTTACCGTACCTGGGCACTTAGGGAAGGATGTGCCGGTAGGAACATTGAAGGCCATCTTGAAAAGCGCAGGCATCGAAGGAGAACAGAAGTCATGACCTATACGGTGATCTACGAAAAAGGACCAACTTCGTGGGGTGCGTACGTTCCGGACCTTCCCGGCGTCATCTCGGTCGGCGACTCACAGGAAGAAGTGGAACAGCTCATCGCCGAGGCTATTCAATTCCATCTTGAAGGCATGCGCGATGAAGGAATCGAGATCCCTCCGCCATCCAGCTTCGCGGGTTCCATCGAGATCCAACGTCCGGCTTAAGCAGCCATCGTCCAGTGGCCGCTCACTGGCGTTCGCGGTTCGGAAACGGCAGGCGACGAGATCGCCTGCCCCACCAAGCTGTCGCGGTTCGGAAGCAGTAAGGAGCGCCGCCTAGAAAGGCGGCGGCAGCCATGAATGGCTGACCCCACAATTGGAAGTCGGCAAGAGGGACCGCCTCCACGGTCCCCTGCTGACAGTACGCGGATGCTACTGCGCCAACACGATCCTCATCGTGGTGCCACCAACGGCGATCGACTCAAGCTTCGAGGCGTTCGTGGAAACCGCCGTCACGGCATACTTCTCCTTGGAATTTTCAACTTTCGCGGGTGACTGCGCCACCACATCTTTACCGGACTTAAATACGGCCTTGTCGCCTTGCATCTCAACTTTATAGGTCCCAGCCTTCAGCTCGGTTGCGCCCACGTGAGTGGGTTGCGTGAGCTCAACCTTGTAATCCGAGGCGGCGCTGGCAATACCTATCCCCAGCGCGGCGAACCCGATCAAAAACTTCTTGGACAACATTCGACTACACTCCTCCATGTTTGGAATTACTGCTCTGATGAGATCTCCGCCAGGATTAGTCCTTAGATCTCGCTCTACAAAGGCGTGGAATCAACGGGGCAGAGCCGGGGCGGGGGTCTTCAATCCGATTTTATCACGAAGGCTTTGCCGGTCAAATAAATATCGGACGAATTTTGCGCGTATGCCATTCGGGCGTTACAGCCCTAATACATCGATCCACATTTAGCGGCGACTTCATCCGTCTGTTAAAATCCCACGTGGAGGCAACCATGAAATTCTTGTCAGGACTTGTATTGGGAGGCTTGCTCTGCGGAGGCGCCTGGACGCTGTCGGCGCAAAACGAACGCGCCATGCATCCCCGGATTGCGAAGGCCATCGCGGCATTGAAAGACGCTCGCGCTTACATGGAGACCGCGCCCCACGATTTCGGCGGCCACAAAGCGGACGCCATTAAAGCTACCGACGAGGCCATCCGCCAATTGAATTTCGCCTTGGCGTATCGCGGGAAGGAAGATCGGCACTAGATCGAGCTCCCCGGAAGTAAGCGTTAAAGCTTAGCTCTAAATAGGTCGATAGTAAGTGGTGGAGTTCATGCGCACTCGAGCCGCCTCTGCGGGCATGTCTTGGCCCGGGATGACCGGAGCGCTCTGTAGCGTATTGGTCATCCTGCTCGGGTCAATCGTCCTCTTAGGCTGGGCAGTTCACTCACCGCTTCTCATTCAAGTTGCACCGGATCTGGCGCCGATGCAGCGCAACACGGCTGTCAGCTTTGTCCTGATCGGGCTCGCGCTCCTGGGGATCGTTTGGAGCAAACCGCGATTCGCGCTCATTGCCTCAGCGATCACGGCGACTTTCTCAGCCGTGACCCTCTTCGAGTACCTGCTGCGCGCCAACTTCGGAATCGACGAACTCCTGGGCGCAGCGTATATCACCACCCAGACTTCGCACCCGGGACGCATGTCGCCGACTACGGCGCTCTGTTTCATCGTGCTTGCAGCGGGCCTTGTGCTGGCGCAAACAAACCTCCGAGCCCACAGGTCCTCGGTGCTGGGCGTCACGGGCTTGGTGGTCGCCGCAGTAGGAATAGGTTGCTGTTTCGGCGTGGCAACGGGAACCAGCGACGCTTTTGCGTGGGGCAGCCTGACTCGCGTGGCTCTTCCCACCGCGGTCGGCTTCCTGTTGCTGGGGATTGGCGTTACCGCACTGGCCTGGGACCTGACTCGATCCACGCTTGGTGAGCCGGCATGGGTGCCCCTCGGCGCCGGTTTTCTGGTTGTAACGATCCGGGTCGGGCTGTGGCAGGCATTTGCGGGCAGGAACCCAACAAAATTAGGAGTCATATCGGACCTGACGCTGGTGGGAGGAATACTGAGCGCGCTTCTCTTTGGCCTGATGATTCACCTCGCTCTGAAGGCGAATTTGCAGCGCGAGGCCCTGCGAATCGCGAATCGGAGACTGGAAGAAGAAATGCTGGAACGCAGACAGGCGGAAGAAGCGGCGCACGCGGCGAATCGAGCCAAGAGCGAGTTCCTGGCAAACATGAGCCATGAGATTCGCACGCCGATGAACGGGGTTCTGGGCATGCTGGATCTGTCGCTGGGCACTTCACTCGATTCCGAACAGCGTGAATACCTCGCTACGGCGAAAGAGTCCGCTGAAACGCTGCTGACAGTGATCAATGACGTTTTGGATTTCTCGAAAATTGAGGCGGGAAGGCTGAATCTTGAGACCGTAAACTTCAGCCTGCGGGAGAGTCTGGCGCAGACCCTGAAGGCGTTTACTCTGCGGGCGCAGGAGAAGGGACTGGAGCTTCATTTGCAGGTCGATCCGCAAGTGGTCGATCTGGTCGCGGGCGATCCGGTTCGGTTGCGTCAGATCGTCGTAAACCTGGTAGGGAACGCCATCAAGTTCACCAGCTCGGGCGAAGTAACGCTCGCTGTTCAGCGAGAGTCTCAAGACGCTAAGCATATGATGGTGCGATTCACCGTCAAGGACAGCGGGATCGGCATTCCGCTAGAGAGACAAAAAGAGATCTTTTCCGCCTTCACCCAAGCCGATAGTTCGACGACTCGCAAGTATGGCGGCACGGGACTGGGTCTCACCATCTCGCGCCGCTTGACCGAACTCCTGGGCGGCCGAATGTGGGTGGAAAGCGAGCTTGGCAAAGGCAGCTCCTTTCATTTCACTGCCAAGCTTGGAATCGCCATGGAAATGAAAGCGGCGGACGACAAACGTTTATTGCTGTCCGTGTGATCGCAATTACAGGCGGCCGTTGTACTGTTCGAGCGCGACCTTCACCAACTGGGCCCGGGTGTGCACGCTCAGCTTTTCAAACAACTGCCGCAGCGAAGCCTTGACGGCTGCTTCTGAAATACCCAACTGCTCCGCGATTTCCCGATTGGTCAGTCCCTGCAGGACATGCTGGACGACAACGCGATCGCGCTCAGTGAACTTAGGGTGCATTCCGGAACTGGCGCGATCGACAGATTGAAACAGCGCCGCGAGGTATTCGTCTTCGATGCAGGCTTCTCCCGCCATCACTTTGCGGATGGCGCCGCAAAGAATCTTGGTGGGATGGTTCTTATGAAGAATCCCAGCCACGCCGGCCTGAACCAATTGCACAGCTTCGCGCCCGCTGATGCCGGCGGTGACGATGAGGATGCGCCCTTGAAACGCCACCGACTTGGCGCGCTCCACGAACTCCAGCGCGCGTTCCTGTCCCAGGTCGACATCGAGAAGAACCACGTCCGTCTGCGCATTCAGAAGGGACAGCGCCTCGGAAACCGAGGAAACTTCGGCGACCACTTCCAGATCCTGCTCGGTCGCGAGCATTCGCGCCAGTCCTTCGCGAAACATGACGTGGTCGTCTACTAATAGAACGTTGATCACACGATCGGCTGCCGCGCTCATCATCTCACACTGCTTCCAAATGAAGTCTACTGCGATCGTACTATAGATTCTTCAGATTCCCCAACCGCGCATCACGGCTCGCGTGCAATGGGGGTAACTATCTTTCGATAGCAGCTTAACTATCCTTCAAAGACATCTAAATTTTCTATTGGACAGTCTGTTCCGGCGACCTTAGACTTGAGTTTCGCCACGCCTGCGAAATCATTCGCCCCGTCTAGCGCCAGTTGTATCAGAAGATCTGGAGCACTCCTCGAGTTCAAACAAGACTTGGATGCAAGCCATCCACAAGGGAGCCTTTTTATTATGACGAATACTCTATCAATGGCTGGAAAGCTTTCTCGATTGCGAGAGCGCTTGCGGACACCGGAATGGCGTAAGTACGGTCAGGTCTTGCTGATGGGCAAGTTTCTGGGAATCGCGTTGGTGTTCCTGCTGGCTCTCTTCATGCACCCGGAGATGATGGGGATGGGCGCTCACGCCGCGGACCCGGAACTCAAGGGCAATGACATCGTTAACCCCATCAATACTATGTGGACGTTGGTCGCTGCGTTTCTGGTTTTCGGAATGCAGGTGGGCTTTACGATGCTGGAAGCCGGATTCTGCCGCTCGCGTGAGACGGTCAATGTGCTCATGGAGTGCGTGGTGGACACGTGTCTGTGCGGTCTACTGTTCTACGCCTGGGGCTTCGCTTTCATGTTCAGCCATGGAAACGGCTTCATCGGAATGAACTGGTTCTTCCTGAAAGGCGCGCCGGCGACATACGAGGGCACGGGCATCGCGTTCCTCGCGGTCTGGCTCTTCCAGTTTGCCTTCGCGGATACTTGCTCCACGATCACCTCGGGCGCGATGATCGGGCGCACGGCCTGGATCGGCGATCTGCTTTACAGCTTCGCGGTATCGGGCTTCATCTATCCGATCATCGGCCATTGGGCCTGGGGACCGGATGGCTTCCTGGCAGCCATGGGTCAACCCGGCTACTTCCTGCCCTGGGTGGGAACCGGCTTCCACGATTTCGCGGGCTCCACGGTGGTGCACACCATCGGCGGGTTCATTGCTTTGGCTGGCGCTCTGGTCCTCGGTCCACGCATGGGACGCAGATTCAAGCGCGATGGCGGCGGACCAATGATGCCGCACGATCTGACCATCGCTGCTTCCGGCGGACTGCTGCTGTGGTTCGGTTGGTACGGATTCAATCCGGGCAGCACTTTGTCCGCGATGGATTTTATCGGCATCGGACGCGTTGCCGCGAACACAACCCTGGCCGCCTGCGCCGCTGGGTTGACGGCCATGATCTACGCGTACATGCGCAGCAACATCTGGGATGTCAGCTTCACTGTTAACGGTTTCCTCGCGGGTTTAGTCGCGATTACGTGTCCCTGCTACTGGGTAACCCCGACAGGCGCCATTGCATTAGGCGGTATCGCCGGCGTGATCGTGGTTATGGGAGTCGAACTGCTGGAATGGCTCCGAATCGACGATCCCATCGGCGCGGTTCCGGTGCATGGAATCTGCGGAATCTGGGGGACCATATCCCTAGGCTTGTTCGCTGCCGGCCAATACGGCTCGACTGGGCCGTTCGCGCCTGACAATTCCATGCCCCTGGCCGGACTGTTCTACGGCGGCGGGCTAACTGTCCTAAAGGCCCAGATCGTTGGTAGCGCGATCATTACGCTCTCGACGTTCGGGGTCGCCATGGTGGTGATGCTGCTGGTCAATTCGATGGGCCTGCTGCGCATTTCACCGGAAGGCGAGCAGCACGGTCTGGATCTGCACGAGCACGGCATCTCAGCTTATCCGGAATACGTGATTTCCGCGATGGGCAGGCCGGCTGGAATGCCCGCGGAGCAGGCGGCTCAGTTTTCCGCGACCGCGACGCTCCCCAGCATCGGCTTAGGCCACAAGACCACAACCTAGAAACCCGAAGAGACCGTGGTTCCAGAGATCCGCGGTCTCATCTCCTTAAAGGAAGAGGATAAACAGTGAAAAAAATCGAAGCATTCATCCAACCCTATAAGTTGGACGACGTAAAAGACGCTCTGATTGCCGCTGGCGTTGCTGGGATGTCGGTTTCCGAAGTGCGTGGCCACGGCCGCCAGAAAGGGCACACCGAAACTTACCGGGGCTCCGAGTACAAGGTCGACTTACTGCCGAAAGTGAAACTCGAAGTCATCGTGGCCGACGCCCGAGCGGAGCAGATTGTCGAAGTACTCGCAACCGCCGCGCGAACTGGAAAAATCGGTGATGGGAAAATCTTCGTGTCTCCGATTACAGAAGCAATTCGCATCCGCAACGGCGACCGAGGGGAGAGCGTGCCCTAGGGTGCATTGTCCTGTGAGTGGGATCAGCGATGCTCGACCTACAACTTCATACGTAATCGCTTCTCGAAGACGGCACCTTGACGGAAGAGGGCCGTCAAGCGCTTGAGTTGTTTACGGACACCAGTGGTCCTCCACGTGCTTTCACATTGGCATGAGGAAATACGTCGGAACTACACTGCTTTTCGCGATCTCCGCCTTTGCGACCGACCGTAGCGCCCTGAACGGCACCTGGACCCTCGTGCCCGCCAAGAGCGATTTTCAGGGCCAGCCTGCGGTTCAAACCGGGACAGTGACGATCAGCGATCACGAAGGTGTGACCGTCATATCTCGTAGTTTCGTCTATGAAGGTGCAGCCCAGACCTTCTTCTACAGCGATAGCACCGGCAATAGCCGCAACAGCCCCACGATCAAATCCGGCAAAGATCTCAAAACCAAGACCAAGTGGGACCACGACGTTCTGAGAGTGACGACCACGCTGTCGGGTGCGGTTACTCTGGAAAGCTATACGCTTGCGGCCGATGGTGCCATGCTGGTCAACGTCGAACGGCCGGAGCGCAAGCCGATCACCCTCGTCTTTCAACGGCAATAGGGCAGCGGCAATAAGGTGACTGAGTGACCCTCTGGGGTCACATGACCTGGCGGGGTCACAGCAGCCGGAAGTTGACCTCGATATTGGCGGAGACAGGCACAGCCTTGCCATCCTTTTGCCCGGGCTTGAAGCGCCACTTCTGCACAGCCTCGATCGCCTTCTGATCCAGACCCAGGCCCAGCGAGCGGACAACCTTGATGTTCTGCGGGACGCCGTTTTCGTCCACCACCAGCTCCAGCAACACAGCGCCTTGCCACTTGGCTTTGCGGGCTTCTTCGGAATACTCGGGCTCGGGCTTGAACACCGGAACCGGGGCGCTGACGCCTCCACCGATTTTGTACACTCCACCGCCGGATCCGCCGCCGTTGCCAGGACCAACACCCGGGCCTCTACCGGATCCGATGCCCGTGCCGATCCCGTTTCCGGCAGATGGAATGCCCAGCCCGGCGAGAGGGCTGCCGTAATTCGGCGAGTTAATATTCGGCATGTCGGGCGCGACGATGGTCGGACTCAACGCGAGCTTAGGATCGTCCTGCGGCCGAATCGGAGGAACAAACGACTTGGGCGCAACCCTGGGAAGCTCTCCCTTGGTCTGAGCCGTTCTCTGCGGACTTCCGCCGCCGCCTTTGGACTGCTCCAGTTTGGGCTTGGGCTGTAGCTTCAGATCCGGTGCGAACAACGGAACGAATTCTTTCATCGCCTTCTGCACCGGCGGAAGCGAGCCCGCGGCCAGAAGCAGCACCACTACTGCCACGTGGATGAGCACGGAGCCGATCCCGGCAACGGTTTCATGACCGCCGTACAAACCCTTCAGCGTCGCGACTTCCACCCTCGCAGTCCATGGGACCACCCCGTCCGTACCACTTCGCCGATCGCTCCAGTGCCGGACGGTGGCCCGAAACTGCGAGAACGACGATTCCAGGCGAGCTAGCTCGCCGCCGCACGTCGCGCAGTCCAAGACGTGCTGCGATTCCTGTGGCGATCCGTCGCCGATCAAATACTTAGAAATCTGTTTCCTTGTTAGGTGATGAGCGAGATGCGGATTCATTTTCGTTCCTCCAGGCCGAGCCTCACCGACTGCACCGCGCGAAAAAGGTGGGTCTTGACCGTACCTTCCTTCATTCCCGTCACGGCGGCAATCTCCAGAAGGTCCATGTCTTCCACGAACCGGAGCAGAAAAACCGTCCGCTGCCTCTCGGACAAACTCGCCGCGGCTCTCCAGATGGCTTCCATCTGTTCCTTGGCCAGCGCCAGAGCCTCGGGAGACTTCTGCTGATCGGGAATCCAATCGCTAAGCTCGTTGGGATCCACGTCGGACCGCAGTCTGCGCCTCCAGAATTTCAGGCGGCTGCTGGCCTCGTGATCGCGAACCAGATTCGCGGCGATGTGCATCAGCCAGGTTCCGAAGCTACAGGTGCCAAGCTTAGATTCGCCTCGAAATTGGTCGCGGGCCTTGAAGGCTCGCACGAAGCAATCCTGGGTGAGGTTTTCCGCGGTTTCGGTGTCTCGAAGCGAGGCTAGCAGAAACCGGAAAATACGCGGCCGATGCTCCCGCACGAGCGACTCGAAATCCTGGAGTCCGCTTGCGAAGGGCGCGTCGGCGAAGAGAGCCGATTCGGGCATAAGACCTTTGTCCATCCGCACGTATAGACCGGTCCGGACCCGTCCGGGTTTACAGGGAGGTCGAAATAAAAAAGGCATTGTGGGGCAGGATTGCATCCTGCTCGTGGGTTTGTAACCCGCGTCCGGCGCCGATTGAAAATCGACGCGCAGGTTAAAAACCTGCCCCACGCGAACTTTAGGCTAAGGCTGCCTTATACAAGGCCAGGAGCTTGCCCCAGGCCTTTTCGGCGTCCGCCATGTTGTAGATCGGCATGCCGTTGGCCTGGTTGGGCATGTCCTTCATGCACCAGCCATGCTGGGTTCCCGGATAGACTTCGACCGTAGCCATTACCTTCGCCGCCGCAAACGCTTCCTTGAGCTTGTCCTTGGCATCGGGCTGAGTCATGTCGTCGCTGGTTGCGATTCCGATATACATCCGAGCCTTGATCTTCGGCGCGAGCAGATGCGGGCTATCGGGGTTAGCGGTCACCAGACCACCGCCGTGGAACGATGCCGCAGCGCCGATGCGATTCGGCACCGTGGCGGCGGTCTTCATGATCAGCGGACCGCCCATGCAATAGCCCTGCGTACCGATCTTTTTGGACTTGTTCACTTCCTTTTGCGCATCCAGGAAGCCGACGTACGCGATCGCATCCTTCTCCGCGGCGCCGGCCGCGTTTACCGACGCCATCAGCGGCCGCAGCTTTGCCATATCCGCCTGATTCTGGAAGTTGAACGTGGAAGCATCGGTGAAGGGCGCTTTGGAAACGCGATAAAACGGGTTGGGTACCAGGACGGAATATCCCTCAGCAGCAAGACGCCTGCCCATTTCACGCGTCCAGGGCCGCAAGCCGAATGCGTCGGGCCACAGCAGCACGCCCGCATGCGAGCCGCTCTTCGGATGAATGAATGCGGCATCACAGGTTCCGTCGGGAGTCTTGATATCAACGTTAGCTTCAATCACATCCTGGCCCGCAGCCGCGGCCGAACCTGCCGTCGCGGCGAGGCCCGCGGCCACACCGATCGCCACAAAGTCGCGCCTGTTCTTGAGAGTATCGTCCGCCATCTGTTATCTCCTTTACTTCACGCTCTTCATCCATTTGAGGATCGGACCGGTCACGCTATCATCGGCGGTATCGGGCGACATCACTTCGGAAATGTGGCTGTGATCCTTGAACACCATGTACGTCGGACAGTCGCCCGCCTTGCAAAGTTCGCTCTTCAAGGTTTCGGCAAACCCGATGATGTTCGGTGGATCAAGTTCGGCTACCGAGACAAAGAACGGCAGCTTAGATTTCACCAACCCGGGCAAGTTCGATCGAGCCAATTGCGTAGCCGCGTCCGGCTGCGGCCCTCGGCCCTTGCCGCCGCCCGGCCCGCCCGGCCCGCGTCCAGTTGGCGCAGCGGCGGGCTGTCCGTTGGGTTGCCCGCACGGCCCGAATCCGCCCTGAACGGGAGGCGGAGTCGCGGGCAGAATGTTGAAGGCCGGAGGCGACATGAAGACCACTCCTTTGACGCCGACTCCCTGGGGACCATAGTACTCAGGATGGCCGATGTAGGTGCTCACGGGCACGTTCCCAGCGGACTGAGCCCAGATGAACATGCGATTCGGATTCCCCTTGAATTTAGCGATGTTCTTGTTCAGCCAGAAAAGGGCGATCGCAATGTCCTTGGCGGGGTCATCCCAGGTCTGCCCAGGACGGCGCTGCATGTTCACGCCAACCATGCCGTTTTTCGCGGCCCACAGCATGATGTTGTCGTAGAAGGGCTCGCCGTCGGGTCCACCCTGCTGCTTGTTGCCTGCTCCACCCGACACATAGATCAGGACGGGACGATTTTTGCTGCCTGCCTTCGCGGCGAAAATGTCGAGAACATTCGCGGGGTCGGGCCCGAACGCACTGTCGCGGGCAACCATTATCTGCGGATTAGGCGGGCTCGTATGCAAGGGCCGGTAAATTTTAGCCGTCTCCGGGACACAAACTCCGCGCCCGATATTCACCAGCTGTTTGGCGATTTCCGGGGGCACCTGCGCGCTTGTAATGCCGGCTGCGGCGATCGTAATCGCGGCGACGAACCAAGTCTTGATTGCAAATCTCACGCGAGCCTCCAACAGCAATTGAGTATATCCCAGTTGGGTCCGGCCACCCGCGGCGCTACACTCTCAAAATGGGGGTGAGCCTTTATGAGAAAGATCTGGCTTGTCAGCGCGTTTGCCGTCTGCCTGTCGACGAACGCTCCCGCGCAATGGCTCGATTACCCCACGCCTGGAATTCCACGCACGCCCGACGGCAAGCCGAATCTCGCCGCGCCCACGCCACGAACTGCGGATGGGAAGCCCGACATCTCCGGCGTCTGGAGAGGACCCGGTGCGGGCAGCTATGATCGCAACGTCGCGAGAGATCTGAAACCCAGCGACATTCAGCCGTGGGCCGAGGCACTCTACCAGCAGCGCGTCCGCGACATGGGGAAGGACGCTCCGCGCGCGAATTGCCTGCCCGATCCGTTTCCCTATTACCATATGGTCGACGTTGCCCGGTTCGTCCAGACTCCTGGATTGATCGTGATTCTCTACCAGGGCACCACTAATAGCGTTCATCGAACGATTTTCACCGACGGCCGTCCGCTTCCCCAGGATCCCAATCCCACGTGGATGGGATACTCGGTTGGCCATTGGGACAAGGACACGCTGGTGGTGGACACAGCGGGTTTCAATGACCGAGGCTGGCTCGACATCGAAGGGCATCCTCACACCGAAGCCCTTCACATCACCGAACGATTCCGGCGCCGCGACTTCGGACACATGGATCTGGAAATGACGATCGACGATCCGAAAACATTCACGCATCCATTTTCGTTCCGGATGGATAAGACGCTGATGGCGGACACCGATCTTCTCGAGAGCATCTGCGAGAACGACCGCTCGGTTCCGCACATGCTCGGCGGGACGGAAATCACGAAGTTGGCGCCGGGGATCCTGGCGAGGTATGCAGGCACGTATGAGTATGCACCGGGACGGACGGCCACCATCTCATTCGAAGGCGATCTGCTGTTCTTGCAGGAAGGCGCGAACCCGCTGAAGCTGCCGCTGGCGCCCAAATCGGAGACCGTCTTCGTATCGCGCACGGAAGGCAACTGGATCGAGTTCAGCCGGGACGCTCAAGGCACCGCCACGGGTTTCGTCTACCATGGCGGCGGCAACGATCGAAGGGCTACTCGCGTAGCACGATGAAACGGCTGATCGAGTATCCGAGCGCCGCTCCCATGAATACATCAGAGGGGAAGTGAGCCGATAACGTCATCCTGGAGAAGCCCACTAGTACGGCGCTTCCGTAGGCCACGTAAGGAACCCAGCGATGCTGAGTTCCATAGCGGCGCGCGACAATCGTAGCGACCGAAAACGCCGCAATAGTGTGGCCGGATGGGAAACTTCCGTTCGAGCGCAGATATCGTTTGTTGTCCTGGAACCAGGAGTCGGAAAAATCTCCGTTCGGCGGTATGTCGCCTGGACGCAAGCGCCGGTCGATGTCTTTCATCACGGTGGTCAGGATCTCAGCGTTGGCGACCGCTTCGCCGGCAAACAGCGCCGTAGACTGCATTTTCGAATCCTTGCGAATCAATCCCGCGGCGTAAATCGATAGGGGCGCCACCAGAATTCCCGTGGATGTGTGGTTGCCACTGAACACACCGTTGAATCCATCGAACGAGGAAGTGCGGCGGAAATAGCCAGCCGTCTTGGGATCCAGAGCCACCAGACCCGCCGTGACGCCGACAACAGCAACTGCGGGAATCCAATACTTTCGTTTCCCGAGCTTCGTTGGAAACGTCCAGATCTGTTTCTGATCGCTGGCGAGGTTTGGCACCAGTTTGGTCCAGGAGACGGTCCGGTCTGGTTGCGGCGGCGGGCCCGCGGGAGTCGGATCGGGGACTTGGCCCAGCAGACAAGATGTAAGCGCAAGCGTCAGTACCGATGCAAGCGAGTTCTTCATTCTCATTAGGAAGACCTATCTTCCACTCTACCGCTAGTTACGAGAACACCTGCCATGGCGATCAGGCTTGCAAACGAGGATCGGGAACCGGAAAACCAATCGCGAAGTGATAGACCACCTGCCCCTGCTCCGGCGTCACGTGGAGATAACGGTGCACTTCCTCATCGTAGAATGCTCCGATGCCAGTGGCTCCCAGCCCGAGCGCTTCCGCGGCGAGATACAAGCGGTGGCCGATTGCGCCGGCTTCGAAATGCACGTAGCGATAACCACGGTCGCCGTATGCGCGGGCGGCACGCTCGAGATCGCCGATCATGGAAAACGCCACGCACGCGTTCCCGGCGAGATCCTGACCGAGGCTCAAACCCGCGGCAGCGACGCGCTGATCGCCAGCTTTGACTAGTTGTAGCTCCGCGTGCTGAGGCCAGTACCGGTATACGCCGGGTTCGAGCCCGTCGACTCTATGGACATATAAATAGAGCTGGACGAATGACAGCAGCGGCGTCGCTGCGGTGAGCAAGGCCGACAGTTGCGGTAAGGATATCGTTTGCGCGCCACCCACAAAATCGAGCGCCGAGCGGCGGGCGCGGACAATTTCTCCAAACGACCGGTCGGATGTGGCCGGTGGACGCAGCTTGATCTCGCCTGATCCGGTTGGAGCCGGCTCGACAGTGGAATGGATGATCCGCTTTGTGGCGGCGTGAATGGCATCGATACGCGGGTATGGGATTATTTCTTTCGAAAGTTGATTCGCGTGCCCGCCGTACCAGACCGTTTGATGGGCATCAGACCTACACGCGGCGCCTTTAATTTCCACGACTAACATCGGCCACTCATCCTCATTGAGGCGCAGCGCCCGCGCTATTTCATCGTCCGGAAAATCAACGACCTTGCGACTCTCGCACCCCATGGCTTGCGCGGCGAGTACTAGCGACTGCCAGGCATGACCGATATCGAGCAAGCAGTATCGATAGGCCCGGTCGCGGTACTTCCATGCCTCGCGCCACGCGATGCTGGTCAGAATAAATACGATCGGCGCGTTGCTGCCGATGACGCTCAGATGGCCAACCGCCCGCTGCTCAGCCATGTGCGACGAGGGACGGTAGTGATACAGCCCATCGGGCCAATCTTCCAGCCCGCGAGTGATGAAATGAAATTCAGTCGGGTGCAGATTGCCCGACGACGGATTCACCCGCAGCGCGTAACGGAACCCGGTGGACGGAACAACCTTGGTCGCGCTGATCGCCGCGGAGTAAAAGAGCAGCCGCGAGAGGAATGTTGGGCCATTGGCAGCCGGCGATTCCGGCCCCGGTGGATCGGCCGGCAAGTCGAGCACCGGCACGCCCTCGTAGTGGCGAAATGGATCGGGCATGTTCGCCCAATCGAGGACGTGCGGCGTTCGCCTTAACGACTCAACGCTGTGCTTGGTAGCTTCGTGATAGTCGCGCCACGCACTATTTGCCAAACTCTTTGATCGCGCGCTCGAATCCCGGTCCGGCAGCAGCCAAATCCTGGGGATTCATCGTCGGCCTCACAGTGACGTGGGCGTTGAACGCCAGGAACCACGGTTCCGCGACCTTCGGAAGCTCAGAGGAATCCTTCATATCGAAAACGATGACTCCGCAACGCTCGCCGCTGTCGGAGGCGACGAAATAGGCGGCTTCGGGTTTCAGGTCGGCTAGGATCTTCTGTATCGTAGATCCCAAAGTTCCGTTCCGAACCATCGTGTTCGCCGGCTCGTTCGGAAGAATCGCTCTCAGTAACATTCGCATGGGTATTGTCCCTCCTTATTGGAGATCTTTTCTTATGAGATCTCTTGCGATGTTACCGCAGTGTGTTCACGGAACCAACACGTTTCGCTTCGAATGCCGCGATGGCCGGCTCCTGCTGAAGCATGTAGCCCAGCTCGTCGACCCCCTCGACTAAACACTGCTTGGCGAAAGCATCGATGGGAAATTCGATCACGCGGCCGCTGGGTAGCGTGAGGATTTGTCCAGCAAGATCGATCTTGACCACCGCCCATGGGGATTTCAATAGCTCGGCATGAGCATCGGCGGGAACGACTACCGGGAGTAACTGGTTCTTGAGGGCGTTGCCTTTGAAAATATCCGCGAACGACGTGCTGACCACGGCCCGGATTCCGGACTGCACCAGCGCCCATGGAGCGTGCTCGCGCGAGCTGCCACAGCCGAAGTTATCGCCGGTCACCAGAATCTGGACGCCCTTCGCTTCCGGTTTGTTGAGGACGAAGTCCGACTTAGGTGTCCCGTCGGCGTTGAGACGCCAATCACGGAACAGCCCCTCGCCCAAACCCTCTTTCGAAATCGACTTAAGGTAGCGCGCCGGGATGATCTGGTCGGTATCAATATTGTCGATGGGCAGAACGGCAATCTTGCTTTCGATCTTTTCGAATTTCATGATATATTCCTTATGCCGAGGCCTTATAAGAGCGTCCGAACGTCGGTCACCACGCCGGTGATTGCCGATGCGGCCGCGGTCAGCGGGCTCGCCAGGAATGTCCGGCCGCCTTTGCCCTGTCGGCCTTCGAAGTTGCGATTGCTGGTCGAGACGCTGTATTCGCCGGGCTCGAGCTGATCGCCGTTCATCGCCAGGCACATGGAGCAGCCGGCCTCGCGGAAATCGGCGCCGGCCTCGCGGAAGATTTTGTCCAGACCCTCGGCTTCGGCCTGCTTCTTCACTTGCATCGATCCCGGCACCACCAGCATCCGAACCTTGGGATTCACCTTGCGGCCCTTCATTACGCTGGCGGCCGCGCGCAAATCGGAAATGCGGGAGTTGGTGCAGCTCCCCACGAACACCACGTCGATCTTGTGCCCCTTGAGCTGCTTGCCGGGCTCGAGATCCATGTACTTCAGAGCCTTGATCAGATCGGATTTTTCGATCGGATCGGACACCGAAGCGGGATCGGGAATCGCGCCTGAGATGGGGATGCCCATGCCCGGATTCGTGCCAAACGTGACCATGGGTTCGAGGGTGGCGGCGTCGAGCGTGAGCTCTTTCGCGTACTGCGCGCCCTGATCGGTCGGAAGCTGTTTCCAGCGCGCGAGAGCCGCGTCCCAATCCGCGCCCTTGGGTGCGAATTCGCGGCCCGAGATGTACTGATACGTCGTGTCGTCGGGCGCGACTAAACCTGCCCGCGCGCCGCCTTCGATCGACATATTGCAGATGGTCATTCGCTCTTCCATTGAAAGCGCACTGATGGTGGATCCCTGATACTCGAACACAGTCCCAGTGCCGCCGCCGATTCCGATCCGCGCGATCACCGCGAGAATAATGTCTTTGGCGGACACGCCCGGCTTGAGCGCACCTTCCACGCGAATCGCGTAAGACTTCGACGGCGTCTGCAGCAGGCATTGCGTGGCGAACACATGCCCCACCTGGCTGGTTCCGATCCCGAATGCCAATGCACCGAATGCCCCGTGCGTAGCCGTGTGGCTATCGCCGCAAACGATGGTCATGCCGGGCTGCGTGAGTCCCTGCTCCGGCCCGATCACGTGCACGATGCCCTGCTTGGTGGTTTTCAGATCGTAGAGGCGGATGCCGAAATCTTTGCAGTTCTGGGTCATCTGATCCAGCTGCGCCTTGCCGACCGTATCGAGCATCGGCAGATCGCGCGATGTGGTCGGCGTGCTGTGATCCATGGTCGCGATGGTCAGATCCGGACGGCGCACTTTGAGACCGCGCTCGCGCAGCGTCGAAAACGCTTGCGGCGAAGTGACTTCATGGGTGAGATGCAGGTCGATGTAGAGCAGCGCCGGCGCTCCCGGCTTCTCGGCAACGACGTGGCTGTCCCAGATTTTTTCTACGATCGTACGAGGGCGCGAGCCCGCTTCAGACGATGGTTTCATATTGCCTGTCCTTCTCTTAAATCGCTTCGCTCACTGCTCTTCCGACTTCCGTAGTCGTCGCAGGCTTGCCCTTCGGTCTCAGGTCAGCGGTGACCTTTCCGGACTCCAGAACTTTGCCGATCGCCTCGTTCACGGCGTTCGCTTCCTTCATCAGCCCGAACGTATATTCGAGCATCGCGGCCACGCTGCCGATGGCTCCCAGCGGATTGGCCTTGTTCTGGCCCGCGATGTCCGGCGCCGACCCATGCACCGGCTCATACAGCCCTTTCTTCTCACCCAGCGAAGCCGACGGCAGCATGCCGATCGATCCGGCCAGAATGCCCCCTACATCACTAAGGATATCGCCGAAGGTATTTTCGGTCAGCATCACATCGAATTGGCGGGGGTTC